>Ga0265293_10010379_pt1 | contig 13035 bp, 6 predicted proteins | sample Munlanlewell138R_FD_192505 | JGI IMG/M metagenome (GOLD analysis project Ga0265293, IMG submission 192505) | Leachate microbial communities from a municipal landfill in Southern Ontario, Canada - Leachate well 138R | ecosystem: Engineered > Solid waste > Landfill > Unclassified | place: Canada... | reverse complement strand
GTTGCGGGTTTTGTTTGTATGCGGCCGTCTACCATTGGGCTAACGGTTTTGGCTTGTTTGAGGTATCTTAAAAACAAGTCTGAGCCGAGAATTCCGGTGGTTTCGAGGTTGACGGCTTCTTTAAGTGCAGAAAGACCGTTTCCGGCTTCGGCTAAGAAGTCGTTGGTTGTGATTGTGTAAAGCTTGTTGTCTTCGATGGCTTTTTGATTAAAGCTGTATAAAGGCTCGGCTTTGTTGTAGTCGACGCGCATGGAACCAGAAATTTGTAAAAAGCCGCCAAAGCCGCCGGGTGTGTTGTTCAATTCGGCAACTTGTCTGAAGAGCTTTTTCAGAGATTCGCCTTTTAAGGTTAGTTTAACCATATAATTGTCGAAAGGCAGAACATTTAGTACATCGCCGGTTGTGATGGTGCCTTCTTTGATCGAGTCTCTGATTCCGCCACCGTTCATTATTGCTCCATCGGCGTTTGTGAGTTCGGCCATCGAATCGCACATCAGGTCACCCAAATTGGTTTCGATTCTTCTTACGTTGCCTCTGGTGCCGTCTAAAAATACTTTTGTTTCGGCGACAGGCTCGGACACTTTTCCTTCTATTTGTTTCCAGAGCTTATTTACCTCGACCGAAATTTTGGGGTCGTTAGGAATTTTGTGGTCCATTTTTATTAACCCGGCTCGTTCAACTTCAATTTTGAAGTCTGTGTTTTTATAAAAACTAATGTCGTATCTTGTAACTTTTTCTCCGAATTCGCCGGGTTGAGACATGAATCTATGGCCGTTAGGCCCTTTTGTCACTGCCGGAGGGTCAATAAACAAATGTGTGTGTCCGCCCAATACCCCGTCTATTTCGGGGAACTGTTCAAATATTTCAAGCTCTTTTTCCCAGCCGAGGTGAGACAACACAAGGATCATATCGGGTTTTTGTGCCTTGATCTCAGGCAACACTGAGGCTACTGTTTGCGCTGCCTTCATAATCTCAATATCTTTTACAAACACCGATTGCACAATGGAAGTGAGGTTCTCGGGCGCCAGCCCGATAATCGCTATTTTTACGCTGTTATCGTTGCCTGTGTTAATTAGCGTGTAAGGCTTAATTAACTTTTGCAAAGACGGAATACGTTTGAATTTGATGTTTGCGCCTAAAATCGGAAAATTCGCATTTTTTACAGCCTCTGCCAAAGTTTCTTGACCTTTGTCAAATTCGTGGTTTCCAAGGGTCATGGCGGCGTAGCCGGTTTGGTTCATGTATTCAACATCGGGCACACCTTCAAAAAACCTGTAAAAGAATGTTCCCTGTGAAATGTCTCCCGAAGAAAGCATCAATACTGATTTTCCTTCGGCTTCAAGTGATTCTTTGTATTTTTTTATTCTTGCATACCCGCCGACCACTTCTTTGTTTTGGTTTTCAAATTCCATTAAATGGGCATGAATATCGGAAGTGTGAAGTATCGTAAACCGCGCAGGCTCCGATTTTTTTACACCGGGCGCCGAATGGGCAATTCCCATAGAAAAAATGGAAAATAAAGTGACGAAAAAGCAGAAACTTTTAAATACGCTGCGATTCATATGTTTTCCTTATGTATATTTATTTATTTAAATCTTTTGCGGTCAAAATTCTGTTCCCGCCAAGCTCTATTGTTTTTGCGAGGAGGTTGTCGGCGGTTTCTAACAGCTGATTTTGATTCATTGCGACGTCAAACTGAACGATTGCCAAACTTAAAGTTAATTTTTCTTCGTTGTTTCCGTGTTTGACTGTTATGTTTCTCATGCTTTCAAGAATTTTTTCAGCGGCAATAATACAACCTTCAATGCCTGTGTCGGGCATTATTATAGCGAATTTGTTACCCTCAAAACGACACGGCAAATCATTAAATCTGATAACTCGCTTGATTGTTGTTCCTACCTTTACGAAAGCAGCGTCTCTGAAAGCAACACCGTGCTTTTCGATGAGACTTTCGAGCGAATCAATTGAAGTCATAATAATCGATAGTGGGCTTTTGATACGCCTTAAGCGTGATATTTCCTGGGATAATCGAATTTTAAAGTAATGGTTTGTGTATAAGTGAGTGAGGGCATCGGTAATGCCGCGTTTGTAGAGGTTTGCGTTTTTAAGGGCGATTCCGAGTTGGCTGCAAAGAAGCTGTGCCATTTCGAAGTCGTGTGCGGAAATTTTTTCATCGTTATTCTTATCGCTCAGGTTTACCATGGCCAGAATTTCGTCTTGGACAACGATCGGAATGACAATAAAAGAATTTGAGGCGTAATTTTGCGCTCTGTTAAACGAAAAACGCTCTTCGCAAGTTATGTCGGGGACATAGAGCGGCTGCATCGTTTGAATCACATACTGCGAAATAGGAGATGACCACAAATCGAGTGCTGCCGGCAAGCTGCGATTATTTCTGCATATATTGTATCGGTTTTCGGTTGGATCAAATATACTCATAGAGAATTTGTTGATTCCCATGACTCCCTTGAAAATACTTTCGACCGTGTTGGGCAAGTTTTCGATTTCGAGTTCTGAGGATATTGTCTGACTTGCTTCTCTTACCGAATCAAGTTCGCGCACCCTCACGTCGAGGATTTCATTAGTTTCGCGCAAGTTTTGCATCAGACGATAAGTGTTGATTGCCGACGAAATATTTCGTGTGATAATTGTCAAAAGCTCGCTGTCAAATGGGTCTTCGTCTTCTTTATGGAATCTGTTGCCCAGAATTAGCAGGCCTAAGTTCTGATTGTCGGTGCTGAGAGTGAATATTCTTTCGATTTCGCCTTCTTTGAAAGTTTCTTTAAATTGGCTAATTTCGTCGCGCACCAAATCAGCTATGTCGATATTTTGTTTTAAAACTAATTTTTCGAAAATTGCTTGATCTATGTTAACTCGTGGTAATCTGGCATTTGCGCGTAATTTAATGTCTACAAGGCATTCAAGACACTTATTTTCTTTTTCGAAGGTGTATATTGCGCCACGGGTTACGCCCATTGTGCCCAGCAGAATTCTGAGCATTGATCTTAAGCCGGCCTGCAAATTTTTACTTGAACATAAAAAAGAGCTTAAATCTATGAAGCTGCCTAATATGTATCTGAGTCTTTCCACTCTTTTATGTTCTTTTTCGGCATCTATTTCGGCCTGGGAACGGGCTGCTTCGTTAACCTTTTTTTTGACCAGATGCATCAGCGTGCCTGACGGCGGGAAAGATGTTATTTCATAGCCGTCCATGAGACGTTCCATGAGCATGATGCCCCATCCACGTTTATATGAAGATTTTAGTTTCTTTTTAATGTCGGGTTTTTCGACAACGGAAGGGTCAAAGCCGCGCCCGAAATCACGAATATTGATGTTTAATAAGTCGTTCTCAAATGTAAGAGAAATTTGAATTTCGCGTGCTTGCGGGCTGTCATTATCTGTTAAATCTTTGGGAGCATGCTCTTTGGCGTTAATAAGCCCTTCGATAAATGCCAAACGCATTTCATCGATTGCTTCAGAAGAAAATCCGCACTTTTTTGCGAACATATCAAGGTATTCACAAGCTTCGAGCTCAGAATCTTTTTCGTTTTCCAGTTTAAAAAACAAATGAGGAACCATTGATGACAAAGGGGGCCTCCTTAAAAAGCACGCTAATATATAATAACGAGTCAATTCTATTTTAAAGTTTAACCCTGTGTCAAGAAAATACTGAAGCAATATCTTATAAAGTTTTGTTGCATAATAGTAACCCATTAATGTTAAACTCAAAATGTGTTGAAAATTAACTTACTCTTTTTGAAACGAAAGAAGCTTTTAAAAAGTATATATAGTAAGTCATAACTATTATCGGTAAGTGCAGGTTACAATCAATGAAAAAAGCCGCTCGTTCCGGCGTCTCGCTTGTCGAGACAATGGTTGGCATAATACTGTTCTTTCTTGTCTTTGGCGCGACCTTCAGAGCCTTTGCTCCCACTGCCACCGCAAGTCATAACTTGCTGCGCGGCGCGACAATAGCCATGAATGCGTGCAACTGGTATTTGAATGAGTTAGAGCAGAGAATTCAGTATGAAGGCGCTTTGCCCGCATCAGAATTAGGGGAAAAAGATGTCACGGGTCTTTTCGTAAAAGAAAATTTTTCTGATATCGTTATGTTGCGTTCTCTTAAAGCAACTTCAAATATTACTCTTACAAAAAATCTGTATAACGCAAAAATCACATTCAGATGGGGAAACAGCGAAGGCGACAAAGTGCGAAACCATAATTTCGAATTGTCCCGACTTCTTGTTCAGCCAAATTTCTAGCTTTTTCAAGGTAGACAAATGAAACATAAAAAAAACGGCATTACTTTAGTGGAGATCCTTATCGCGATAGCGGTGCTTGGTCTGATGATGACTTTTTTGTTCCCGATTTTTTCATATTCACGGCGCGCGGGCACTACAATGAACCGTCTCGATGTTTACCACGACATTCGAAAGGTAGATCACGCCATATCGGGTGAATTGAAATTGGGCTCGGGGGTATTGTACCCTCCTAAACCCGCCGGAGACTCAACAACCGACTGGTATTCCCAAGTGATTTTCAGAAACCACTTAAATCAAGTGCTAATGGTCTATTTAAACGAACAAGATAAATTAGTTTTATTTAACTACGACGACATTAAAGATTCGTATTTATCGCTTGGCCGCTTTTTAGGCTCTAAGGTCAAAGATTTTGCGGTGCGCAGGCACGGCAATTCCGTAATCGAATACAAACTTACATTTGAAATTGAAAAACAAGATTTTACTATTTCTAATCGCATTACATTGGTAAATGTCTTTTAAAGGAGGTCTAAGATGAGGCGAAAAGGTTCGGCCATCATGATGGCTATTATTCTCGGCTCTGTATTTTTTATGGCCGTAAGCGGACTTTTACGGCATTCTTCGGGCGAAATGAAACATATAAAAGCCGTCAGTTCGGTTAAAAAAGCCGAAATGCTTGCCATGTCAGGCATAGATTGGGCCGAAAGCGAGCTTAGGGTGGGGCGTTGGTATGGCAAAGACTTTGAGCCGTACGAAAAAAATATAGGCGAGCATCAAACTTTTGGAGTAAAAGACCTAACCCCCTTCGGTTCAGGCGAAGGCAAAGTGAAAATTGTTTGTGAAGACGTTGCTAACAAAGTTCCCGGAGAAAACATGTACGGAATGCAAAAGATATGGTTTTTGCATCATATTAATGTTTATGCTCTTGGGCAATTTGAAAACCAAAAATGTTTAATCTACGGTCGTTATATTGTTTCCCCCGAACCGATTTTGAACAGCAAGTCTACAGACGGCGCCGGTTTTGCAAGCCCCGAACACGGGATTCCCGGCGCAGTCGGTGTTGCGGCATCAAAATCTACGGTTAACGGTGAAGAAATATTTGATTATGTTGTAAAAGAAGTTAAAGTGTCGCAATACGACAACGTTGATGTGAACACAGTTGTGGCAATATTAAACCCGCTGAATGATCCTGACACGAATATCGAAGTAAGGCCCCATACATTTGGGGTGGTGGCAGAAGTGAAGTGCGAAGTCGGGCAAACCTGCCGGGCGGGCGATAATGTGATGATACTTACAAAGACCATCGATACTGCCGGCGCCGGCTCAGCTGTTATGAAAACTCTTAAAAAGATGGTGCGTGTAACGAAAATTCCTCTCGAAATCTGGAAAGACTTAGATATAGAAGACAGAAATGACAGATTCACGTTGTCGCAATATATAAACGGAATCTCGGGCGATTACTTACAAAATTTTGTTGCTCATGCTTCTTTGGAAAACGCCCTAAAAGACATCGGAAACACCAAGCTTGATAAAAAATTGAGTGCGCAGAAAATTTTAAATAAGCTGCCGGCGCACATAACCAACACTACTCGAAACAGAGCCGAAAACACTTTTTTGGCACATATGATCAAAAACTTTACTGCTCCGGGCGGTACATGGGACAAAAAAGAAAAAGCGTTAAACAAAACTTATTTAAAACTAGACCACCCAAAAACTACCAAACCGCCTAAAGAATTGGTGGACTGGCTCAGTGAATTAGGGCTCGCCCATGTTTTAAACACAAAACCCAGACGAGATTCAAGATATTTTGATCCTCGAATGAAAAATGATGAATTTTTGAATTTGCTGACTCCAAAGTATAATCAGCCACCCGAAAAATTTATTGAAGAACTTTCGCAGTTATCTGACGCGTCAAGATTAATTCGTATTGAAGAGGGTGATTTTGGCTCATCGCAGGTTCACAATGAAAACGAAAACGGGATAACGATAATTAATCCCGACAAAGGAGTTAAGGTAACAGTTGAAAAAGTTACCAAAAAATATTCTTTTGTTGACCCCGAGTCGGGGTTTGCAATTGAAATGCAGGATTTGATGAGTTTTATCAAAAAATATTACGATGATGACGGTTCTCAGAGCCCACGCGAAGACACCAGAACCAATGAGCATATTGATTGGCCGCTTCCTAAGCCGGCACCTCCGCCGCCCACACCGAGGCAGGGCGGAACATATGTTTGGAATCCCGGAACACCCGGCACTCCTCCCGGCGAGCCGACCTGGACATACAAAAACGGTACAAAGCATGAAGTTGACCACCCGGTCGGCGATTCAAGAGATTTTGAACCGCACACTTCTAACCCTGACGGTGGGCGCGAAGACTACGAAGTTATCGGTGAAGACGCAGTCGAAAATACCGACGGCGGTGAAAACGAAGAAAGCGAAAACGACAATTGGGCGACAGGGCGATGCCGCACAACCGGTTGTAAGAGCACTAAGGGTGCCATACAACTAGACAAGGGCGGCAAGTGGACCGGCGAAGCCGGCAAACCGGGTGTTGACCCTTCGCAAGGCAGTTATGTCTGGGTTGCAGACCCCCCGCCCCCCGAACCCGGCTCTCAGGGTAACGACGGTTCAGACGGCGAAGAATCCGGCGGCGGTGACGGCACCGGCACGGGCACAGGCGGCACCCCCGGTACTCCGGGCGGTGGCGGCGGTCCTTCGGGTAACCCCGGAGCAGGTCCGTCAGTCCCGGCTTCACCTCCTCCGCCTCCTCCGGCACCCCCGCGTTCAGCTTTTGGTGCCTGTTAAAAATATTTTTGAGTATTGATGCGAGTCGAATTCAAATTTGAAATTCGACTCGTTTTTTTTTGGTTTAATTTTGCTTTAAATCGTGTTAGACTAAAGGACTTATCCGGACTTTTTACAACTATGCCTTTAAAAACAAGTCTAATGAACAATCCAAAATTTGATTCTTTCATACGCAAGCTTTTATACATATGCTTGGCATTGACTCCTTTTTTGATTGTTTATTATGAAACCCACAAGTTTTGCGAAGATAATCTTAATAAGTTAAAGACAAGTTTAAGCGAGACTGTACATGCAGATTTATCGAAAATAGCCGAAGTGGGCGATGACCACAGATTTTATCATTTATTATTTAAAGAAAAATTTGAAAAAGTAGCTCATAAACCCTATTGTGAAAAAGAATTAAAGACTTTGCTCGAGGATTTAAAAAATGAGTTTCCCGACATTTTCACTTTTAATATATGGGATAAGAACGGAATTCAGATAAAGTCGCTTTCAGACGATAATAATTTTTTATTTTTATACCGAAAATTAAACAATCTGCTAAATACTATCAAAGCAGAAACTGTTTTGAATACTCAAAATTCACGTGATTTTGTGGCCGAATGCGATAGTGAGCTTCGATTATTAAGGCAAATAATAGGACCTTTTGTGACATCGGAAGGTTTGTCCGTTCCTTTTTTAGACAAAGTCTCGGCCCGATGTTTCAGGCTTCATGGTCGCGGCGAAAGGACAATGGGTTGGTATGAATCATACGATAATTTTTCGGTTCTTGTGTTTGTTTCGGAGAAAGGGCGTAATAATTCGGCAGGCCCTAAGCATTTTCTGACTAAGCTTTCGTCAGAGCATGAATACGCACAATTTTTTTTAATAAATGAAAATGATCAGACTCTTTTTCCTGATTCTTATTTAAAAAATTCGATTCTGATAAACCTCGGAAAACATAGGAGAATGGTTCCGGAGCAATATTTAGAAGACGACAACTATTTATACCGTTTTCAAAAAGCAGATAATGAGCGTTGGGCGGTTGCGGTTATAAACAAAAACTTTTTTGCCGCTGAAAGCATTTTATCGGCAAAAGTATTTACACAATTAATTGCCGGTATTTTAATCTTATTTTTTGTGTTTTATTGTTTTTCGCTTGTTAATGGCAATATCTTTAATTCTGTCAGAACAAGGCTTATTTTTGTTTTTTTATACGCTGTTTTTATTCCTGTTTTAATGTTCGGAACCGTGGGAACAGACTATATCAACCAAAAAGAACTCCAATACTTGTCAGACTCATCGGATATTAATTTTCAAACTTTACTTTCTATTGACAACCAATTCTTAAGCTATTTAAAAACCCGCTCGAATCTTTTAACTTCTGTATTAGACCGAAATTTCACCTATGATTCGCTTATCGATTTAAGCAAAGATTTGAGAATTAAGACAAGAAACATCATTGAACAATTTTCTGTTGATACTGTCACTGTTTCAAATAAGACAGGAGAAGATTTATTTGGCGGTGAATTCTCAAACACTCTTAAAGACGATATACTGAGAAAAACAGCCGCAAAGGAAATGTTAACCTATTTAAATAATAGCGACGGAGATTATTATGTGCCTTCCAGCGGTTTCGCAGAAGCTTTTTTAGTTGGTTACAACAGAATTAAAAACAGGATGATTCCCTTCTATTTAAGCAAAGAAACTTATATTTCATATATTCACACCATAAGAGAGCCGCTAAATAAAACTTTTAAATACATAGTTCAGCTTTTTTGGAAAGAAAGAGCCGTACATTCCGATTATTTGGAAGTTATACAAAAATATGCAAATAAGGATCAGGAAAAAAAGTTTGTTTACACTTATCCCGAGTTTGGGTATAAGCAGACTGTATTTTTGGAATCCTCTGTTCTCAATGATTTTTTTACAAGAGTCAAATTAAACGGCAATCATTCAGAAAAAATAACTTTTCAAAATGGCAAATCTTATTTTGCGTATGGTCACTCAGCCCAAAATTTAAACGGAGCGGTTCTCTCATTTTTTGTTTCTGCGGAAACTTTTAAGCAGGAGTCTGATGTTCTTTACGAGCACATGTTTGGGCTTATGTTTTTAGGCTTTTTAATAACTTTTAGTTTGTTGTATATTTTGAGTCATTATCTTATTGAGCCGATAAACAAGCTTTCCGCCGGCATTGATATGATAAAAAGGCAAAATTACACATACAGAATTGATTTAAAAGAGAATAATGAATTCGGCAGATTGGCCAATTCTATAGATGAGTCGTCAGACGCGTTGGCTGAGCTTGAAATAGCCAAAACTGTTCAAGAAAGTTTATTGCCATCTTCTCTTGTTGAGACAAGCTTTTTTATTGCAGACGCAAAAACCCGTAGCATGAGCAATTTGTGCGGCGACTATTATGATTTTATGGTCGATTCGGAAAATAACGGAATCTTTTTGATGTCCGATGTTGCCGGTCACGGGGTTCAAGCGGCTTTGCTGATGGCAATGGCAAAGACGGTTCTTATGCTTAACAGCACAAATCCGCCTTCCCCGACCAAGATCATGAAAGAAATTAATTCAACGTTTTACAAGTTGAGAAAATCAAAGGTGTCCACCATGATGACAGGGCAGATTATCAGCACAGATAACGAGGGAAACATAAATTTTTATAATGCCGGTCATTGTTCGCCATTGATAGTCAGTAAGAAGGGGCTCTCTGTTTCTGCGGTTCAAAGTCCGTCAAAACCCTTCGGCTTTGGTGTTAACCGAGAATTTACGGCAAAAGCCCTTAATTTGGAGCCCGGCGACACATTGATTCTTTATTCCGACGGCATTTTAGAGACAAAAAATAAGTCGGGAGAAATGCTCGGAATCGATGGCTTTAATGAACTTGCTTTGCGCAGTTACGACGATAATGTGAGTAAATACATTGATAATTTATTTGACGGTTACGACAAATACACTTATGAAGGCTCCGATGACATTACTTTTGTTTTGATTAGGCGGAAAATGGCTTAGATGAATAAAACAATTAAAAACTTCATTTTTTGGATAGCTCTTGCAGCAGTGGCCTATATTTTGCCTGTAACAGCTTTTTATGTGGTATTTGCACACGATCACGCCAAATGTCTCAAAGATGAAAATAAAAAATTAAAAAATGCTGCTGATTCGGGTACACAATATCTTCAATACGCATTTAACAATCGAAAATTTTGGTGTTTTCAGCTAAATAAGGCTTTTTCTGAAGCAAAAAGTCCAACTGAACTTGAAGATAAATTATTAGCACTCAAAAGTGAAAATAATCAAGATTTTCAATGGGTTATATGGGACAAGAATAATAATGTGCTGCGAAATACGGTTAAATGGGAGGTATCTGAAAAGGATTGGGTCAAGGCGGGCAAATTACTTTTATTGTCGAAATTAGGTGATGATTTTAAAATAGATAAAAAGGAAGATGCCTTTCTAAGGTCTCTGTTTGGTCCTCATTTTGAAAGCAAAGCTATATTGAGACCGACCTACAAAAGCGATCCCGACTTGATTGAGTTGAACTTATTTGAAAAGGGCGAAAGTTTATGGGCAAATTTTAAAGATGATTATTATGCTGTTGCCGTTTTCCCTTCAGATATAGAGAGAAAAGCTCACGGTTTGCAGCCATTTTTAGAGTTGTTCGACCATAAAGAGCAAAGAATAATTATAACTCAAGAAGATTTTTTCTTTAGCAGCGACCCAAAAATAAGCAAATCCGATGCGGATAAAATCAAAAAATATTTCGTAACTAAAGCACCCGGCATTTTAGAGGGCGAATCAGATTTGTACACGGCGAGGTTTGCAGAAAATGACTTATTCTTCTGCCTGATTCAAAAAAGGCTTGACAGAGATGCTCCTAAGATGCAAACCATTTTATTTGCATATGTATTGGGATTTTTGTGCCTATTGTTTGCTCATGATATTATTTCGGGAAATATTAGCCCGGTTTTCGGAGTAAAATATGTGATTGTGGGGTTGATTGGGTGCGCTAATGTTTTTCCGCTTTTATTGATGACTATTCTCAGCCTACAGTATTTAGAACAAAAAAAGATTGTTCTTATTGAAGAGAAAAGAATTGAAGCTCTTAATTTTTTAAAGCGCTTGGAAAATGAATTTCATGAAGAGACCAATCGTATCAAAAACTTCAGCATAAAGCATATTAACGACTTAAGCAAAAAGCTGAGAAAAGAGCCTCTTACCGCTGAGAACAGCTATGAATTCAGAAAAATTATGGCGAATGTATCAGGCAAATTTATGGTTGTTGCGAGTACAACTTACCCGGCCGTGAGCGACGTAGCATTCTTGGGCTTAGATGAATCATATATTTTCCCTGACGCCGGTACTGCGCGGTTCGCTAATATGCCCTATACTTCCGATAATCGCTTGAAGCTCAACGATACTCTTTGTAAATGTGCTGCGGCGTTTATCGGTTTTTATAACAATGTAAGTATTCCGGATAAATTGCTGATGGAAGTTGAAATTATCAGTGACGTTGTTTTTCAGAGCAGTTTGAGCGAAACATATTATAAGTTTCTGAGATTATTTGATTATGTTGAAAAAATTGGAATAGGCACAGAGAAACACCCGACTTTTATGCATTTTTTGTCATTTAACGAAAAGAAAATGGCAGATTATATTTTTATGTTTTACTTTAATTTAAAAGCCCACGCCGAAAATTTTCTCGAAAAGAACAGAACAGTTCTTCAAGCGAACATGCAGGGTATCAAAGTGGTTTATGCTACCGGCCATGATTTTAATAATATTAAGATTCAGCCTTTTACAGAAGAGGCAAAACTTAGAGATTACTTTGCACGGTTGACTTATCAGCCCCCGACTTCCGCTAATTTTATTGAATTGAATAACGAAACCTGGCTATCGACAGGATATGTAAACAAAGGATTGGCAGATATAGGTATAATGGCTCTTTCCCGGACAACGGATATTGACAGACTTCTTGCCGGCGAGAAAAAACAGTTATTCATGTTGATATTTATAAGCGCAATTTTAGTATTAGGGATAGCTTTATTGTTTGTTAAAACTTTGTTGAATCCGGTTTATAAGTTGCAGGACGCCACGATTGCGATTAAAAGAAGAAATTTTTCACACAGAATCGGCGACATGGGTGACGATGAGTTTGGGCAAATGTCTAAGGTAATCGATGCCGCGTTGAAAGATCTTGAAGAGATGTCTGTTGCGAGAGCCGTTCAGCAGCAGCTGTTTCCAAAACAACAAGTTTATACGGGTGATTACGACGTTTTCAGCCAAAGCATAACAATGGCAGATTTGGGCGGAGATTATTTGGATATCTTTCAGCTGACAGAATCAAAGTTTATTATGGTATTGGGAGATGTGGCAGGACACGGCGTGGGTGCGGCTTTGATTATGGCCATGGCGAAGTCGGTCATGTTGAACTCTGAAGATTTGCTTGATAAACCGACTGAATTGCTGGCGAGGTTGCATGATATTATTTATCGAACCAAAACGAAAAAGCAACGAAAGATTATGACGTTCCAATACGTCATGGTCGACAGCGAAGCTCATAAAGTGACTTTTGCAAATGCGGGCGGTTGTAACCCGTTTTTGATAAAAAAAGATAAAACTTCACAAGAGGTGGCGGTTCCCGGTCCTGCGTTAGGCTCATTTAAGAAAAGTCGTTTCAGCCAAGCCGAGATTAACCTTAACCCCGGCGACACACTTATTTTGTACACCGACGGTTTCGTTGAATCGAAAAATGATTTTGGCGAAGAAATGGGGTTTGGCGGGTTCGAAAAAATGGTAGCCGATTGCCGATGTGAAGGAAGTGAAACATATTACAACTCGATTATCGCGAAAAATACCGAATGGAGAGGGCAACAACCTCGCCAAGACGATTACAGCTTAATGATTTTACAAAGACGTTAAAATTACTTTGTATTTATTATTAAAAATATTTAAAAAAAAAGATGTTGACATTAAAAAGCTA
>Ga0265293_10010378_pt1 | contig 13037 bp, 12 predicted proteins | sample Munlanlewell138R_FD_192505 | JGI IMG/M metagenome (GOLD analysis project Ga0265293, IMG submission 192505) | Leachate microbial communities from a municipal landfill in Southern Ontario, Canada - Leachate well 138R | ecosystem: Engineered > Solid waste > Landfill > Unclassified | place: Canada... | reverse complement strand
AAGCCGATTTTAAAAACTACGAAAAACTTGCCCAAACATACGAATTATTCGGTGATTTGAATAAAGCTATGGAACTTTGGAGCAAAACCTTAGAATTATATCCCGGCTTCGACAGGGGACATTTATCGCTTGCTCGGACAGCGGAAAAACTTGGTAAAAAGGATTTGGCGCTGAAACATTATAAGATAGCCGTCGAAATTGAAGATGCATATCGTCAGCAGTTTATGATTATGTATCCCGGCGAAGAAGTTTTCAGCCGGCTGGGACGGGAGGATTACGAATTTGCAAAATCACGTATAGCTGATTTAGAATAAAAAATAAATAACGGTGAGCTTCAGGATGCACTTTTTCCAAAACCGCAGAAAATCGATGATGAATCTTAACGCCGGACGGTTTTAAGACTGTTTTTTGATGTCTTTTTTGGGTTGGGTTTTTGCCGCGGGTTTGGTCTCGGATTTTTCCGTTTTGGCTGTGTCTGTTTTTTTCTCTTTACCGGAATCAATTTCTTTTTTCTGGGCCTGTTTGTAGCTTTCACTTCTGTAATCGGTTTGATAAAAACCCGAGCCTTTGAAAATTATTCCGGCTCCGGTGCCTATTAGACGGTTAAGAGAATTTTTTCCGCATTTGGGACATTTACGCAAGCTGCGGGCAGTGATGGATTGAAACTGCTCGAATTGATATTCGCATTTATCGCATTTGTATTCGTAAGTCGGCATAGTTATTTTCTGCTGTTATATAATTATTCGGTGTCCGTTGTTTCGTCGATAGGCTCTTGCGGATTTTCCTGCGGCTCAGCAGGCAGTTTATTAACGACAACTTTAGATGGACGAATGATTCTTCCGTTAAGCATATAACCCTTTTGAAACTCCTCGAGAATAATTCCGTCTTCTTTAGACGGCTCTGTGCGCTGGAGCATAGCCTCGTGAATCGAAGGGTCAAATTGTTTATCAGCAGTATCAATTTGCTGTGCCTGATGCGATTTAAGAGTATCGAGCATCTGGTCATATATCATTCTTACGCCTTGTGCCATAGCCTCGACATTCATTATTGATTCAGCGTGGCTGAACGTTCGTTCGAAATTATCGAGAACAGGCAGAAGACTTTTAATTATTTTTTCCTTTTCATAAGCTATGGCTTCGGCAATCTGCTTGGCAGAGCGTTTTTGATAGTTGGCATAGTCAGCGCTTATACGCTGAAGCTTATCGAGACAATCTTCGCCTTGAGCTTTGGTCTTTTCGAGCTGAACCTTAAGTTCCTCAAGTTCTTTGGTCAGAGCTTTTGCTTCTTTTTTTTCCTTGTGAGTTGGCTTATGTTCTTCAGTCATTGTCCGCACTTATTTATTATTAGTAAAATACTTTTTCAGCTTATCAATAAACTCTTTCGCCTGCGGGAAGATGCTTTTGTTTTCCAGTTTTGCAAACTCTTCCAGCAGCTGTCTTTGTTTTGCGTTAAGTTTCTGCGGCGTCTCAATAGTAATCTGCACCAGTTGGTCGCCGAGCCTGCCTGTACGTATATCCGGCAGTCCTTGGCCTTTAATCCGGAAAATGCTGCCGTACTGCGTACCTGCCGGAATTTTCAATTGTTGAGTTCCGTTCAAACTGGGTACATCAACAGAATCACCCAAAGCTGCCTGTGTAAAACTAATCGGCACAACCGCTATCAAATCATTCCCGTTTCTCTGGAGAAATTCATGTCGTTTAATTTTAACATAGCAGTACAAATCGCCTCTTGGCCCGCCTTGTCTGCCCGGCTCACCTTCACCGGAAACTCGTATTCCCTGTCCTTCATGGACGCCTTTGGGAATTTTAACCGTAACAACACGTTTTTTAGGAACTCTTCCGGACCCTCTGCATGTTTTGCAGGGATTCGTAATTATCTGACCTGTACCTTTGCACTGAGGACAGGTCGAAACCATCTGGAAGAATCCGCCGCCGCGGGCTACTTGTCCGTTTCCGCCGCAAGTAATGCATGAAGAAGGTTTCGCTCCTTTTTCGCACCCGCTGCCGCTGCAATCAGTGCAAACATCCTGACGAGTAAATTCGATAGTTTTTTCCGAACCGTTAGCAACATCGTCCAAAGATAATTCCACGGTTGTTTCAAGGTCATAGCCTCGCGAAGCGCCGCCTCGGCGTGAACCGCGGCCTCGAGCACCGAAAATATCACCGAAGAAATCCTCAAAGCCGAACATATCCTCGAAGATGCTGCCGATATCCTGCCACTTCATTCGGGAGAAGTCGTGAACTCCGGCTCCTCGAAGCCCTTCATGGCCGAACTGGTCGTACCGCTGACGTTTTTCAGCGTCACTAAGAACTTCATAAGCTTCGGCACACTCTTTAAATTTGGCTTCGGCTTCTTTGTCGTTAGGATTTTTATCGGGATGGTACTTCATCGCCATCCTGCGATAAGCCCGTTTAATCTCATCAGCCGATGCTGTCTTGGCTACACCTAAAACTTCATAGTAGTCGCGTTTTTGCATTATCTGGTTCTGAGTTAAATACTCCGCATACAGCGTTTAACGTTAAGTTTCCTATATAGCTGCAGAACTATGTGCGTCAAATGCAGCAAGCTATCTTACCGAACCGTGTATCGGTTCTTCGTCTTTATCTTTCAAATCCGTAACAAGCACATTTGTGGTCAGCATAAGCCCTGCTACCGATGCAGCAGTCTGCAAAGCCGTCCGAGCAACCTTAGCAGGGTCGATTATACCGGCTTTAATCATATCCACAAATTCACCTGTATTGGCATCGTATCCGACATTCTTCTTTGTTACAAGCTGCTCGAGAAGTTTCGCGCAAATTACATCGCCGTGTTCGCCGGAATTATCTACTATTTGTTTTGCAGGAGCCGCAAGAGCTTTTACAACGATATCGTATCCGATTTTCTCATCGCCTTTAGCTTTGGATTTCGCTTTTTCTACTTCTGCGATGGCCCGCAGGAATATCGTTCCGCCGCCGGCTACGACACCTTCTTCGGTAGCCGCTCTTGTTGCGTGCAATGCGTCATCGAGCAGGTCTTTGCGTTCCTTCATTTCTGTTTCAGTCGCTGCTCCGGCCTTGATTATCGCTACGCCGCCGACGAGCTTTGCCAGACGTTCCTGCAGTTTTTCCCTGTCATAATCACTGGTTGTTTTTTCCATTTGATTGCGTATCTGTTCGCAGCGAGCCTGAATTGCTTTTTTAGTACCTGCGCCTTCGATGACCGTTGTTGTTTCTTTGCCTACAATAACTTTCTTAGCTTGGCCAAGCTGTGAAAGCTCGACTTTTTCCAGCTTAATGCCGAGGTCTTCAGAAAGAACCTCTCCGCCGGTCAGTACCGCCAGGTCGGCAAGTATTGCTTTTCTTCTATCGCCGAAACCCGGAGCCTTAACCGCACATATTTTTAATATTCCCTGCAACCGGTTAATAACTAATGCGGCCAGAGCTTCGCCTTCCACATCTTCGGCAATAATCAAAAGAGGCTTGCCAAGCTGTGCGACTTTTTCCAGCAGGGGTATCATTTCACGGACATTCGAAATTTTCTTTTCGTAAAGAAGAATATAAACGTCCTCCAGAACCGCTTCGAGAGTATTAGGATTGTTCATGAAATAAGGTGAAATATAACCTTTGTCAAACTGCATTCCTTCTACGACGGTTAATTCTGTTTCGAGGCCTTTGCCTTCTTCGATTTCAATTACGCCGTCCTTGCCGACTTTATCAATGGCATTGGCGAGAATTTCACCGATTTCTTTTGAATTATTCGCGCTTATTGCTGCGACTTTGGCTATGTCATCATGGCCTTTTACAGGAATGCTTTCTGCGCGTATAAACTCAGCGGCTGCATCGGCGGCTTTGAGAATTCCCCGCTGCAAAGCTATGGGGTTAACACCTGAAGTTACAAATTTCAAGCCTTCTGTGTAGATTGCTTCAGTCAAAACCGTGGCGGTTGTCGTACCGTCGCCGACTTCATCGGCTGTTTTGCTGGCGGCCTGATTGACCATTTTCGCGCCCATATTAAGAAACGGTTCGGGCAGTTCGATTTCTTTGCTTACGGATACGCCGTCTTTAGTAACTTTAGGCGAACCCCAGCTTTTCTGAAGAATTACATTGCGGCCGGTCGGGCCGAGGGTAACTTTTACTGCTGCGGCAAGTTTTTCAAGGCCTTCCTTCAAAGCGTTTCTTGCCACGTTGTCGAACATCATTTGTTTTTCCATTTTTTATCACCTCTTAAGAGAGCTGTGTTTAAGATTCAATTTTTATTTCTCAACGATTCCCAAGATATCGCTTTCACGGCAGATTATGTATTTATCCCCGTCTATTTCGACATCGTTACCGATGTATTTAGGATAAATGACTTGGTCGTTCTTTTTCACGTTCATTTTACAGATTTTGCCGTTTTCAAGAGTTTTACCGGGCCCTATCGCGACAACAGTTCCCATCTGGGGTTTTTCCTTGGCTGCGTCCGGCAGAATGATTCCGCCTGCTGTTTTTTCTTCTGCTTCAAGCTGTTTTATTACTACTCCATCTTCCAAAGGTCTGAGTTTCATATTTGTTTCTCCTTGTTATATTTTGGCTTATAATTTTGCCCTGATTTTATTTTTAAAATATTACATCATATCCATTCCGCCCATTCCTCCCATTCCTCCCATTCCTCCGCCCATACCGCCGTAACCGCCCGGACCTGCCGGTGCGTCATCTTTATCTTTTGGTTTTTCGGTTACAAGGCAATCGGTGGTAAGAAGTAATCCCGCAATACTCGCGGCATTTTGCAGTGCGCTTCGCACCACTTTGGAAGGGTCGATAACACCGGCTTCGATAAGGTCTTCGTATTCGTCGGTATTGGCGTTATATCCGAATCCGCCTTTACCTTCGGCAACCTTACTGACAACAAGATTTCCGGTCGCGCCGGCATTTTCAGCGATGCAGTGGCATGGCATAGCAAGAGCTTTTTTCACAATACCTGCGCCTGTCTTCTCGTCGCCGCTAAGTTTGAGTTTGTCGACAGCATCGAGACATCTTATAAGGGCTACTCCGCCGCCGGGGACTACGCCTTCTTCTATTGCGGCTCTGGTCGCGTGAAGAGCATCTTCGATACGGGCTTTCTTTTCCTTCATTTCAGCTTCACTGGCAGCGCCGACATTAATCTGCGCGACTCCGCCGGTCAGCTTTGCCAAACGTTCATGGAGTTTTTCTTTATCGTAGTCGCTGGTGGTATCTGCAATTTCAGCTTTAATTTGTTTGATTCGTCCCTGAATCGCGCTTTCGGAACCTGCTCCTTCGACGATTACCGTATTATCGTTATCTATGGTTACTTTCTTGGCAACGCCGAGCTGTTTGATGCTGACATTATCAAGCTCGATTCCGAGGTCTTTGAAAATCGGCTCTGCACCGGTCAGAATCGCAATATCTTCTAACATCGCTTTTCTTCTGTCGCCGTACCCAGGTGCCTTAACAGCGGCAACTTTGAGAACGCCTTTGAGCTTATTAACTACCAAAGTTGCCAAAACTTCAGATTCCACATCTTCAGCGATAATCAGAAGAGGACGGTTGGCTTTCGCGACTTTTTCCAGCAGGGGAACCAGCTTGGCTAAATTGCTGATTTTTTCTTCGTGAACCAAAATATAGGGTTTATCAAGTTCGCACTGCATATTGTCCGGGTTTGTTACGAAATGAGGTGACAAATAACCTCTGTCAAAACTCATACCCTCGACAAAATCAACGGTTGTATCGATGCTCTTTCCTTCTTCAACGGTGATAACGCCGTCTTTGCCTACTTTTAGAAAAGCATCTGCCATAGTCTTGCCGATTTCAACATCGTTATTCGCCGAAATAGCCGCGATATTTATAATGTCGTTCTTTTTGGTTATATCAACCGGCTTTGAGAGGGTTGCGAGTTTTTCAATAACTGCTTTGACAGCCGCCTGCATCCCGCGATTGAGTGCCATTGCGTCTGCTCCGGCTGCGAGATTGCGATAGGCTTCTTTGAACATCGCTTCGGTTAATACGGTGGCGGTTGTTGTTCCGTCACCGGCGATTTTAGAGGTTTTGCTGGCTGCTTCGCGAACAAGTTTTGCCCCGAGGTTTTCATTTTTATCGACAAGTTCGATTTCCTCGGCTACGGTAACCCCGTCTTTTGTAACTGTCGGGCCGCCCCAGCTTTTATCCAGCACAGCCGTTCTTCCGCGAGGGCCTAAGGTTGATTTAACCGCAGCGGCTAACTTCTCTACTCCTGCCAGAAGAGCCGCTCTGGCATCAGATTCGAATGCAAGCTGTTTTACTGCCATGATTTGCTTTCTCCTTATTCTTTCGTTTTACTGTTACGCGATTAATGTTTATAGAACTTCACCGTAGGGTTTAGTGCAAAAACTATACCACTTTTATAATTTAGTTCAATAAATCAATATGAGAAATCGCTAATATATTGTTAGGCAAGGAGTTATAGCAGGAAGAATGATTATGCAAATACGCTGTCAAAATGGGTAAGATGCCATTTTTGGCATAGATACAGGCGGATAAACGCCAACTTGACAGGCTGGGTATAACGTGATTTAACACAAAGACGCTAAGGCGCAAAGACTCAAAAAAAAATATTAGTGAATAAGTGGGCAGGGTGTCAGGAGAAATAGGATAACAGGCTATAAGGTTGTAAAAATAATTATCTATGGTAGGATTTGGCCGGCCTGTTGAAACGGATTTAAGGAGTCAGCAATGAGTGCGTTTACCGAAAATCTTATCGTATCACCGCTGCCGGACGGCAAAACGTGGGTGTTGAGAAAAAAATTTTCCTATGACGTGGGCGAATTGGGAAGTGGAGAAACAATCGAGGTCCCCGCGGGATTTATTACCGATTTCGCGAGTATTCCGAGATTGTTCTGGATGATTTACCCAAAGTGGGGCAAATACGGCAACGCAGCCGTAATTCATGATTATTTGTACTGGATGCAGGAGAAAAAATATCCAAGAAAACGAGCCGATGAGATTTTTTACGAGGGCATGCTCGTTCTGGATGTGCGGAAATTTACAGCTAAAATTTTATTCTGGGCGGTTAAGTACTTTGCCGCTTTGGCGTGGAAATGCAACGCGAAAGCAAAACAAAAAGGCGAGAAAAAATTCATCGATTTGCCTGATACCGTGATACAAATACCGGATTTAGAATTAAAAGACTTTTTGCCTTGATTGAGTAATTCATTGGTATTTTTCTGTTAGGGGTTATATTCAATATGGAAATTTTAAAAAGTACACGGCATCAAAAAATAATAGGTGATTTCGGAGAAGCTCTTTTATACAACTGGCTTTCGCGTTCAGGTTTTGAGGTTACCATAGTGGACCATACAGGGATTGACGTGCTTGCATATAACCCCAAGATGAACGAGCGGCTCGGAATTTCAGTAAAATCCAGAACACGAGTAAAAGGTACTGAGGCGGAATCTGTTAATATTCTCTCATATCAAAAAGGTAAAAATGATAGGCAAAAGATTCTTGATGCCTGCAAGGCATTCGCAGCCAAACCATGGATAGCAATATATGTGGAATCTTGCGATTATGCAGACTTATTTTTACTCAGCCTTGAACATTATGACTGCAAATATCGAGTCCGACAAAAACGGGCTATCGATACTTGGAAAATGTCTAAAAAGCATAGAGACAAATATAAAACTGACCCGCAAGTCCGACACATTCATATGGATTTCTCAGGCAGTTCATGGTGTTGGATGTAAAATTATTTCTGATTAAGTTTTTATGTTTATCAAAGCCAACAGCTCACTGTGAACGGTTTTATTAGCGGCCATTGTATTAAATTTCTGCCCGCAAGACTGACAAAATCCTCTCAGAGCTACGAAAAAACCTGCCGAATTCTAAAAAATATTTCAAAAATCCCCCTGTGAGAAACGCTCTATACTTAAGGAATACTATTTTTAGCGAAAGGCATCGTATGGCCGTCAGAATTCGATTTGTTGTCAAAACAGACAGCACAGAGCCTAACGAGCGAATTAAAGATGTCGGCGGGATAAATAATAATGGTACGCTGTGGAGGTTTTCGCAGAAAGCTATTATTGAGGACATAGAAGCGGACCAGTATCAATATTATGTTTCTATAGATAACCGCACGGTTCCCGTAATAGTTGCGCAAAGTCATTCAGGCAAAAAGTATCTGAAGACGGAATTGGACGGTGAGCAGCCGGATAGCATTCTGAATCTGCCGAGTTTTCCGTGAAATCCGGACTTTACAGAATCCGCAAGGTCAGGTTCTAATCAAACTCGAGTGTTATATTTATAACCAAACAAAACGCCCCTGAGAGCAGGGGCGTTTGATGTTAAATTTTGTAAAAAACGTTTCTTAGTCTGCCAGATGAACGCTCATTCCTTTTTCAATTTGCTCGCCGCCCTCGATGGCCGTGCAATAGGCGATTTTTTCTCTTACCGACGTAACTTCGATAATGGCAACCTGCGTCATTTCCGAATCGAGTACTTCTCCGGTATCTTCATCAATCAGCTCTTCAACGCTGCCGACGCTGAATCTTTGTCCGACGCTCACGCCTTCCCGTTCTCCGCGGTTAATAATGATTTTGTCATCTTTTGCCATAACAATAGTGCCTTCCCACGGAATTTTATCGAGCTGCTTGATAATAAAATCGAGCCCCTGAGCAACCGCATCTTCGCAGGCTTTGCCGACATTATCGACTTTGTGGCCTGCCACGCCGCCAGTTACTCCGCCAAGACCTCTGCCGAAATAACCTATGCCTGCCGCTTTTCGTTCGGATTTACCGATAATACTTCTCGATGCTTTTACCTGTCCGGTTTCCGAATCGACCAGATAAATTGTGATATTAATTTCCGCGTGGTCTTTTGCCCCGCCTAACTGAAGCCCCTGAATATTAATTCCTCCGGCTCCGCCGGTGGTAGTATTCTGAACATGTGTAACAGCACCTTTAACTAAAAGCTGAGCCAGTGTCATTCGTCCTCTTTGCGGAGTCTTTTTGCCTTTGGCTGTGCGTCCGCTTTCAGCCAAATCCTGTTCATCCATTGCTTCGGAACGCATCTCCTTATCGCCCAGAACAATAAACCATCCGGATTCCTGCAAAGCGTTTGTCATAATTTCCGTAAATCCGTCCCCGACATTCCATTGACCTGCCCAGTTGGCTTTATTTTCGAAAGATGAAACTGTGATTGTATATCTAAGGTTGCCTTTCGGAGCGGCGCGATTAGATTGCACGTTATCGAGCACCATTGCTATAGGATAATTTTTCCCGCCGATGTAATACAGCGTCCCCCAGACCTTAACACCTTGGTCTTTTTCACACGTTCTTTTCAGCCGGTCGCCGATACCGTAACTTTCATACATCTCATAAGCCGAGGAACCTTTTTCTATATAGGCATTGAAGTTTTCTTTTGTTTCTCCGGGCCTGTAAAGTTTAACGGCTGTGTATTTGTCTGAAATAAAACCTTTGTCATCAAGTATGAATTCGCCGCTGTCAAATTCCCCCAGACCGGCTTGAATCATGACCGTTTTGCCGGTGATTAAAATATCCGCTTTTTTAAGTTTTTTGAAATCCATCTCTTCATAAGATTCGTCAGCCCACAAAGCCGCCGTACACACCCATAATAAAACCGATACAAACATTAAGACACGATTTGCTTTCATATTATCATCTCCTTTAGTTTAGGTTGCCTATTGTACTATCGGTTTTATTTATACTAACAGTTCAGTTTTTGCAATAGGAAATTGCACAGTTTAGGGGTTGACCTGTTTTGAGTGATTATTATAATTCGACAAAGTATTATAACGGCGGATTTGAACTTTTTGACTGTAATCTAAGTATTATCCGAACGTGCAATTAATTTAACTTTGCTGTCGGAGGCTGAAATGATAAGCGTTAAACAGTTGCTTCGTACTTTCGGGCCGATTATTGCGGTTGATTCAGTTTCTTTCGAGGTCGAGAAAGGCCATGTTCTGGGGTTTCTCGGCCCTAATGGTGCCGGAAAAAGCACTGCTATGCGTATGCTGGCGTGTTTTCTTCGGCCTGACTCGGGTACAGCGAGCATTTGCGGCTATGATATTATAAAACAGCCGATTCAGGTCAGACAGCATCTCGGCTATCTTGCCGAAAATGCTCCTTCGTACGGGGAGATGACCGTGGGGTCGTTCTTAAATTTTATCTGCGATGCCAGAGGCATAAAAGGTAAAGACCGCAAAAAAGCAATCGACAGAATCGTCCCGATGTGTTCTATCGATTCGGTCTATCATCAAACCATCGAGACACTTTCTAAAGGTTACTGCAGGCGAGTAGGTCTTGCTCAGGCTCTGATACACGACCCGCCTGTTTTGATTCTTGACGAACCGACGGACGGGCTTGACCCGAATCAGAAATATGAGGTTCGCCGTCTGATTAAATCAATGGCCAAAGATAAGTGCATAATAATTTCTACGCATATTCTCGAAGAGGTCGAGGCTGTTTGCAGCCGTGCAATAATCGTCGCCAAAGGCAAAGTCCTTGTCGATTCGACACCCGAACAGCTAAAGCAGCAGTATCAATGCGGTATCGATGAGGTTTTCAGGAAAATTACGCAGAAGAAAACTGCTTAGTACGAAAATACCCTGTAGGGAGTATTAAATATGAAAGCATGTGTCGCGGTATTTAAAAGAGAATTAAAAAGTTACTTTGCCACTCCGGTGGCTTATGTATTCCTTGTGATATTCCTGTTTTTTACTGGTTATCTGCCTTTTAGACAGGGCTTTTTCGAGACTCGCCAAGCGGATTTACAGTTGTTTTTTAGAAATTTTCCGCTGCTGTTTGTTTTTCTTGTTCCTTGTGTGGCGATGCGTCTATGGGCCGAAGAGCGGAAAAGCGGCTCGATTGAATTATTATTTACACTTCCTATAACGCCCAGACAGGCTGTTATGGGAAAATTTTTCGCGGCATGGTTTTTTTGCTCATAGCCCTTTTGTTAACGGTCACTATGCCTCTGACGGTTATGTATCTCGGCGAGCCGGATATAGGATTGATTTTAACAGGGTATCTCGGAACAATCCTGATGGCAGGGGCATTTCTTGCAGTCGGATGTTTTTTCTCGGCACTGACGAAAAATCAGGTTATTAGTTTTATCCTTTCAGTAACCGCTCTTGCGATTCTTGTTTACGCGGGTATGCCTACCACTTTGAATTATCTTTCAGGGTTTCTTCCTGCCGGTTTGGTCTCTGCGGTCGAAGGAATGAGCTTTTTGACACATTTCGAATCCTTGCAGAAAGGATTGATTCAATTGCCGGATATCCTTTATTTCGTATTTTTAATTCTCGGCTGGATTTTTGCTTGTATTATCGTTCTTGATGAAAGAAAGGCTGGCTAATGAACAGAACACCAAGATTAATATTAGCTGTGGTCTTTATCGGAATAATAATGTTTTCCGCCATAAGCATTTCGCAAAATCTTTTCAAAGCTGCTCAGTGGGATGTCACGGACCAGAAATTATATTCTCTTTCTGACGGTACGATGGCGATTCTGGCAAAGCTGAATCAGCCTGTAAAAATGAAATTATATTACACAAAAACCGCTGCAATGAAAGGCCCAGACCAGATTCGCTATTTCAATAATTATTACAATTTCGTCCAGTCAATCCTTGAACAGTATGCTGCAAAATCAGGGGGTATGGTAACTCTCGATATTATTGACCCTCGGCCATTCACTCAAGATGAAGCCGATGTAATGCGTTACGGTCTAAGACGAATACCTATGACTCAGGAAGAAAATTTTATTTTCGGCCTTGTTTTGCAGACTCAATTCGGCGTAACAAAAACAATCGAATTTTTTTCGCCGGAAAGGCAAAGCTTTATCGAATACGATATCAGCTCACTAATCGACAGTGCAATTCGCCGCCAAAAGAACACAATCGGGGTCATAAGCTCGCTGGCGGTTATGGGAGACGACCTTAGCCCATATATGATTCGAATGATGCAGATGCAGAATCGTCCTATGCGCGGGCCTTGGACCATAATCGAACATCTCCGCCAGAAATATGAGGTCCAATCCGTTGCCGACGATGTATCTGAAATAAACGATATTGACCTGCTTTTAGTTATTCACCCAAAAGATCTTCCAGAAACAACTTTATTCGCTATCGACCAGTTCGTTTTAAAAGGCGGACGAGCAATTGTTCTTGTTGACCCGTTTTGTTTCGCTGACCAGCCTTCTCAGCAGCAAATGTATTCCGGACAGGCCCCTCAAAGCGGTTCGAATCTCGAATTGCTTATGAATCAATGGGGTCTTCGAATGCCGAATAATAATTTTGTAGGAGACCCGATATTGGCCGAGCTGCTGCCGTGGGGACAAAATCAATCTATCGCCAGAGTTATAGCTATAATTCGAATAGTCTCGGAATATTTTAACAGGGATTTAGCGATTACCGCCAATTTGAATGAAGTCAGAGTAGCTTTTGCAGGTGCTTTGAAAGAAATACCGATATCCTCGCCGGATGGACCGGAAATTACCAGAACTGCCTTGATTAGCACATCGCCCAAAGGAAACACGTTTACGGTTGAAACGCCGTATGAGCTGATGAACCCGAACCCGCAAAGGCTGATGCAGAGATTTACAGACGGCATCGAACCGGTAATTATGGGGTATCTGGTAACGGGAAAATTCAAATCTGCTTTTCCGTCCGGAATCGAGATTAAAGACGAATCGGACCCGAACGCGCCGCCGCAGTTACTGACAGGATTAACACAAGCCCAAGAAGATTGTGCGGTTATTGTCTTTAGTGATGTCGATTTTATAACCGACGCTTTGGCCTATCAGAATACGTTTTTCGGCAGAATACCGTTAGCAGATAATGCGGCAATGCTTATGAACGCCGTTGATGAGCTGGGCGGCTCAGCGGAATTAATTTCGATACGCTCGCGAGGCACGTTCAGCAGGCCGTTTTTAGTAGTTGACCGAATCGAAGCTTTGGCTGAAGAATCTACTGCTCAGCAGGAAAGAGCTATTAACGCCGAAATCAGCAGTTTTCAGCAGGAACTTAACAATATTCTTGCTTCAGCCAAAGAAGGTCAGGAAGAAGTAATCGGCA
>Ga0265293_10010377_pt1 | contig 13037 bp, 13 predicted proteins | sample Munlanlewell138R_FD_192505 | JGI IMG/M metagenome (GOLD analysis project Ga0265293, IMG submission 192505) | Leachate microbial communities from a municipal landfill in Southern Ontario, Canada - Leachate well 138R | ecosystem: Engineered > Solid waste > Landfill > Unclassified | place: Canada... | reverse complement strand
CTCAACCTAAGAAGGTGTCCAACTAATGGGGACCAGCGCTAGGCCCTTGCGCCGAAGGATATCTCGTGCCGACGCGCTCAGCTTGATCCGTGGTAATTTGCCTACGCGACCGATGATGGTAGCTAGGGTTCCGCCGCACCGCGGGTCTGGTCCAAGCGCTACGTAACCCCAAGTAGGGCAGCATCTTAAAGGACAAAATCCTCGAGGAGACAGGTCGGCACGCCGGAGCGGTGTGCCCTTACGTCTTCGGAGGTCCATTGTGTCGTCGTCCCGCGCTCGCGCCGTTCTGCAGGCCCTGTTCGTTACGTTCCTCTGGTCCACGTCTTGGGTGCTGATAAAGTTCGGCCTTGACGAGATCCCGGCCCTCACCTTCGCGGGTCTGCGCTATGCCCTCGCGTTTCTGCTGCTCTTGCCGCTCCTGGGTCGCTGGGATGTGCGCCTGTCGATCGCGCGTTTGTCGCGACGCGAGTGGCTGCTCTTGGTGGCACTCGGGGTCGTCATGTATACCCTGACGCAGGGCGCGCAGTTCCTGGCCCTCGACCGTCTGCCGGCGCAGACTACGAGCCTCGTCCTCAGTTTTTCGCCCGTGGTGGTGGCGTTCCTTGGCGTGGCCCTGCTCGCCGAGCGCCCAGCACCGGCACAGGGCGTGGGGGTGCTGCTGTTCGTGGTGGGGGCCGTCACCTTCCTCTACCCCGCGTCGTTCCCGCAGAGTCAGGTGATCGGCGTGATGATCGCCGTAGCCGGACTCTTCGCTAACGCCGGAGCCGCCGTCTTGGGGCGTTACGTCAACCGGGCGGCGACGTTGCCGGCTGCCGTGGTGACCATCATCAGCATGGGCGTCGGCTCGGCGCTGCTACTTGGCGCCGGGGTTGGCACACAGGGTTTGCCGGACCTGACGCTGCGTGGCTGGGCGATCGTGGCGTGGCTGGCGGCGGTGAACACCGCGTTCGCGTTCACGCTTTGGAACGTCACGCTGCGGAAGCTCTCAGCGATGGAGTCCAGCATCATCAACAACACGATGCTCATCCAGATCGCCATTCTTGCCTGGGTCTTCCTGGGTGAAGGCTTGGGTCTGCGCCAGATGCTGGGCCTCGTTCTCGCAGCGGCCGGCACGTTGGTCGTGCAGCTCGGCGGAGGGTACGCAGCGAGGCGGGAGGAGAGTCGATTGGGGCTACGGGATTGATCCGAGCGGTCTGCCTGGCCAGGTTCATACTGCCCTCCGGCTCCGGTATTGGGCCTGCAGTATGAGAGTGGACTGGCTCGTGTAGGTCAAAGGCACTCGCCTGGAGGATCCTCTGGTCGGCGAAGCGAACCAGGGAGGTCGGGTGGGTCCGCAAGAACCGGTGTCACCCCGGCGTGGTGGTCCCCAGGGATCAGCGCCGTCCCGTGCCACCGCAGCTATCATGGAATCAATCCAAGGCGCACTGGTTGCAGATTGCCCGTGCGGGCGCGTGCCGCGAAGTCACGCAGGAAGGGCATTCAACGATGAGGTCAGTCAACCCGTACCTGAACTTCACCGGCAACGCCCGGGAGGCGTTCGAGTTCTACCGGAGCGTGTTCGGTGGCGAGTTCGCTTACCTCTCGACCATCCGCGACGGCGGCGGCAACACGGCGGGCATCCCGGAGGCGGAGCTGGACTGGGTACGGCACGTGTCGCTCCCGCTCACCGACAGCGTCGCTCTCATGGGAAGCGACGTTCTCAGCACCATGGCGCAAGGGTTCACCGTGGGCAGTAACAGCTACCTCTCCATCGAGACCGATGACACCTCGGAAGCGAAGCGCCTTTACGACGCTTTGGTCGAAGGTGGCAGCGTGGAGGTGCCGCTTAAGGAGACGGACTTCGCTGAGGCGTACGCCAGCCTGGTCGACAAGTTTGGGATCCGCTGGCTTCTCATCTATGAAGGCCGCAAGCGGAAGGAGAGCCCGGCCTAGGCGCTCCCCCTTCAGAAGCCGAGGTACGCCCGCTGTACTTCCGGGTCGTGTAACAGCTCCGCCGCAGATCCTTGCAACACCACCTGGCCCTGAGCCAGCACGTAGGCGCGGTCGGCGATGGACAGCGCGCTATGCACGTCCTGCTCGGCCATGAAGACGGTTACCCCCTGCTCGCGGATGGTGGTGAGGATGTCGAGCAGCCTCTCGACGATTACGGGCGCCAGGCCCAAGCTCATCTCATCTACCAGGAGCAGCTTCGGGGCGGCCATCAGGCCGCGGGCCAGGGCGCACATCTGCTGTTCGCCGCCGGACATGCTGCCTGCCAGTTGCTTCCGGCGGTCCTTCAGGATAGGGAACAGCTCGTACACGCGGGCCAAGTCGGCCTGGACGGTGGGGCCGCCTTCGCGCCGGTAGGCGCCCATGAGCAAGTTGTCCTCGACGCTCATGCGATCGAAGAGTTGCCGCCCTTCCGGCACCTGGACCAGTCCTGAGGCGAAGACCGCGTCGGGCGTCGCCGGGAGCGGCCGGCCGGCGAACTCGATGCGCCCGCTGCTGGGTATCAAGCGCGAAAGCGACCTCAGCAGAGTGGTCTTGCCGACGCCGTTGCTGCCCACCAGCGCTACGATCTCGCCGGGTTGGATGTCGAACGAAATCCCCTTGAGGACCTCGGCCTCGCCGTACCGGGCCCGAAGCTCCGCCACGGCGAGTAATACGCTCATCCTCGCCTCCGGCCCAGGTACGCCTCGATGACTTTGGGGTCTCGCAACACGTCCTCGGGCGCGCCTTCGGCGATCTTCGCTCCATACTGCAACACGAAGATCTTGTCGGAGAGGCTGCGGATGGCCTTGACCACGTGCTCGATGATGAGGAGGGTGGTGCCCGAGTCGCGGATCTTGCGCACCAGGTCGATTACCTCTTCGATCTCGACCTGGTTGAGCCCGGCCATCACCTCGTCGAGCAGCAGCAGCCTGGGCTTCATGGCGAGAGCCTTGGCCAGCTCGAGCCGTTTTCGCTCCGGCCCACCCAAGTCTTCGGCCTGGCTGGACGCTTTGGCGCCGAGACCGACGAAATCGAGCCAATGTCGGGCTTCCTCTCTGGCCCTGCCCATGTTCCGCTCGCCGCTCGCTCCGAAGAGCGCGCCCACGGTGACGTTGTCGAGCACGCTCAGGTCCGGGAACGGTTTCATGATCTGGAAGGTGCGGCCGATGCCGAGGCGGGCGCGCTGGTACGCGGGCTGCCTGTGCAGCGACCGGCCCGCGAAGCGCACGTGGCCGCTGGTCGGTTGCAGGGTGCCGCTGACGACGCTGATCAGCGTGGTCTTGCCGGCGCCGTTGGGGCCGATGAGCCCCAATATCTCGCCTGGGTACAGCTTGAAGCTGACGTCGTTCAACGCCACGAGTCCTTGGAAGCGCTTCGTGAGGCGTTCGACCTCGAGCAGCGCCGCGGGCTCAGCCTCGGGTCGGTTCGAGGATGCGGTGAAAGGTACGTCCGCCGACCCGCCCACCGCTGCGCTCGCCGATCCTGCCGTCGAGGCGTTCGCAGGGGTGCCTGCACGTCCCGCTGCCGGCGCGCCCGCCGCTGCGGCGTCTCCGCGGCCCGGACCTCTGCGTTCGTCAGTTCTCATACCCGGTTGTCCCGGATGTTGTCGCTGAACACACGCCAGCCACGGCGCCGGAACTTGCCGATCACGTTCATGAGACCGCGGGGCATCAACGTCACCGCCACGACGATGACCAGGCCGAAGAACAGGCTGGCAACGCCGCTGACCTTGCTCGACAAGACCTCGGAGATTCCTGAGAGGAGGAAGGTGCCGATGATGGGCCCGAAGACCGTGCCGGGCCCGCCGAAGACGGCCATGATGATCAGCTTCACGTCGAGGAGGAGGTCGAAAGCGCTGTGCGGGTCGATGAACGTTATCCAGTAGGCATGGATCCCACCCGCCAATGCGGAGAAGACGCCCGCCAGCGCGAAGGCGACGATCTTGTACCAGGTGGTGTTGATCCCCATGACCGCGGCGGCGTCCTCGTTCTCGCGGATGGCGATGAGGCCGAGCCCGAAGCGGCTGCGTGAGATCCAGTAGACGCAGGCGGTGGCCAGCACTATGAGGCCCAGCGCCAGTTCGTAGAACATCACGTCGCCTCGTATGAGCGGCAGGATCAGGCCGCTGTTGCGCCCCGCGATGTCGAGGTTGGAGATGACGGCGGCCATGGCCTGCGAGATGGCCAGGGTGGCGATGGCGAAGTAGTGGCCCCGGAGCCGCAGCACCGGGATCCCGAGCAGCACCGCGAACACGACCGCGACGGCGGCGCCGATAGCCAGTCCCACGGCGAAGGGCAGGTGCCACTGCACCATGGCCACGGCCGTGCCGTAGGTGCCCAGGCCGTAGAAGACCGAGTTGCCGAAGGAAGCGTAGCCCGTAAAGCCGCCGAGGATGTTCCAGCCCTGCGCCAGAGTGGCCAGCAGCAGCGTGGCGATGCCGAACTGGATCATCACGGCCGAGAGCGTGAAGGGCACGATGGCCAGAAGGCCCGTTACGACGACGATAGCGAGGAAGGGGAGCGCCTTCACGCCGTTCTCCCGAGGATGCCCTTCGGCCGCAGGATCAACACCAGTACCAACATGCCGAAGCTGATCACGTTGTCGAAGGTGGGGCCGATGTAAAGCGTTCCCACGGCCTCTGCCAACCCCAGCACGAGGCCGCCGACGAGCACGCCGAGCGGGTTGTCGAGCCCGCCGATGAGGGCGATCACGAACGACTTGGCGGTGAGTTCGGCCCCGATGTAGGGAGTGATCTGCGAGACCATGCCGTACAGCCCGCCTGCCGCGCCGGCCAACGCTGCCCCGAGCGCGAAGGTCAGCGCGTAGAGCGACCTGGGCGCTACGCCGTAGAGCCGCGCCGCGTCGAGGTTCTGGGAAGTGGCGCGGATGGCGCGTCCGGTCCGCGAGCGGGTCAGGAAGATGGCCAGCAAGGCGGTGAGCGCTGCCGCCAGGGCGAACGCCAGGAGGCGCAACAGCGGGACGGTGACGCTGCCGATATTGAAGTGCGCACCTGCGTAGCTCGGGTTGATGGTGCGGAAGTCGGCGCTGAACAGGAGTTGCGCGAGATAGGTGAGCACGACGTCGAGCCCGAAGGTGATGAGGAGTGTGTTGAACATCGGCGCCCGCACGATGAGGTTGAGCAGGTACCGCTGCAGGCCGTAACCGATCACGAAGAGCGCGGCCATCGTCAGCGGCAGGGTGAGGAAGGGGTCGATGCCGGTAGCGGTGAAGAGGTAGTAGCTGAAGTAGCCGCCCAGCATGATCAGAGCGCCGTGCGCTAAGTTCACTATGTTGAGAACGCCCCAGACCAGCGCCAAACCAAGCGCCATCAGGGCGTACAGCCCGCCGAGCAGCACACCGTTCGCGAGGACCTGCAGCAGCAGCTCTATGGCTGGGCCCCGTTCACGAGAACGCGACCGTCGGCGCCGTCCCATCCAACCCCGCGAGGGGGTTGGATGGGAGGCGAACGGCGCACTGCCAAGGTCATAGGCACTCCGAGGTCGTCGACGTGAAGGGGAGGTCGCCTAACCAGCTCTGTTGCTAACGGTCGCTCCAACTCGGCATGGGGTAGTCGGGCTTGTTGGCGAAGTCGGTGGTGTAGATGGGCATCACCTTTCCGTCTTGCACCTGGACCACCGTCTGCCGCAGATCGATCTGGCCGTTGTCACGGAACGCCACGTGGCCGTACAGGCTGTCGAAGGAGACTTTGGCGATCGCGTCGCGCACCGCCTTCGGATCCAACGTACCCGCCGCCTCGACGGCCTTGACGAACGCTTCGACGGTGGCGACCCCGGACGCGGCGTGGTAGTCGGGCGCGTAATCGAACTTCGCTTGCCACGCCTTGTCGAACTGTTCGGCGTCACCGAAGTAGTCGTCCTTGAGGCTGGAGTTCGGAATCCAGGTGGTCATGCCGAAGGCGTAGTTGGCATCGGCGCCTAGCGCCTGCCTGAAGTCGGCTGTGGGCACGCCCACGGTGAAGGCGTACATCTTCGGGCTGACCCCCAAGCCCTTGGCCTGGCGGATGAAGTTGAGCGCTTCCGTCTCGTGACCGGCCATCAGGACGGCGTCAGGGTTCTTGTCCTTGATCTGCGAGAGGATGGAACTGAAGTCGGACGCGTCGGTGCTGTAACGAGAGTCGAGCACCAGGTCGAGCCCGGCGGCGCCGGCGAGCTTGCGGGTGCCGTCGGCGACGGAGACGTCGAAGGAATCGTCGGCGTACAGCAGCGCCACGGTCTTCGGTGCGGGGTCGAGCTTGCCCATCATGTCGATGGTGCTGGCGAAGTAGTCGCTGGCAGAAGCCAGCGTGCCGAAGATGTACTTGTAGCCGCGGCTGAAGATCTGATCCGACGCGCCGCCACCCTCGATCATCGGAATCTCGTACTTCTCGGCCACGGCAGAGTCGTCGATGGTGAAGTCGCTGGCGTAGGGGCCGAGCAGAAAGTTCACCTTGTCCTGCGTTATCAGCTGCGTGTACTGCCTGACGCTCAGGTTGGCGTCGGACTGGTTGTCATAGAGCTTCAGCGCCAACTGGTACTTCTGCCCACCGACGGTTACACCCCCGGCGGCGTTTATCTGGTCGATCGCGAAGTTGTAGGCGTCCTTGTAGTAGCGCCCCGTGTTGGCCAGGCTGCCGGTGAGCTGCACCGAGGCACCGAAGGTGATGGTGCCCTGCGCCGCCGCCGTCATGCTCATGCCGAGCGCGAGCAGCGCACCTATCACTAACCGCGAATAGCCGGATTTCATGGTGACCTCCGTTCTCACGCCGATGATAGGAGCGGCCCCGGGCGGGCCGCCGTGATTGCTACACGGCGCGGCTCGTTGGGTCCGACCTTCCGGGTCGGCGGCCCCTAACCGAGCGCGCCCGCTTCCGAGGCACTGCCGGCCTAGCCCGCGCCGGGATACGTGTTACGGGCCGTCGTGGTATGCAAGCAGCTGTGACCCCAAGCTTGTTGGGCAAGGCGGCGCTCGTGACGGGCGCTTCACGTGGCGTGGGCGCGGCCGTTGCCCATGGCCTGGCGCGCCGGGGCGCGGACGTGGCGCTCAACTTCCGCAGTAAGGCCGCCCGAGCCGAGGCGGTGGCCGAACTCGTTCGCGCCGCCGGCCGCCGGCCGCTACTTGCCCAGGCCGACATCACTTCACTCGAAGAGATGAGTCACATGATGGCGGAGGTCGAACGGGCTTTCGGGCGCCTCGACCTGTTGGTCCTCAACGCGTCCGGCGGACTCGAGCGAGGCAAGCCCCCCGATTACCCCATGCTGCTGAACCGCGACGCGCAGCTTCAGGCCGTCGAGCTCGCGTTGCCGCTCATGCCCTCTGGCGGACGGATCGTGTTCGTCACCAGCCACCTCGCCCACTTCCACAGCGACGAGCCCGTGCTGCCCGAGTACGAACCGGTCGCGGCCAGCAAGCGGGCGGGGGAGGTGGCCCTTAGGCAGCGCATCCAGCAACTCGAGGAGCGCGGTGTGAGCCTGGTGGTCGTCAGCGGCGACCTCATCGAGGGCACCATCACCCCGAAGCTGCTGCAACGCGCGCGTCCAGGCCTGATCGAGGAGCGCCGCGGTCAGGCGGGCGAGCTGCCGACCGTCGAGGAGTTTGCTGCCGCCATCGTCGATGCGGCCGGTGACGAGGGTCTGGAGTCAGGGGCCACGGTGTACGTCGGGAGCATCGACTGAAGCCTCGGGCAGTGGCGCGCTAACCGGCGAGCCGCTGCCACAAGCACTCGTAGATCAGCGCCTGCATGAGGGCCGCCTGCCGGTTCGTCGCCGCGCCGCCGCCGTCATTCCAGCTCGAAATCCACCGAAACGTAGTCTCGCTTGCGCTCGACAGCTAGCTCGATCTTCTGGCCGCCGTTGACGTAGTTCGCGCTGGCCGTTCCGACACCGTACTTGGCAGCGGTGCGGTACCAGCCTTGGGAGAGGAGCCCTTGGTCGTAGTACCTGAATACGCGCTCGTAGTCGCGCGTGGTGTGGCGGAACTCGACTTGCCATTCGATCGCCGTGATAGTGGCGTTGAAGAACGGAAAGTTGATGCCGCCGAACTCGTCGAACCTGAAGGCAGATCCGTCGCTGGCAGAGGCGTGGCCCTCGATCTCGAGGTCAACCCGGGTTCCGTGGTCTTCTGATTCCACCTCGAGGCTCGCCCGGAGCCCGGCCCAGGCGTAGCGCGCCTCGATCTTGTCGTCGTCGGACTCGTACGAGGTTCGGCTGAACCCGAGCCGCATCAGGGCTTGGTCGTAATGATCGTAAACGGCCGCAACGTCATCGAGGTCATACTCCAGTTCCAGTTCCCACTCGAGCTGCGACACGGGTACGTCGGGCATGAAGTAGATCCCGAAGTTCAAGGTGGAGTGGACCGTATCGGTCATGGGTGAGCGCTGCAGATGCCCGCTGTCGGCGTGGTTCGACGCCAGCGTGCTGCCTGCGAGGCCCAGAACGAGAAGGGCCGAGGCACAGGCCGTGATCAGTCGTTTAAGCATGGTTCCCCTTTCACGCCGCCAGTAGGTTCGCAGGCCGGGCGGCCATTTGCGGATCGTTCAGTGCCCGGCGAGCAGTATGCCCGGCTCGGCCGACACGCGCACGTCGCCGTCGTCTGCCGTGCGCCACGCATACGCCATGTCGCGCGAGTTGAAAGCGGTGGCCAGGCGGCCGTCGGCGGTCAGGACGATGAGGCCCCCGTTGGCGTCCTGGGACGCGACTTCGGCGAGAGCCAACCTCAAGGCCTCTTCCAGCTCGACACCTGAGCGCAGCCGGTCCGCGAGGCCCTTGGCGGTGACGGCGCGGATGAACGCCTCGCCGTCGCCGGTGCAGGAGATGCCGACCTGCCGGGTGGCATAAGTGCCGGCGCCGATCAGAGGAGCGTCACCGACCCTTCCGGGCCACTTGCCGAGGACCCCACCCGTGCTGGTGGCGGCCGCTAGCATCCCCTCGTGGTCCAGGGCAACTGCTCCGACCGTCGCGGAGCCCTGCGGTGCGGGGTTCTGCGCCTGGCGCCAGCGCTCGAGCGCCCTCCTGGTGCGGACGGTGAGCAACTCGGCGTTGTCTATGGGGTGATCGACGAGGGAGTCGGCGCCTTGGCCGACGATGAGCGCGTGCGGCGAGGCGAGGCGTACCTTGTCGGCGACCAATATCGGGTTCCGCGCCCGGGTGACGGCCGCTACCGCCCCACTCGTGCCGTCGGCGCTCATGATTGCGGCGTCACACTCCACGACCCCATCGCGGTTCGGCGAGCCGCCGGTGCCGGCGTTGAACGCCTGCGGGTCGTCCTCCATGGACGTAACCGCCGCTAACACCGCCGCGACCGCCTTGCCGCCCTCGGCCAGCACCTGGAAACCCAGGTTCCTGGCGCGCTCGAGCCCTGCGAGGTACGCCTCGCGGTCCTCCTGGGCGATCTTGCCCGCCCCACCATGAATGACGATTGCGACCATGATTCATGCTACCCCGCTGCTTGCGCGGCAGGCCCCGTGAGGGGCCAAGTCCCGCCCCGCCCGCGTTCGGGTAACCTACGCGGGTAACGTGTAGTTGGGCTTGTTGCCGCGTTGACGCCCCGGAAAGGGCGGCTGTACCATGGCCCGTCGAGCGCAAGGCGAGATTCCTGGGAGGGGTCGCGATTTGAAAGCGTTCTTGAGGGTGTCCCTACTCATCGACGGCCTCACCGGCGCCATAGCGCGGGCCATGCAGTGGCTCACCCTGATCATGGTCCTTTTGGGCGCCTACAACGTCGTGACGCGGTACGTGGGGCGCGCCATAGGAGTCTCGTTGGGCGGCGGCGTCTACACCACTTTGCAGAGCTACGCCTTCGACCTGGTCTTCCTCCTCGCGGCCGGTCATGTGCTGAAGACGGACGGCCACGTTCGGGTGGACATCATCTATTCGCGCCTGAAGGACAGGACCAAGGCGTGGGTAGACATCTTCGGGACCATCTTCTTCCTATTGCCCTTCACGTTCATGGGTTTCGTGCTCAGCCTCCCTTACGTGCGGCGTTCGTGGCAACACATGGAGGTGAACGTCAACTCGGGCAACCTCCCCATCTACCTGATCAAGACGGTCATCCCGGTGGCGTTCGTTCTCCTTGCGCTGCAGGGGATTAGTGAGCTCATCAAACGCGTGGCGTACCTGCGTGGCGTGGCGCTACCCGGAAAGCCCGCCAAGCCCCCCGGACCGGCCGAGGTCGGCTGAGTGGAGTACCTCGCCTTCTACATGTTCGGCGCGGCGATCGTGCTGCTGCTGGTGGGCTATCCGGTGGCGTTCGGCCTGGGCGGGACGGCAGTTCTGTTCACGCTGATAGGCAGCGACTTCCTGCCCGGGCTCGGGCTCGACCTGCCGTGGGATCCCATGTTCCGCGTTGCGCGCCTGAACATCATGCCGCAACGCATCTACGGCACAATCATGGACAACTACACGCTCGTGGCGGTGCCCTTCTTCGTGTTCATGGGCGTCATGCTCGAACGGTCGGGGTTGGCGGAGGAGTTGCTCGAGACGATGGGCATCCTCTTCGGCCGCGTGCGCGGCGGGCTGGCCATCTCGGTGGTGGTCGTCGGGGCGCTCCTGGCGGCCTCGACGGGCGTGGTGGGCGCCTCCGTAGTCACGATGGGCATCCTCGCCCTACCGGTCATGCTCAAGTACAACTACAGCAGGCCGCTGTCGGCCGGCGTGATCGCGGCCTCCGGCACCCTCGGCCAGATCATCCCTCCCTCCATCGTCCTCGTCATCCTCGGCGACCAGATGGGGGTGTCGGTCGGGCAGCTGTTCCTCGGCTCGTTCGTGCCCGGCCTCCTCCTGTCCGGGCTGTTCGTGTTGTGGGTGGCGTTCGTAGCCCTGACCAAGCCCAAGTCGGCGCCGGCGTTGCCCCTCGAGACGCGCCAGTTGCCGGTCAGGGTGATAGTGCTCAAGGTATTCCGCAGCCTCGTGCCCCCGCTCTTCCTCATCCTCCTCGTGCTGGGCTCCATCTTCTTCGGCATCGCGACCCCCACGGAGGCGGGCGCCGCCGGCGCCATCGGCGCCATGCTGTTGGCACTGGTCAACCGGCGCCTCAACCTCTCGAACCTGCTCGACACCATGCGGCAAACCGTTCAGCTCACGAGCATGGTGTTCATAATCCTCGTGGGCGCCACGGCTTTCAGCATGGTGTTCACGGCACTGAACGGCGACACGCTCGTCGATCAGTTCCTGGTGAACCTCCCGGGCGGTCAGTGGGGGTTCTTGTTCTTCACCATGCTGACCATCTTCATCCTGGGCTTCTTCATCGACTTCATCGAGATAACCTTCATCGTCGTGCCGTTCATCACGCCCATCGCGGCTCACTTCTTCGGCGCCGACATGCTGCTGTGGTTCGCGGTTGTGATCGCCATGAACCTCCAGAGCTCGTTCCTCACGCCGCCTTTCGGCTTCGCGCTCTTCTACCTGAAGGGTGTGGCGCCGCCCGAGATCCGCACGTCAGACATCTACCGTGGCATTGTGCCGTTCGTGGTCATACAGGTGCTGGCTATGTTCCTGCTGGTCCTGTTCCCACAGATCGTGATGTGGCTGCCGTCCATCTCCAACGCCCAATGACCGAGCAACTGCCGAGCGACTGAGGGTCACGAGAGTGAGAGCGGGACGGCCTTCTTGGGGCCGTCCCGCTCTCACATCCTCTGGTTCAGCCTGGCACCCGGTCTCCGCGGGCTCAGATGTCCGTGGAGACCGTGCCCGGCCTACTTGAAGATGAAGCTGTTGTACGCGTTCTGCGTGACCTTCGTCCACGCGCGCACGTTGCCCATGAACGAGTTGTAGTCGTCGAGGACGCGCTTGTACCTGGGGTTCTTGGAGGCGTTCTCGGCGTGGATCTCGTCGGTGGCCTTCTCGAACGCCTCGAGGAGCTCGTCGGAGAAGATCCGGATCTGCGTGCCCGACGCGATGAGTTGCTGCAACGCGACGTTGTTCTTGGTGTCGTAACTCGCGAGCATCTCGATGTTGGCACGAGCCGAAACGTCGCTCACGACGGCCTGCAGTTCTGCGGGCAGGTCCTCGAAGACGTCCTTGTTGACGTAGAGGGCGACGCCGGGGCCGGGTTCGGCCCAGCTCGGGAAGTAGTAATAGGGCGCGGCCTTGTTGAGGCCGAGTATCTGGTCGTCGTAAGGGCCCACCCAGTCGGCGGCGTCGACGACGCCCGTGTCCAGGGCGAGGAAGAGCTCGCCGCCGGGGATGTTCTGGACGTTCATGCCCACGCGGCTCATGACCTGGCCACCGAAGCCGGGGAAGCGCATCGTGAGGCCTTGAAGGTCCGCCACCGTGCTTATCTCGCGCTTGAACCAGCCGCCCGTCTGCGCACCGGTGTTGCCGGCAGGGAAGACGACCATGTTGTCGGGCGCCACCAGTTCCTGCTCCAGGTCGAAACCGTTGCCGCTATACATCCAGGCGTTGAACTGTTGGGAGTCCATGCCGAACGGCACCGCCGTGAAGAAGCCGTGCGTCGGGTCCTTGTTGATGAAGTAGTAGGGCGCCGTGTGCGCCATGGCGAAGGCGCCGGTGGAGACCGCGTCGTACACCTCGAGGGCGCCGATCTGCGCTCCGGCTGCATAGACCTTGACGGAGATGTCGCCGCCGCTGGCCTCGTTCAGGTACTTGCCGATGTTCTCGGCCGTACCGAAGAGGGTATCGAGCGACGTAGGCCACGAGGTCACCATCTCGAAGGTGAACTTGCTCTTCTGGGCGCTCGCGAACATGAGAGGACTGATGCTCGCCCCAGCTACCGCGAATCCCGCTTTCTTGATGAAGTTTCGCCGGTCCATCGTTGCCTCCTGCCACGGTCTGCCGACCCCAGGGGGCCGGGTTGAATTGTGGTTCCCGGGAAGTATACGACTAGTGATGCGTCGGCGGCGCACAAAAGAACGAACGGGCCACAACGATTGACGCCGGAGGCCGAGCGGAACGCTCCGGTAGTGTTCCGGCAACTCGCTTATGGTGCGGGCTTATGGTGGCCGTGGAACCCGTCCGCGACCGGAATGCTCGGGTTGGGGCCCGACATCGCGTTTACGGTGGCAGTAATACCCGACCGCGACCGGAATGCTCAGATGGGGCCCGACAGTTCAC
>Ga0265293_10010376_pt1 | contig 13038 bp, 10 predicted proteins | sample Munlanlewell138R_FD_192505 | JGI IMG/M metagenome (GOLD analysis project Ga0265293, IMG submission 192505) | Leachate microbial communities from a municipal landfill in Southern Ontario, Canada - Leachate well 138R | ecosystem: Engineered > Solid waste > Landfill > Unclassified | place: Canada... | reverse complement strand
CTTGTAAAGGTAGCCATTGATGATCATATCCTAGGTTCAAACATTTCCTATGTTCAAGTAGAGGCAGGGGTAGAGGACGAAGAGCTGATTTCCGTACAAGGCTATACCCTAAGAAGGGTCAAGAATGCGTCCGATGCAGAAGATGTGCTCCGTTTTGAACTGGCCCGCCAAGGTGACCAGCAACTCCTGCGGAGCGTCACAGGCGATCTTGTTTTGACACTCTCCCCTGAGGAAGTTCGTGAGCTGCGTAGCATCGATCGTGCAGCCATCTTACGCCTTGGGATCGTCTTACTGATTGTTGTCTCCCTTGGTTTTGTCCTAAACTACATCCAGGCCTATGCCCTCCAGTTTACAGGGCAGCGCATCGTTTTCGATATTCGCCGTGATATCTTTAACCATTTGCAGCGCCTGGCCTTGGCCTTTTTTGATGGCAATCCAGTGGGGCGCTTGGTAACCAGGGTCACCAATGATACGCAAAACCTGCATGAGATGTATACTGCGGTCTTGGTCAATCTTTTCAAAGACATCTTTATGATTCTTGGAATCATTGTTGTCATGTTCCGTTTGAATGTGCGGTTGGCTTTGGTATCCCTGGCAACGCTTCCCCTCATTGTGGTCTTGACAGCAATCTTCCGCTTGAAGGCCAGAGCAGCCTACCGGGAAACCAGGGTGCGGCTAGCGCGCATTAATGCAAACTTCGCCGAGAATATCTCAGGTATGCGGCTCGTACAGATCTTTAGGCAGGAAAAGCGGAAGTTCAAAGAGTTTGACGAGGTCAACTCCAGCCACTTTCGGGCTAGCATGCGAGAGCTCAAAGTCTTTGCAGTCTTTAGGCCTTCCATAGAACTTGTGTATTCACTGGCTATGGCTCTCTTGATCTGGGTTGGCGGGGGACAAGTGGTACAGGGAGCCATCGATTTCGGTGTTCTCTACGCCTTTGTGAACTATATTGAGCTCTTTTTTAGGCCCATCAATGACTTGACAGAAAAATACAATATCATGCAGGCCTCTATGGCTTCAGCGGAACGAATCTTCTTGATTCTAGATGAAGAACCGGCTATTGCAGATGTAGCCAATCCCTTGCCTATGGGTGAGGTGAAAGGACATATCGAGTTTCGAAACGTTTGGTTTGCCTATGTGGGGGAAGAGTGGGTCTTACGGGATGTATCCTTCACAGTGGAACCAGGTCAGACCATCGCTTTTGTGGGAGCCACCGGTGCAGGAAAGTCCACCATCATGAATCTACTTTCGCGCTTTTATGACATCCAAAAGGGGCAGATTCTGATTGACGGTAAGGATATCAAGGAGCTCAGTACCGAAGAACTGCGGCGCAATGTGGGCCTTGTGATGCAGGACGTCTTTATGTTTTCAGGAACCATCGGGGAGAATATCCGCCTGAACAATCCTGCCATTGACAAGGAACGAGTGGAACGTGTGGCCAGGCATGTCAATGCCCATCACTTTATTGATGCCTTGCCTAAAAAGTATGATGAACCTGTCACCGAACGAGGTTCGACGCTCTCTGCAGGGCAAAGACAGCTGATTGCTTTTGCCCGCGCCTTGGCTTACGATCCAGCCATTCTCATTCTAGATGAGGCGACCGCGAATATTGACACAGAGACCGAGATGCTAATCCAAGATGCATTGCCACGTCTCTTGGCTGGACGAACCAGTTTGGTTGTAGCCCACCGCCTATCTACGATCCAAGATGCAGATAAGATCATCGTCTTGCATCGGGGGAAGATCCGCGAACAAGGTACACATCAGGAACTCCTTGCAGAAAAGGGATTATACCACAATCTCTTCCTGTTGCAGTATAAGGAAGACTTTAGTGAAACAGGGGGAGCCAGCTAGTCCCAAAAAAAGCGGACAGTTTTTTAATGAGCCGGCAGGAATTGTCGGCTTCGCGCCGAATGTTATTGCTGGAAAATGAAAAAACTATTGTCTTAAGGAGGAACTAGAACAAATGAGTACCAAGTCCAGCATGGTCCCGTCTAGTGGAGGTTGGGTGGAACGACAGTTCAGACTGAAGGAGAACAAAACTGACGTACGTACCGAGGTTATGGCGGGGATCACGACCTTTATGACCATGGCCTACATCCTGTTTGTGAACCCGAGCATTTTGGCTGAAACCGGCATGCCCTTTGATGCTGTTCTGATGGCAACGGCCTTCTCGGCCATTCTAGCAACCGTGCTCATGGCATTCTTGGCCAACTACCCCTTTGCCTTAGCCCCGGGGATGGGCTTAAATGCCTACTTCACCTATTCTGTTGTCTTTGGTATGGGTTATACTTGGCAGACTGCTTTGGGAGCAGTGTTCATTTCGGGTATCGTTTTCGTATTGCTTTCTCTCTCTGGTATCCGGGAGATGATTATTGAAGCGGTACCAGCTACCCTAAAGTCTGCAATCAGTGCTGGTATTGGTCTCTTTATTGCCTTTATTGGTGTGCAAAACGCAGGACTCGTTGTCGATGATCCGGCCACCATGCTTGCCTTGGGTAGTTTTTCTGAGCCCGCCACGGTATTGGCTGCCATTGGTATTATCATCACAGGAATCCTGATTGCCCGTAACGTAAGGGGAGCTATTTTGTGGGGGATTCTCGCCACGACGATTATTGGCATACCCATGGGTGTAACCCCAATGCCAAATGGCTTCATCCAAATCCCAAGATTTGCAACCTGGGCCCCTGTCTTTGCTAAACTTGACATTCGTGGAGCCTTGGGCTTGGGATTGGTCGAAGTCATCTTTGCCTTCCTCTTTGTAGATATGTTTGACACCATCGGTACGCTCATTGGTGTCTCACAGAATGCGGGTTTCCTTGATAAAGACGGCAGGCTTCCTCGAGCCTCTCGAGCCCTAATGGCTGATGCCATAGGAACCGTAGCTGGAGCTTTCTTTGGCACTCCAACTGTGACAACCTATGTGGAATCTGCTGCTGGTGTGGCGGTGGGTGGTAGGACCGGATTTGCCAACATCATCACAGCTCTCTGTTTCTTCTTGTCCATCTTCTTTTTGCCCATTATCGGTATTGTACCAGCCGCGGCCACTGCACCGGCTCTGATTGTAGTTGGTGCCATGATGCTGAAGCCTGTCGTCAACATTGATTGGAACTCGATGGATGAGGCTCTACCAGCCTTTATAGCGATTGCTGCCATGCCCTTTACCTACAGCATTGCCACAGGTATTGCTCTAGGCTTTGTAGTGTATCCCATTATCAAGCTTGCCTGCGGTAAGGCTAAAGAGGTTCATTGGCTCACCTATATCCTTGGGGTCCTCTTCGTCATTCGTTTCATGTATTTAGGTTAGGCTCTTAAACATTAGAAGGATGGGTTATAGGCCCATCCTTCTTTTCTATACGCTTCTTGCTAAGGTGATATCCAAGACATTTCCCCACTTGTCGAGGGTGGTTTTCATTTGTTGTTTAAAATCGCCAAGACTCATGATCTGTGAAATGGAAGCCATATTTGTGAACATATCATAGATACCCAAAGCATCGTCGTAAGCTTCCTTCAACGTCTTCAGATCTTCTTCTAGTTCGCGGTTTCTCTCCCGGAGCGCCTGGTTTTCTTCCTGCAGTTCCTTGAGTTTGACCTCGTGTTGATCTTCGTCGTTCAGGTTTAGGGCTATTTGGCCTAAGGCCTTCAGGATGGCCGCAGGATCTGGCTGCTTGACCCGCTCCTCTAAAGAACAGAGTTTCTTGTGCAGTTCGTGCATGTATTCTGGGAGACCCTGAAAGGCTTCGAGGAGCCGTGGGTCCACCACGAACTCCGAGCGAGTCTTCTTTACGGTCAAGGTGGGTTCTTCCCGTTCCTTACGTAATACATTGTAGTAGAGCATGCCAATAGCGGCCTCTGACCGATGGGGAAGGAGTTTGGCACAGCGTCTGAATGCCTCTGTGAGGGGCAATCCTTCGGCCTTGGCCTCCGTAGCTTGCCTCCAGACGACATCCTTTTCTTCTTCCGTCCAGTTACGAACGGGAGTAGAGCCCTTTGCGGCAGCTGCAGTCGCCGTTTGCTTATCATCCATAAACATACTCCTCCTTTAGGTCTTTACTTATCTATAAGTATGACCAAGGGGAGTTGTTTTATACTTCCTACCTCTCGTATTTCAACTAGCGTTGCTTCGCCGGTAGCTCGAAATCTGTCGGATTGACTAAGAGAGTCTTTGCCTGATCATAATGGACATAACCGGGAGTAGCCCCCTTGGGTTTCCTTACATGTTTACGAAGTGTATAGTCTACGGGCACCTTGGGGGAGTTTCGACTCTTTGAGAAGTAAGCTGCCAGATGTGCCGCCTCCAGGAGGGTGTTTGGGGGGATTTCCCCTTCCGCCAATATCGCAACATGACTGCCTGGAACGTTCCGGGCATGGAGCCACAGATGGTTTGGATGTGTGAGGCGGAAGGTGAGATGATCATTTTGCTGGTTGTTACGACCAACCACGATCAGCAGTCCATCGCTGGAGAGATAGCGGTCGGGACCGAGCACAGCTTGATCCTTCTTGGACCGTGACTTGGTCGTGCGCTTTAGATAGCCCATCTTGCCGAGTTCAGTCTCGATTTCCCCTAGGATCTCCTCGTTATCGGCAAGATCGATTTGTAGCAGAGTATCTTCTAGATACGCCTTTTCTAGCTGCGTTTGTTCCAACTGAAGGCTGGTATGCTTCTGACTTGCCTTGGCTTTGGAATAACGCTTGAAGATCCTTTGCACATTGGCGCTAGCTGAAAGGCGGGGATCAAGGGAGATTGCGACAAGTGGTGCATTTTCCTTCGTATAATCCTGAACATGCACTTCGCTGGCTCCTTGTTTGATCAGATGGAAACTCGCTGTTAAGAGTTCTCCTTGGTGACGATAAATGTCCGCCTGTTCTGCTTCTTGCAGGGTGGTTTGTTGAATCGCTTCTTTCTTTATAACTCTTTTGTGATGGCGAAGGAGCTGCTTGCGGAGGCGCCGCTTGAACTCCTCGAGCTTCTTGTGACTTTGACCTTGGCCAAGTACTTGTGCCACTAGGGAGTTTGTGGTAGCAAAGGGTTGACCCCCGCGCCCTGTAAGTTGGTAGGCAGAAAAATCCTGGGGCTCATCCGCGTAAAAGCTGGGTGTGCCGCCTTGTTCAAGTTCCCTGAGGAGCTGATGGAAGGCGGTGTGAACCGCGGTCCAATCTGCCTCTTCGAGATCAACCCGTTTGAGACTAACGTGTAAGCCAGCTCTGGCTAGGACTTCTGTAGCGGCGAGCTTGCTGAATCCCTGGAAGCTTTCGGTCAGCCATTTCCAGAGGGGAGTTGGCCCAGGCACCAGACGCAGCTCGTCAAAGAAAGCCTCAGGCGAGAGGCTCCTCGGGTCGACTTTATCTTGGTCTGATGGTTTTCGATAGGGCTGGCCAGGCATAATTCCTTTGTCTGGAAAGCGTTTGAGGGCATCCAAGATAACCCCATCATCGCTCAAAAGATAGAGGTTACTATGTCGGCCCATGAGTTCAAAGACCATGGTGAGCTCTGTACTTTGCCCTAAGGGGCCCATTCCTTCGAACTGTAAGTAGACTATGCGATCTAGGCCCTCTTGCCCAATTCTGATCAGCCTACTTGGTTCTAGATACTTACGCAGCAGCATACAGAAGGCTGGCGGGTTTAAGGGATTCTGCGGCTGCTCTTGGAGCGTATGAATCCGGGGGTAGAGGGGATCGATAGAGATAAATAAGGTTTCCGTCTTGCGTAGGAGCCGGAACTGTATGGTAATGGTGGTTTCATCTGGTTGGTAGATCTTAAGTACTCGACCGTTCTTGAGCAAAGGGTCGAGTTCTTGAATGAGTACATGCAACGTTAGGCCATCTAAGGGCATACTACCACCTCGTTTTTCCCATTATATCATCTCGTTTTCTAACACTCAACTAAGCAGGGTTTCAGGTTGATGTAGAGAAATATAGCTGGAGCGATAGGAGTTGTTTCCCATGAAAAAACATAGAGCAATCGTCTTTGTTTTGCTCGCCCTGATCTTGGGAGGAGCATTTGTCAAGGCGAACACTAATTCAGAGTTTCTCGAAAACGGTTTTATAGCCCTTTATTATCACGCTGTGCGTCTCGAGGAGAGTTTTCCCCGGGTCAATCCCATGGCACTAGCCATTACTGAGTTTGAAAAGGCGGCCAAACAGAGTGAAACGGCTGGCGAGGCACAGTTGATGATGGGCTTGATCTATCAGTACCTCGATCGACCAGGTACTGCCCTTGGTTACTTTCTGGAATTTGCCCAGCTGCATCCAGAAGAGATCTGGGTCTATTCTTTTATCGGGGATATGTATGTCGCCATAGGACGTTTGCCTGAGGCCGAGGAGAGTTACCGGCGGGCAGCCGCAGGTTCAGATGAAGAAACCGTCTTCGCCCAGGCCTATGTAGGTCTCGGCAATGCAGCGCTAGAGCGGGGCGACTACGCAGCGGCCAAAGAAGCGTTTGAAAAGGCGTTAGACAGTGCAGGCGATTACTTTGATGCTCGCCTTGGACTTGGTAAAGCCCTCTTTTTCCTCGGGGATTACGATGAGTCCATTGCAACCCTCGAGACCGCTCAGTTGCAGGCACCAAGGTCCATAGCTCTTTTGTATTACCTAGGTAATAGTTACCAAGCAGCAGGCCTGCACGAACAGGCTGAACATTCCTTTGCCAGAATCGGAGAACTTGAAGGAACAAACTAGAGATACGCTCCCCTAACAGGGGAGCGTACTATTTTCTCTTTCCTCAGAATAAGATCCAGGGACTATCCATTATTCTGGGAAAGAAGTGAGCATCTTGGCAAAACCCTGGCATCTAACTCCCAAAGCGAAATTACTAAAAGAACTGGGCACAAGTCCCGAACGTGGACTCTCCCAAGGAGAGGCGAGGGACCGCTTGGCTCGTCTAGGAGCCAATCTCTTGGTATCCAAGCGCAAGGAGGGACCCTGGCGGATTTTCCTCCGACAGTTTCAGGACTTTATGGTGCTGGTGCTTTTGGGTACCGTCGTTGTCTCCATTCTGCTCGGTGAGTACCTAGATGCAACAGCCATTTTTGCCATTGTCTTTTTGAATGCCATATTGGGTTTTTCCCAGGAGTACAAAGCGGAAAGATCCTTGGATATGTTAGGCAAACTTGCTGCGCCTCATTCTAAAGTTCTCCGAGACGGGCATAAAGCCGTGGTGGATGCGGCTACACTAGTACCAGGGGATATCATTTTCCTCGAACCAGGGGACCGGGTTCCGGCTGATGCTCTGATCCTGGAAAGCCAGGTCTTAAGTGTTGATGAGTCAAACTTAACCGGCGAATCTGTGCCTGTTACCAAAGATGCAGCCTTTCAAGGCAGCGCCAGTACGGCCATTGGGGATCTTAAGAACATTGTCTTTAAGAGCACCCTTGTAACCAGAGGTTACGCCACTTGCCTCGTGGTTGCCACGGGTATGGATACCGAAATAGGTGAGATCGCCCATTTGCTACAAGAAGAGGTAGAGGTCCAAACTCCTCTGCAAAAACGCCTTGGGCAACTAGGGAAAGTCCTTGTCTTAGTGTGTCTTGCCATTGTTGCCGTTGTTTTCTTGGCAGGTGTGAAGCAAGGGCTACCTGTTTATAAGATGTTTATGGTCGGTGTCACACTTGCGGTGGCTGCCATTCCAGAAGGATTGCCTGCTGTAGTCACCATTGCTCTTTCTCTTGGAGTTCAGAGGATGAGTAAGCAAAACGCCATTATTCGGCAATTGCCCGCGGTGGAAACCCTGGGTTGTGCGACCGTGATCTGTTCCGACAAAACAGGAACCCTCACCCTCAACCAAATGGAGGTCGAGTCGCTCTGGACGGCCTCGCAAGGCTTCGTCGCCAATGCAGGTGGGCGAGTTCAGCTCAAGGGCGAAGTGGGGGATGCCCTTTACTACGCAACGGCAACGGGGGCCCTATGCACCAAGGCCGAAGCGTATCGAGACGGGGACTTTTTCGGCGAACCAACGGAAGTGGCACTTTTGCGGCTAGCTGAACGGAGTAGTTTTGGCGGTCAGTCCACTTGGCGGAGGGAGTTTAAGGAAGTGGATAGCCTTCCCTTTGATTCCGAACGCAAGAGGATGACGGTTATTGTTCGGCAGGGCGCCGAACACATCGCCTTTGTTAAGGGAGCTCCTGATGTGATCCTGCAGCGTTGCAGCCACATTATGGTAGGCTCCAATGTTGTGCCTTTAACGCAAAAACACCGTCTCTTGGTCCTAGAGGCCCTCGAAGTGATGGCTGCCGACGCCCTTAGAGTCTTGGCAACTGCGCATAAATCACTGGGGAAGAAACTAACGCCTTCCTCTGGCTGGGAACAGGGCTTGATCTTCACGAGCCTGATCGGCATGCTCGATCCACCTCGACCAGAGGTCCCAAGCGCCATCTGGGATGCCCGCCAGGGAGGGATCCGCACCATTATGGTCACGGGTGATCATAAGAAGACGGCTGCAGCGATTGCTGAGCGAATTGGACTCATGGGCAAGCTTGCGCAGGGGCCCTCGGAGGTCCTGACCGGCGCCGAGTGGGAGGCTCTCACGCCCCTGGAACAGAAGAAGAAGATTCAATCTGTTGCCGTTTTTGCCCGAGTAGCGCCCAGTCACAAGTTATCTATTGTGCGTGCCCTGAAAGAAAATGGAGAGATTGTGGCCATGACGGGAGACGGTGTAAATGATGCACCGGCCGTGAAGGAGGCCCAGATTGGGGTAAGTATGGGTATCCAAGGCACGGATGTGACGAGGGAAGCCTCGGATATGGTGCTGCTGGATGACAATTTCGGCACGATTATCAAGGCTGTAAGGGAAGGCCGGGGTATTTACGACAATATCCGCAAGTTCATTCGCTACCTCCTAGGTTGCAATGTGGGTGAGGTGTTGACCATGCTTGTGGCCACGCTCTTAGGTCTACCGTTGCCACTGGTTCCGATGCAGATTCTCTGGATGAATCTCGTCACCGATGGTTTGCCTGCCATTGCCCTAGGACTCGATCCAGCAGACCAAGACTTGATGCTGGAGAAACCGCGTAATCCTAGGGAGGGGGTTTTTGCCCGGGGCCTCTTAAAGCGAATCTTGTTTTCCGGTACTGTAATTAGCCTGACAACCCTTGGTATCTTTGTTTTGAGTCTCTGGTATTATCCAGGGGATGAGCTTAGGAGTAGAACGATGGCCTTCACGACGCTGGTCTTGGCACAACTGGTTTTCTCTTTTCAATGTCGTTTCGAACGCCATTCCATCTTTGATAAGGGTATCTTAGGAAACACGTACCTGATTATCGCGGTGTTACTCTCCTTTGCAGCCCAAGTTCTCATTCTCTATCATCCCTTTATGGCCAATATGTTTCAGACTGTCCCTCTGCGAGGGGAAGATTGGCTCTTGGTCGGACTCTTCGCCATTTTCCCACTCTTCCTTGAGACTGTTTTGCGCTTAGTCAAGCGGGGGTTAAGGAGGCACCTTGCCCTGCTAAAAGTGTGAATGGGAGACTTTTTCAGCAGTCTTCTTGCAGGATTATTTTGACAGGAACCGAACTAAAGGGTAGTAGACAAGGAGCTTGGAGGAGACAGATTTGATCAAGAGTATGACAGGTTTTGGACAAGGAGAGGCCAGCGACGGCAGGTTTTCGGTCCAAGTAGAGATTAAGGCAGTCAATCACCGTTATTTAGATATGTTTTTCCGAATTCCCAAGCAATATAGTCAGCTCGAGGAGACGCTAAGAGCCATTATCTCCCGCAGGGCTAATCGGGGACGTTTCGAAGTAGCCTTATCCCTGGAGGAATTTGGCGATCAAGAGCGAATTGTAGAGACTAATACAACTCTACTCCGGGGCTATCTTCAGGCCTTGCGTACGATTCAGGCCGAGTTGAAGAGTGAAGAACCGATCCGTTTAGCTGACGTACTGGCTCTACCTGGTGTTTTAGAGGTGGACGAGCCTGAAGCAAACTGGGACGATTTGCGCAAGGTTGTGGCCGAGGCGACAGAGGTTGCCATGGATCGACTTGAGGCTATGCGGGCGACAGAAGGAGAACGCCTCTTTGCAGACTTGCAGGAAAAGATGCATTTGATAGAGAACTTAAAACAGGAGGTAGCCAAAGAGGCACCTCAGGTTATGATTGATTACAGGAATCGGCTTAGGGAGCGCTTGGGAGAATTGCTCGATGGGACAACCATCACCGAAGAACGCTTTTTGGGTGAAGTAGCCATATTTGCAGATCGGTGCAGTATCGATGAAGAGCTTGTTCGCTTAACAAGTCATATTGCACAATTAAGAGAAACCTTACATGCAGAAGATTCGGTCGGACGGAAACTCGACTTCTTGATTCAAGAAATGAATCGCGAAGTGAATACGATAGGCTCCAAGGCGAACAATGTACATATCGCCACTCTCGTAGTGAATATCAAGAGTGAGCTGGAGAAAATCCGCGAACAGATACAGAATATCGAGTAAGCATGAAGGAGGTGAGCAACAATGGCACTACCACATCTGACGCAAGAAGAAAAGTTGCAGGCGCTGAAGAAGGCCCAGGAAATGCGGAGTAAGAGAGCCGAACTGCGTACTAAGCTAAAAGAAGGTTCTTTGAGCCTTCAAGAGGTTCTGGATTCGGTCGATAATGAAGTGATCGCCAGAATGCGTGTTACCTATCTCCTGCAGTCTTTACCACAAGTTGGGAAAGTCACGTCGGAGAAGATTATGCGAGAAATTGGAATTAATGAGAACCGTCGTGTGCAGGGTTTAGGTGCGCGGCAAAGGGAGCAGTTGCTTCAGCGACTGGGATAAGCGGTAAGGAGCTATGAACATGGGGATACGCTTGATTAACATTGGGTTTGGCAACATTGTAGCGGCTAATAGGATAGTGGCTATTGTCAGCCCCGAATCGGCTCCTATTAAACGGATGGTACAGGAGGCCCGAGAAAGGGGCATGTTAATCGATGCCACCTATGGCCGACGTACCAGAGCGGTCATTGTCGCTGATAGTGATCACATTATTTTGTCAGCAGTACAACCCGAGACTGTGGCACATCGCTTAACCAGTAAAGATCAACTTGAACCTAATGAAAAATAGGAGTTGCTGCTGAATTGAAGGGAACACTACAGAATGCCAGGGATGGTGGGATTAAGATGAACGGTTTTCTCATTGTTTTGTCCGGGCCGAGTGGGGCTGGAAAAAACTCTGTGATGAATGCTGTTTTCCCCACTATCCCTAATCTTAAGTACTCTATTAGCGTTACCACCAGGCCACCAAGGGCTGGAGAGGTGGATGAAGTAAACTACTTTTTTCGCTCAGAAGCAGAGTTTGACCAAATGCTCAAGGATGATCTCTTGTTAGAGTCAGCTACTTTTGTAGGCTATCGTTATGGTACGCCCAAGAGCTTTGTGCAAGACCAAATTCGAGCAGGCAATGCGGTCATTATGGATATCGATATTCAAGGCGCCAAGCAGATTCGGGAGAAGATGCCTGAGGCAGTCTTTGTGTTCTTATTACCCCCTACCCCCGAGGAGCTCAGCCGGAGGTTGCGCCTACGGGGTTCTGATTCGGATGAAGTGATTAAGAGGCGATTAGCTAAATCTTACGAGGAAGTCAAGCATATAGTGGATTATGATTATTATATAGTCAATGATGACCTAGGCAAAGCCGCAGAGCAGTTGCGGCAGATTATTCTAAGTGAATGGTCTAGGGTTAGTCGCATTGACATGAAGAAGTTGGCTAAAGTTTGGGAAGGAGGTTTTCCAAGTGAAAGCGAAGATTAACGCGGATCGTTACACAGCGATTGTGGCCGTTTCGCAAAGGGCTAGGCAGCTCATTGATGGTATGGAGTCCGTAATAGAGTGCAGATCAACCAAACCTGTGACAATTGCCATTGAGGAATTAAAAGCAGGCAAGATTCAATGGAAGCACAATAAGGGCGAAGCAAATTAGGGAAAGCCTGTGGTCGATACCACAGGTTTTTTTAGGCGGTGATAGAAGATGGAACGTTTCGCAGGAGTCATCGTAGATGTGCGGGCTGAAGCCGTTAACAGGGTTTTTCAATATAGGATTCCTGAAGCTTACCAAAGACAGATCAAGATTGGCCACCGCGTCCTGGTTCCCTTCGGACGCCGCAAAATTGAAGGATATGTGGTGGAACTCTCGTCGCAATTGGAGATCGATCCTTCAAAGCTTAAGGATCTTCTTGAGCTACTGGATCCAGAACCGCTCATTCATCCTTCCCTGGTTCAGCTAGCCAAGTGGATGGAAGAAACCTATGTAGGGCTTCTTTCAGAAGCACTACAATACATGTTACCCCCAGCTTTTCGCTACGGCAAGGAGCGGGTGGGGGCGAAGAAGGCTCAAGTTGCCACCTTGCTGATCTCCCAGCCCCAGCTTAGGAAAAACGCCACAGCCCAACAGCGAGTGGTGGAGATACTACAGAGAACTCCAGAGATCCTTGCTGCAGATTTGGTGGTTCAGGCTTCCACGACGTATCAGACACTCCGGGCCCTAGAAGCCCAAGGTGTCATTTCTCTTAGAGAGGCGATCCAAGAACGTAAGGTGGAGTGGGACGATATTCCTGATCCATGCCATACTCTAACCAGTGAGCAACAGGATGCTCTGCAAGCGTTCGCAGAAGAGATGCAAGGTCGGCGCCGTCCTGTTCTTCTCCATGGGGTCACGGGAAGTGGCAAGACCGAGGTGTATCTTAATATCATTGCTGAAGTGCTTAAGAAGGGACAACAGGCAATTGTCTTAGTTCCAGAGATCGCCTTGACGCCGCAAACTCTCAACCGATTTGCCGCACGCTTTGGCGAGCGAGTCTCGGTGCTCCATAGCGGGCTTTCATTAGGTGAGCGTTTCGACCAGTGGTGGAAAATTTACCAAGGAGACGTCGATGTGGTGATTGGTGCCCGCTCTGCGGTCTTTGCACCCACACAGAATCTAGGCTTGATCGTACTGGATGAAGAGCACGAAGGAACCTACAAACAAGAAGAGGGGTCCATCCGTTATCAAACACGGGAGGTTGCCATTAAGCGCTGCGAGTTAGTGGAAGGTCAGGTAGTCCTAGGAAGTGCCACACCGGCTTTG
>Ga0265293_10010375_pt1 | contig 13039 bp, 15 predicted proteins | sample Munlanlewell138R_FD_192505 | JGI IMG/M metagenome (GOLD analysis project Ga0265293, IMG submission 192505) | Leachate microbial communities from a municipal landfill in Southern Ontario, Canada - Leachate well 138R | ecosystem: Engineered > Solid waste > Landfill > Unclassified | place: Canada... | reverse complement strand
GCGACGCCCCGACCCCGAACCGACCCCGCCGCCCGATGACCGCGAGACCATCGCGGCCTACCTCGTCGACCACGCGATCTTCCTCTACGATCGGGAGGTGAACGCGGGCATCGTCACCTTCGATGTGCAGAACATCGGTCCGGACCCGCACGACTTCGTCGTCGTCCAGTGGCGAGGCGACCCGGCGGCCCTCCCCGTGGACGAGGACCGCGAGGTGCTCCTCGACGCGCTGTTGGTCCTCGACCGGCTCCCCGCGATCCCCGGCGGCGAGTCCGCCATGCTCGAGGTCGAGCTCGACGAGGAGTTCGCGTACGTGGTGCTGTCCTCGCTCCCCGGTGACTACGCCGCCGGGATGAGCGCGCAGGTCATGCCTCGGTAGGCGCTATCCTGCCTGAGCTGAAGGCGGAGGTAGTCGCATGTCGCAGGCCTGGATCACGGTGGGGACGCCCGAGAACTTCGAGGTGCTGCGCAAGCGGAAGTTCGACATCACGGCGTTCAAGTCTAGCCGCAAGAAGCAGTCCAGCGAGATGCGCCCCGGCGACCGCATCGTGTTCTACCTCACCGGCAAGGTGCTCTTCGGCGGGGTCGTCGAAGTGACCGGCGAGGCGTTCGAGGACACCTCGGACATCGGCCTGGAGAGCGAAGGCAAGCCGGGCGAGGACTTCCCGTACCGCATCAAGACCAAGCCCGTGGTCATCGCCAAGCCAGGCAACGAGATCGACGTCCGCGACATCACGGACCTGCTGGACAAGACCCGCAACTTCGGCCCGAAGAAGCTGGGGATGTGCTTCCGGGGGAACCTCCACCGGATCTCGGACGCAGACCTCGAGGTGATCGAGGGCCTGCTGGCGGAGCGGAAGTAGCCCGCGATGAGCCATGAGCCGCCGAGGGGTGGACAGAAGCGGCTGACGAAGAGCCACGACCGCAAGCTCGGTGGCGTCGCGGGTGGCCTCGCCGAGTACTTCGACGTCGATCCCACGCTCGTCCGCGTGATCTTCGTCGTGGCGCTGTTCCTGCCCGGTCTGGGGCTCGGGGCGCTCGTCGCCTACGTCCTGATGTGGATGATCATCCCCGACGCCGAGGGCAGCGCGCCGCCGCGCCCCGCATCCGAGGGAGGTGGCCCCGACGCCACGATGATCCTCGGGGTCATCATCCTCGTGCTGGGCGTGATCCTGCTGCTCCGCTCCTCGTGGGTGTGGACCACATGGTTCGGGTGGGCCGGAGGCCAGTTGATCTGGCCCGCGATTCTCATCGGCATCGGGGCCTACGTGATCTACTCCGCGCGAGGTCGAGCGTAGCCGTGGCGGTTGACTTCGGCGCCCAGCTGGCGCTCCACCTGGACCGGTTGCTCGAGAACTGCCGCCGCAGCGTCGAGGACCTCACCCTCAAGCAGCTCAACCACCAGCCATCCGAGCGGGCGCACTCGATCGGGTGGGACATCTGGCACGTCGTCCGCACGGTGGACAACGTGGTGTTCTTCGTCTTCCACCGCGAACGCCCGGTCTGGCTCCGCGACGGCTACGAGGCACGCTTCAACCTCCCGAAGACGGCGCAGGGCACCGGCATGACCGACGAGGAGGCCCGTGCCCTTCGTTTCCCCGAGCCAGCCGAGTTCGCCGCGTACATCGACGCCGTCCGCGAGGCGGCCCCGTCTCGCCTCCGCGCCATGAGCGACGACGAGTTCGCGGAGATCACCCAGCTCAACCCCTGGGGTGAGCGCTCGAAGGCGGACCACGCGATGCAGGTGCTCATCGCCCATGGCAACGGCCACCTCGGCCGCTGCTCGCTGGCCCGCGCCCTGCTCGGCAAGGACGACCTCGGCATCTGACCCGGGTCGGTTGGCCCTCGGAGGGTCGTGGTGGAAGTCCGCCGCATCCGCACGGACGACGTCGAGGCGTACCGCGAGGTGCGCCTCCGCTCGTTGCGCCTCGCGCCCGACGCCTTCGGCTCCACGTTCCAGGAGGCCTCGAAGCGCACTGACGCCGAGTGGCGGGAGTTCACGGAGCGCCTCGCCACGTCCGCCCACACCGCCGGCTTCGTGCTCGACCGCGGCGATCCGAGCGGCAGCACGTTCGGTGGCCTTGCCACTGTCCGTCTCCTCGACGATCCCGCGGGTCGCGCCTCGCGAGATGCCCCGCGAGACGCCCCGCGAGACGCCGAGGTCAACCAGATGTGGCTCGACGAAGACCTCCGCGGTGGCGACTGGGCCCCGGCGCTCCTCGCCGCCTGCGAGACCTTCGCGCGTACCCTCGGCCCCCCGCCCGTCGAGCGCGTCACCCTCTGGGTCGCCGCCACGAACGAGCGAGCGGCGCGCCTCTACGCCCGCTGCGGCTACGAGCCCACCGGCGAGACCGACGAGGCCCCAGAGCCGCACCTCGGCACGGAGGTCCGGCTGGCGAAGCCGTCGCCGTAACCGTGCGTCCTACACCCTCCCCTCTGACCTCTGACCTCTGACCTCTGACCTCTGACCTCTGACCCCCTCTCCCGGTTTCGGGAGAGGGCTGGGGTGAGGGCCCTTCCGTACATCACCTCGCGCGCACCTCGATCGTTCGACAGGCAGATCAGGGAGGGCCCTCACCCCCGGCCCCTCTCCCGAAACCGGGAGAGGGGAGGCGGAAGGGAGAGGCGGAAGGGAGAGGCGGAAGGGAGAGGCGAGGGCGAGGGGCGAGCGCGGCGCGGGGAGGGCCCCGTTCGGGTGATACGCTCGATGCGTAGCGTGCCGGGTGCTCCGGCGGGGGGTGGCGGATGTCCCCGGTCCTCACGATCGCCGGTGGCTCGTTCCCGTTCTCGCCGCGCCCGCATCGTGCCGACGAGATTCCGTGGCGCGAGTGGGGCGACGCGGCGCTTGAGGATGCCGCAGCCTCGGACCGGCCGGTGTTCCTCAGCGTGGTCGCCGCCTGGTCAACCGCGGCCCATCGCATGGACGAGGGCGCCTACTCCGACCAGCGTGTCATCGACCTCCTCGCCTCGCAGTTCGTCGCCGTCCGCGTGGATGCGGACGAACGGCCGGACGTTGCCGCGCGCTATGCGCCGGTCATGCCCGCTGTCGCGTTCCTCACGCCCGAGGGCGACCCGATCGCTTCGCTTGCGTCCGCGTCTGACGCGGACGCGCTCGTCCACGCGGCGCACGAGGTCCTCGATGAGTGGTACCGCGACCGCGACGCCGTGGCGCAGCGGGTGGACGCGGCGCGGGCGATGCGTGCGGCGGAGCGTGCCGCGGCCCGCGCGACGCGCGCCCCCGGCGTGCTGACGCCGGCCATCCTCGACGTCGCGCTCGACCTCGTGCGGTCGCGGTGGGTGGAGGATCCCCCGAGCCTCGTCGAAGACGGCGGGGCGGCGGGGCATGCACCACACCCGGGAGTGTTGCGGCTGCTGCGCTACGCCTACCACCGGCGCGGGCTGGCGCCGGAGTTCAACCGCGCACTCGCGCTCGCCGAGGAATTGGTGGCGGGTGGCCTCTACGACCACATGGACGGCGGCTTCTTCCGCTGGCTCTCCGCAGAGGGCGACCCCGTCCCCGAAAAGCTCGCGCGGACGCAGGGGGCGATGCTGCTCGCGCTCGCCGAGATCGCGCGCTCCGACGAGGAGGCGCGTGACGCCCTCGGCGACGCGATCGAAGGGACCGCCGGGTACCTCGTCGGGACGCTCGGCGACGCCAGCGGCGCGATCGCGGCCGCCGAGGTCACCGAGCCCGGTGCGTCCGAGCTCGACCGGCGCGTGTTCACCGGTGCCGCCGCGACTGCCGCACGAGGCCTCCTGCAGGCCGGCGTGCTCCTCGACCGGCGCGACTGGGTGGAGCGCGGCCGGCGCGTCGTGGACTTCCTCCTGGGACGCATGCGCGCGGGCGAGGCGGGGATGTACCACGCGTGGGACGGCAGCGGCCGGACGCTGGGGCTGCTGGACGACCAGGCGCAGATGCTGCTCGCGCTGCTGGAGGCGTACGAGGTCTCCGGACAGGCGCACTATTTCGAGCAGGCGCGCCAGATCGTGCGCGTGGTGGACCGGGACTGGCACGAGCCCGGCCTCGGCTTCCGTGACCTCGCCGATGGCTCCGAGGACACCGGCTTGCTCGCGGAGCCGGCGTACCCGCTCGCCGCTAACGCGGCGATGGCGGAGGCGCTGATCTGGCTCGCCCGCCTCACCCACGACGAGCGCCACCTCTCGACGGCGCAGGAGACGCTGGGCGCATTCGCTCCGGGGCTGGAGGGGCGCGGCCTCGCGGTCGCCGACCTCGCGCGGGTGGTGGACCGCCTGCTGACCGCCGAGCCCGAGTTCAAGATCGTCGCGGAGCACCCCGCTGGCGAGCCGGACGCCGTCGCGGATCCGCTCCATGCCGCCGCACTGCGCCTCCGCCTCGCGGGCCGCACGGTGCAGCGCCTGGACCGCGCCGGGGAGGCGGACCTCATCGCACAGCTCGGCCTGCCCGAGCGTCCCAAGGTCGCCTACGTCTGTGCCGGATCCACCTGTCTCGGCCCCCTCACCGACCCCGACCAGTACCTCCCCACCGTCGAGGAGCTCCTCGGCGCACCGGTCTGGTGAGGCGACTCGGGACGCTCCTCGCGACGGCGCTCCTGCTGCTCGCCTGCACCTCCGAGGACGAGACACCCTCGGCGAGCCCGACGTCGACAACTGCGACGGAGACCCCCGTCGTAGTTGAGGCTTCGCCCACCGAGACCGCCACGCCGACGCCCACCGTCGAGGTGATGCGTTGGCCCGAGCCGCCCTCCGGCCTCCCCGTCGTCGAGCTCGAGGCACGTACGGACGCGCCGCCCGACGCGGACCGCGTGCTCACCCTCGGCGAACCGGAGTCGCCGTTCCCCGATGTGGTGCAGCCGATCGAGGACGTCCGGCTCTACGACTTCGAGACCGGCGAGGTCGAGGTCCTCGGGCCGTCGTTCTACGGCGGCGGCCAGTTCTCGCCCGACGGGCGCTACCTCGCTTGGGCGGAGCCAAAGTCGGAAGATCGCATCGAGGTGCTCCTCCGCGTCCGCGACATGGAGTCGGGTAACGAGCAGGAGTTCGATGTCCACCGGCCCATGTTCCAGTTCATCGGCGAGCACCTGATCCTCTCGGCCGATCAGTTGATCGACCTCGATGTCGGCGAGATGCGGGTGATCGAGCCATTGCCTGATGGCTCAAATGTGGAGCTTGATGACGGCCTGCTGCTTCAGAGTTATCGGCTGGACATTCCGGGTGATGACTACACGCGACACTGGACTGTTTGGTCTGGCTTTAAGGACGAAGCATTATTTGAGGTCATTGGCTGGCACGTCGACGTGCTCGACGAGGAGACCGTCGCCGTGATGACGGAGCCGGTCGACCGTCTCGCAACGATCTACCTGGTCGACGTTCCGACGCTCACCACGCAGCTTGTTGCGACGACTCGGCAGCCGTTCCCTGGCGACCTCGAGGGTGAGGGTCGGCACCTCGCCTGGACGGAGAACTCCTGCCAGATCAACGAGGAGCAGACGGACTACGTCGATCGTCTCCGCATTTGGGATCGTGAGACGGGAATGCTCACCGTCCTCGACGACCGCTCCTTCGTAGCCGCCGTCGAGGACGGGCGGCTCGCGCCGGGCGGCTTTGGTCCGTACGGCTGGTTCGAGATCGAGACGGGCGAGTGGCTGGCTGCGCTACCGACGCCAGGTGAGCGTGCGGGATGGTCACCCGACCTGCGGTACGCCTCGGTCGGCATGGTGCTTGGCCATGGCGGGCGTTGCCCGTAGGCGCGGCGTTCGCGACCTAGATCGCTCGTGCCGGGGTCGGAGTAGGCGTCGGGTCGAGGAACTCTGAGATGCCGGGGATGTCGCGGATGCCCGGGATGTCGGACGCCTCGATCGGGATGGCGTCGTGGCCGAAGAGGGCCGTGGCGACGAAGTAGCCGGCGCTGAGCACCGCGCCGAGGACGAGCATCCCGAGGCCGGCGATGAGTTCACCCTCGATCACCTGCTGCACGCCTCCGGTGAAGGTGGCGAGGACGAACAGGCCGAAGACACCAAAGACGATGGTTCCGAGGTCCAAGGGGGCTCCTTAGATGTCCGCCGCGCCGATGACCTGTGGGGCGCCGGGCGGGCGGTGCTCGTCGCGGGCGCGCTGGATGCGCCACATGGCGTCCAGGTCCCGCATGTTTATCTCCATGACGTACGTCTGAAGTTCCACCTCGCCGCGGTAGGGGTGGGTGCCGATGTTGTTCCAGGAGGTGCCGGCGCTCTGCAGCAGCCAGACGGTCTCCTCGCGCTGGGTGAGGAAGTCCCAGAGCAGGTCGGAGACGTCGGCGGCGCAGTACCCCTCCTCGTGGGGGCCGTGCATCGCGCGGCGATCCTCGATCGGCGCGCCATCGATGCGTGTCATCGCGACGAGGTTGTCATAATCCTCACGCTCGGAGTCGCGGAGGTAGCCGATGATCTGCGCGACGGACCACTCGTCGCCGCTGGCGCGGCTGTCGAGGAGCTCGTCGTCCATCGTCTGGACGAGACGGCCGATGCGGCGTGACACCTCGTGGAGGGCCTTCACGAGGTAACGGCGACGGTCACCGTGCTGCGCCACGATGTACTGGGGCATACCTCGATGGTGACATAGCCGCGGCCTCCGCGCCTACCATCGAGTCGCACTCCGCCGGAGGATTCCGGCTGAACCGAGCAATTCGCGGTCCGCGGCACCGCCGAGGACGGCGACGACGATCGAGGACCACCGTGGGACTGCTGGGCTCGCTGGACCACCTCTTGCTGCGCGCCGCCGACGTGGACGCGCTGGTCGAGGCGTACCGGGACGCCCTGGATGCCGTCGTGGTGGGGGAGGCGGGGGCCGGCCGCGTCCGGATGCGCCTCGCGAACATCGACGTGGTCATCGAGCCGGGTGTGCCGAGCGGCGAGGTGGTGGCCGCCTTCCGCATCCAGGACGCCGAGGCCTTCCGCGCCCACCTCGGACGGACCGCGTTCGAGCTCGAGCGCGTCGAGGAGGTCCCCGGCGCGGTGGTGCTCGCGTACCGCGACCCGGCCGGGAACCGCCTGCAGGCGGTGCGCTGGGGTGGACGCATCGAGGACCTCGTCGCTGACGGAGTGCGGGAGGGCCAGCCCTCGGCTCCGCGGTGAGGACGGCTTCGAGCGCCCTCGCCGAGCGCTTCCGTGGGCGTCAACGTTGAGCGTATTCCGGGGCCCGCCGACGATGGCGGCGTGAGCGCCGCATCCCTGCCGTACACCATGCTGCTGCTGCTGGCCGAACTCGCGGTCGGTTCGCTGATCATGGTCGTGATCTTCGACCGCCGTGGGCAGGTGACCCCCGGCTACGTGAAGGCGTGCGCCCTCACCCTGGTCCCGCTCGCCGTGTTCGCGATGTGGACCTTCCTGGTGATCAGTCCCACGGCGGACGTGGAGGGCTACGAGCTGGCCGATGGCTGGTATCGCCCGTTCGGTGTGCTCTTCGCGCTGTTCCTCGCGGGTGGCCTGGGGCACATGGTGTTCGCGATGCTGGGCGATCGGCGGCGCGCCATCCAGGTCGGCGCCGCGGGCAGCGTCGCCGGAGTTGCCTCGATCGTGATCCTCGGGCTGTTTATTGCGCCGCCGGTCTGGTCGCCCGCACTTGCCGTCCTCAGCGTCCTCGCCTCCACCGCTGTCCTCGGCGGGTCGTTGATGGCGATGACGTGGGGGCACTGGTATCTGACCTCTGGCCGGCTGCCGAAGGAGCCGATGGAGGAGATGGCGATCGTGGTGCTCGCCGCGCTGGTACTGCAGGCGGTCCTCGTGCTCATCGGGACATTCGCGCCGGCGCGGGCGGTGCCACTGTCGGACGGCATCGGTGTGTCGCTGGGCGAGAACCCCGCGTTCTGGCTGCGGGTCGGGGTCGGCCTCCTGTTCCCCATCGGTGTCACCTGGCTCGCGTTCCGGGCGGCCCAGATCCGCGGCATGATGTCGGCGACCGGCCTGCTCTACATCGCCCTCGGCGCCGTCCTCGCCGGCGAGGTCCTCGCGCGGGGCCTGCTGTTCAGCACCGGGCACGCCGTCTGAGGGCGTCCCCGGCACCGGTATGACGCGCTTTGCGCAGATTGCACCCCGTGCGCGAACCGAGATCTCGTTATGATTCAGCGGCACATCGAGTCACTTCCTGGGCGACTGTCCCAGAGGTGGCGCCTCCTACCCTCGCTCCCCCGCGGGAGGACTCGTGACTGATCCGGCACCGCAAGGTGATCCCCGGCCAGGGCGGCCGGAAATCCGCGCGCACCTCCGGGACGTAACCTCTGGTGAGGGCGGTCCGTCGCGTGCTCGTGCGGGTGGTCCCGGCAGGGACGCTCGCACGGTGGACGACGCCGAACTCATGGAGGCCCTCGGCCGGGGGGAGATCCAGGCGCTGGAGCGGTTGTACGACCGCTACTCCGCGCTGGTCTTCTCGGTCAGCCTCCGGGTACTGCACGACGCCCAGCTCGCTGAGGACGTGGTGCAGGAGGTCTTCCTCCGCCTCTGGCGGCAGCCGGCCTCTTTCGACCCGGGGCGAGGGCGCTTCATCTCCTGGTTGATGTCGGTGACCCGGAACCGCGCGCTGGACGAGTTGCGGCGCGTCTCCCGGCGGAACCGATCGGAAGACCAGGAGGAGGACGAGTCCAACCCGCTGGACGGGGTGGCCTCCGCCGACCGGATGGACGATCCGGCGCTGGGGGCGGAACTCAGAGAGCAGCGGGAGGCCGTCCGGGCCGCGATGACGCGGCTGCCTCCGGAGCAGCGCCGAGCGATCGAGCTGGCGTACTTCTCCGGGCTGACACAGGCGGAGATCTCGGACGTGACCGGGGATCCGCTGGGGACCGTGAAGACGAGGATCCGGCTCGGCATGCGTAAGCTGCGTGACGCGCTGGACGAGTTCGTGAACATTGATCTCGGGGACCGCCGGGACGAGGGGACAGACGAGCCGTGACGCCGGAGGAACGCGAGGCCCTGCTCGCCGGATATGCGCTTGGGTCGTTGTCCGACCCGGATGCGCGCGACGCCGAGCGCCTGGTCCGCAGCGATGAACGCGCCGCCCGCGAGTACGAGGCCTACCTCGATCTCGCGGACATGATCGCGCTCTCGGTGCCCCTCCGCCGTGCCGACCCGAGCCTGCGCACCCGTGTGATCGAGGCGGCCCGGCGCCAGCCGAGCCCGTGGCGCCGCGGACCAGACTGGCGTCGCTTCCTGCCCGCCGCCGGCCTCGCAGCAGCCCTCGTGCTGGTGACGGTGTGGGCCGTCTCGCTGCAGAACACCATCGGGGACCTCCGCTCGGAGCAGTCCGCCCTCGCCGCGGTCGTGGAGGCCAGCGCGAAGCGGCTGGACACGCTGGACCAGACCACCGTGGACGCGCAACAGGCGGAGTCGCTCGGCGTACGGCTCGAGACCGCGATCCGCGACCAGCAGGTGCTCCTGGCGGTGCAGGCCGCGGACGACCTCCACATCGTCACGCTCGGGACCACCTCGGCGGCGCACGGCGGGCACGGGCAGTACGTCTACAGCCCGGAGCAGTCCGCGGGCGTGCTGCTGGTGTACGGCCTGCCGCCGCTGCCGGTGGGCGCCAGCTACAAGGTCTGGCTGGAGGACGAACGCTCCGAGCTCGTCCTCGCGAACACGTTTGTCCCCACCACGAACGGCGACGCCACGGTGGTCCTGGCCTTCGACCAGGAGAAGATCCCCGTGCGGCTGTTCGTGGTCGCGAGCAACTCGGACGGCACGGACGGCCCGGTCGTCCTGCGAGGTGCGATGGCCAACTAGGGCCATGTAGATGCCTGCTCCTGTGACGCGTCCGGCGGTTCGGAGGGGCCCGCCGGACGCGTCACTTCCCTCTTCTCAGCACCGCTGTCTGTCCGTGCCGCGTCAAGCAGCCGTGTCGCCGTGTAGGTCGACACCCAGGTCGACGCCTAGCCTGCCGGTTCTCCTGGCCTGCTGGGCTCGGGGACGGCGTCTCCATCCTCGAACTCCGCGTCGTTCTCCGGATCGGTGCGGATCGCGATGTCCTCGGCGGCTGCGTTCTCTGGCTCGTCGATGCGCGCGTCGAGGGGGAGGTCCACCTCCTTCGGTCCGACGTGGCTCGCGGCGAAGGCCGCTTCCGGCGTGGCGCCTCGGAGGCGGCGGTCGACGTACCAGAAGAGCTCGCGGGTGATGGCGGTGGCGGGGACCGCGATGATCATGCCGAGCAGTCCCCAGACGGCGCCGAAGACCACGATCAGCATGATCACCATCGCCGGGTGGATGTCCACGGCGTTGCCCTGGATGCGCGGTACCAGCAGGTTGTTCTCGAGTTGTTGCACGACGAAGTAGACGAGGATGACCGGCAGCAGCAGGTCCGGCTCCGTCGCCAGCACGATGATCACGCCGGGGACGCCGCCCAGCCACGGCCCCAGTACCGGGATCATCTCCGTGATCCCCGCCCACAGGCCGAGGCCGATCGAGAACTGCACCCCCAGCAGGGTCATCGACACGCCGACGGCGATGCCCACGACCAGCCCGAGGAGCAACTGCGCGCGGATGTAGCGGCCGAGGAGGCTGTCGCAGATCCGAGCGATGTTCATCACGTCGTCCTGGAACGACGGCGGCACCGCGCGCATGAAGTTCCGCTCGATGAAGTGGCGGTCGCGCAGGGCGTAGAACAGCCAGAACGGGACGATGAGGAACCCCGAGACCAGCGCGAGGGCGCTCGTCAGGGAGCTCACCGTGCTGCCGAGCATGCTCGCCGCCAGCTCCGTGCCCCGGTCGCTGAGGTCCTCGATCGCCGCGTCGATCTGCTCTCGGAGGTCGTCCGGCAGGCTGGCGCGGTAGCGGTCGGCCCACTCCGTGGTCTGGACGCGCGCCTCGTCCACGATCTGCGGGAGGTTCTCGAAGAAGTTCGCGGACTGGTTCAGGGCCGTCGGGACGATCGCGACGCCCACGCCGCCGAGGGCCCCGAACGCGAGGGTGTAGAGCACCAGCACCACGAAGCCGCGGCGCATCTTGTCGTGGCTTCGCGTCCTCGCCGGGATGGGAGCAGCCAGGTGGTCCACGAGCGGTGAGAGGGCGTACGCGGCGATGGCGCCGACGGCGAACGGGAGCAGCGCCAGGCGGGCGTCCCACATCACCCACGCCACGAAGAGCAGCATGGAGGCCCAGAGGACGACGCGCCATCGTTGTGGGGTCACCGGGCCATTGTGCCCGCTCCGGGCGTTCGTTGACAGCATGTTCGTTGACGGGGCATTGGTTGGCAGGGCATTGGTTGACGGGGCGTTCGTCGACCGGGCGTTCGTTGACAGGGCGCTGGTGCCCCTCGGACGATGGGTGCGCGGATCCCAGAGGCGGATCCGCCGGATCGTCACCCGCGGGTAGGTCACCATGAGCCAGGTCAGTCCCGACGCCATCGAGCGGCTGCTCTCCCGACGCGGCTATCGCCTCACCGCGCCGCGGCGCAACTTGCTGGAGGTCATGGCGGGCCTCGGTGACCACTTCGTCGCGGAGGGCATCGTGAGCGCCGCGCCCGAGGTCGGCCGCGCCACGGTGTTCCGCACGCTGCGGTTGCTCCAGGACCTCGGCGTCGTGTGCCAGGTCGTGCTGGACGACGGCACGCTCGCCTATCGCCTCGCGCCAGAGGAGCACCACCACCACGTCCTATGTGTCGAGTGCGGGGCCGCGGAGGACTTCTCCTCGCCCGCCCTCGAGTCCGTCCTCCGGGAGGTGGAGGAGTCCACCGGCTTCACGGTGGAGGCCCACCGCCTGGAGTTGTACGGGCGCTGCTCGGTCTGTCGCGCGTCGGACCACTGAGGATCCAGTCCTCCACCTGAGACCCCGTCCCGCTACTTGCTATTGACACGTAGTCTCGTTAGAGTCCCCAGCACATCAATCGAGACCAAGTGTCAGTAGGCAGTCGATGCACCGCGTTCGCTCTCTCGTCCCCGTCCTGCTCGGCGCAGCCCTGTTGCTCGCCGCTTGTTCGTCCGCGGCCGGGGAGGGAGACGGCGATGCCAGCGAGCCAGGCGCCCTCCACGTCGTCGCGACCACGCCGCTGATCGCGGAGTTCGCGCAGCACGTCGTGGGCGACGACGCCGAGGTCGAGTCGCTCATCCCTCTGGGTGCGGACCTCCACTCGTGGCAGCCTCCCACCTCGGTGGCGCGCACGATCGCGCAGGCGGACGTGCTCCTCGTGAACGGGTACAACCTGGAGGCGTCACTCCTCGACGTCGTGACCGAGAACGCGCCGCGAGGCGTCCCGCTCGTCGTCGCCTCGGCGGGCCTCGAACCGCTCGAGGGCGGCCACGACCACGGCGACGACGAGGACCATGACCACGAGGAGGGCGAGGACCACGAGGGGGATGAGGACCACGAGGCCGGTGACCTCGTGTACGCCGAGGGCGACCCGCACCTCTGGCTCTCCGTCCCGAACGCCATCGCGTACGTCGAGAACATCCGGGATGCCCTCGTCGCGGCTGACGCCGAGCACGCAGCGGGGTACGAGGAGCGCGCGAGCGCGTTCGTCGAGGAGCTACAGGCGCTCGATGGCGAGATCCACGAGACGCTGAGCGCGATCCCGCAGGGGCGGCGGACGATCGTCGCGTTCCACGACGCGTACCAGTACCTCGCGCACGAGTACGGGCTGGAGGTGGTTGCCTCGGTCGCGCCGGCGAACCCCAACCAGGAGACGAGCGCCGGGGCGATCGCGGACATCGTGCGACAGGTGGAAGCCCTCGGCGTCCCCGCCGTGTTCAAGGAGCCGGAGTTCAGCGCGCAGTCCCTGGAACTCATCGCGCAGGAGTCCGGCGCGCGGGTGCTCGAGCTCTACAACACCCCCACCGACGACGTCCCGACGTACGCAGAGATGATGCGCGCGAACGCCGCCGCGCTGGTCGACGGCCTGGCGGTTGACGGAGGGGCGGGATGAGGGCGCTCGCGCTGGTCTCGTCCAGTGCGTTCGGTGCGCTTCCCGGCGTAGGGCGTCTCGCCGCTACGCTACGTGCCCCCGGCCACACCTCCGGGGAGGGAGCGCCGGTGCCCGACTCGTCCCCCGACCTCGCCCTGGAGCCGCACGCGCACGTCCCGGCGCGCGAACCCCTCGCCCCGGA
>Ga0265293_10010373_pt1 | contig 13040 bp, 8 predicted proteins | sample Munlanlewell138R_FD_192505 | JGI IMG/M metagenome (GOLD analysis project Ga0265293, IMG submission 192505) | Leachate microbial communities from a municipal landfill in Southern Ontario, Canada - Leachate well 138R | ecosystem: Engineered > Solid waste > Landfill > Unclassified | place: Canada... | reverse complement strand
TGTCCTACCATATTGTAGATTTCAACCTTGTTCATTTCGATTGAAGAAGCAATAATAACTTCATCTTTAGCAGGGTTAGGGTAAACATAAGATAATGCATTAACATCAACTGAAGTTAAACCATGAGTTGCATCAACGATAGGGAAAATAAATAAATCCAAGTCTTGATCATTAAGAACAGCACTAAATTTAACCCAAGAATAACTTCCATCTTGATTAGCTCTATAAGAGTATGACTTACCACCAGAAGCACAACCAATTTCAGTAGATGCTACAACTACAAAGTTATTAACAAGATACAATGTTTCGTCAATTTCCTCTACTTCAAGTCCAGGAACAGAAATCGCTACTGCAAAATTAGATGAAGAAACTGGAGAAGCAAATGGAAACTGGAATTCGTAGCCGTTTGCTAATACTGTATCATAAAAAGCTTTAGAGGTCAATTCATTACCAATACCTGTTGATGAAGCAGAATACATCGTTGCTTTCAATTGTGTTGGAGCTGCACCTAAACTTTCAAATTCTAACATAGCAGCAATTCCTTTAACACTTATCGCTTGATTTCTTGTATATTGTTGTGCATAAGCTCTATTATCAGCTAAATTTGAACCTGTTACATAATGGTAAGGAATTTGTTGATAATTTTCATCAACATATACATATTTATATGGTTCTTCAATATTAGCACAGCTATTAAAAGAAGAAGGAAGTAAATAAGTATCTTCTTTTGACGTATTAGAACTTTTCATTTTAAATTCTTGTTCAACAACGTTAGAAGACTTTTTGTCTTGTAAATTGCTTGGGTATTGGATTCTTTGAGCCATTACTCCTGCTGACATTCCTACTGCTAGGAATAAAATCATAATTCTTTTCATTTTTCTATTTGTTTTTAGTTTATAAATAAGTTTCAATCTGCAAATATATAAAGAAAAATCGTAATAGTAACCTTTTATTAGATTTTTGTTTTATTTATTTTTGAATTCATCTTTAATAACAATGAAAACAAATTAATGTTCGTTCAATTCTATGCCATTTATTGATTTATTATTATCTTTGTACCAAATTATAAATGTATGAATGTAAAGGTAATTGAAGAGGCTTGGGAGAATAGGGAATTATTGAATAATAGCTCTACAAGAGAAACCATAAGGGAAGTAATTGAAGAGTTAGATAAAGGCAGAATAAGGGTTTGTGAGAAAAAAGAAGGGAAATGGGTAGTTAATGATTGGGTTAAGAAAGCAATTATAATGTATTTCCCTATTTGTGAAATGGAAACCTACGAGGTTGGTCCAATGGAATTTTATGATAAGATTCCTTTAAAGAAAGGATATAAGGAGCTTGGAGTTAGAGTTGTTCCTCATGCAATTGCTCGTTATGGTTCTTTCTTAGAAAAGGGTGTTATTATGATGCCTTCTTATGTGAATATTGGTGCTTATGTAGACTCTGGAACTATGGTTGACACATGGGCAACAGTTGGTTCTTGTGCTCAAATAGGGAAGAATGTTCATCTTAGTGGTGGAGTTGGAATAGGTGGAGTTTTAGAACCTGTTGGAGCAAGCCCTGTTATTATTGAGGATGATTGTTTTATTGGTTCAAGATGTATTATTGTAGAAGGAGTAATTGTATCGAAGGGTGCAGTACTTGGAGCAAATACTGTAATTACAAAAAGTACTAAGATAATCGATGTAAGCAATCCAGAGCCTAAAGAATATAAAGGATTCGTTCCAGAAAACTCTGTAGTAATTCCAGGAAGCATTACTAAGGAGTTCCCAGCAGGGAATTATAATGTAAACTGTGCCTTAATAATAGGAAAAAGGAAGCCTTCGACCGATACAAAGACTTCCCTAAACGATGTATTAAGAGATTTCCAACTCTCAGTTTAATACTAAACTATTATTTATTGATAATAAACTTCTTTCTAAAGAGTATTGATTTATCAGTTACTAATTCTAATATGTATACTCCATTGCTTAGATTTCCAATAGAGATTCTATTGCTTTGGATATTGCTTTCTGCAACCTTATAGCCAAGAGAATTTAAAATCCTAAATGATTTTATCTCATTACTTGTAATAGTATTAAAATATAAATAATCTTTAGCAGGGTTTGGATAAACATTAATTTGATCTTCTTGTGAGATATAATTCAAACCTATACTACCGAATGAATAGTAATAATCAGAAGAATCGATAAAAGTAAGCATCCCGTCGTTTTGATTTTCTGTCCACCAATAATCCTTTAATATAATATTAAATTCTCCATTAACATCTCTGTCAAACCAATCATGCCAGTTAGCATTAAACATTGTATAGGTTGGCAAATATGGATATCTTCCATTATCATCACTAAGGAGGAATTCATATTTATCTATTGGCTGACTTGTCCAATTGCTTCCTGAACCTCTTCCGTAAATACTTCTTTCCACTACTCTACCATCAGGTTTTCTAACCCAATTATAATTGCTTCCATTTATCCACAAACTGTTTACATCATCGTAATAGTATATTAATTTATTAGACAAGAGTTCTGAAGTTGGATTATAAACATATTCTTCCTTATAAGTTAACACCCAATCACTATTTTCATAATAATAACCCAAGGTAAGTACTAATTTATCATTGTCATAGTAAAAACTATCCTTAGTAATATTCTCAAAAACATTATTACCCATATGTATTTTTTGAAGATATTCTACTAATTGTCCATTTGGATTATAATGGAAAAAGCCTTTCCCTCCTATTACAAAACCATCTCCATACAAATCGTTCCCATTTATTCTTATAGAATCTCTTCCTTGAGAATCTTTTATAAATTCTTCATAAGAAGTGTATCTCCATTGATTATTTAAGAATGAAAATCCCTTGTTTTTAGTAATATTATAATTTGAATCGTATTCAATTTCGATTTTATAGTTAAAGTCCTGATCAAGATAATCAGTAAAAATCTCTCCTATTGAAAGATATTCATAGGTTTCCTCTATAAACATGTATCTAAAATCAATTTTAAATGCAGGAGATATAATACTATCCAATCTCATGTATTGAGCTGATTTATTGTTTGGAGTATTCTTTTGAGTTTGAAAGAAATTTGGTTTATAACTCCTTGTATTGATTATTTGCGAGCTTGATACTAAACCAATGCAAATAAAGATTAAAAAGAATAAAGTTTTTTTCATCATAATTATTCAGTTATTAAGTTATTATTTAAGTTATTGATGTTTAATTATATTTTCTAAATCAATAATATGAGTCTTTTGTGGAATAGTTATAATGAATTTAGATATGTATTCATTTGATATTAGAAATTTGTAGTCGCTAATATGAGTTATCGACTCCACTTGGTGAGCTACAAGAGGTAAGGAGAATTTACTTGTTTTAAATTCTGAAAACTCTTTATCCTTAATATCATATATTCTTAATACAAATGGCATAAGTAAATTTGAATAACCAACAAGATAAACATCTTTAGTCTCCTTTAAGTAAGTTGCCCCAGTAATTAAGCCAACCATATCTATATTTTTCTTCAACTCTGCAATATGATTTCCTGGAGTCTTAGGTAGAAAATAAATCGAAGTTCCATAGGATAGCCATTGCTTGGAGAATAAAACCAAATAAGAATCAATAGAAATCATTGCCTCGCAATCAAAATCACTCCAATTAGAGTATCTTGATGCTTTAAAATCGTTTTGATTAGAATAGATAAAGAAAATTGTATCGATTTTGAGTTTACTCTTTTCAATTGAAGACTTTTCAATTCTATATATTTTCAAATCCTGCCTATTGCCTTTTGCATTATTTCCAAAATCACCTAAATAAATATAATTATCATCCTGAGTAATATCCTCAAGGTCATTAAAATTCAAATTAGTAATTATTGAATCTATAATAATGTAATTTGAATCCAATATATATAGATTTGAAGAGTAGTGGTCGTTATGGGCAATTATATTATCATTATATTTAATGGTGCCAGATATTCCACTTAATCTACTATCTAAATTTTTTGTTTTAATATCAGTAATTATATCTGAACTTAAAATAATTTCTGATTTGTTCTCTTGAGCAAATAGACTTGACGAAAGCACTAATAACCCAATTAATAAATAGGGAATAATCCTCATTATAAGTTTAGTTTTTAATTAACTTCTTAATGCTTGAAGATTTAGGAGTATTAAGTTTGAAAATATAAACCCCTTTGTTAAGGTTTGAAATATCTAATGAAGTAAGTGTGGAATTAAGCTTAGTATTGTGAATAATTTCTCTCCCTTGAATATCATAAACCTCGAAACTTGTGTTGTTTAAATTATCCACACTAATCCAAATTGAGTTATTAGCTGGATTTGGGTAAATATTAAACTCTATCTCATTTGAAATTAAATCTAACCCTATTTCATCTCCTCTTGAAAGTAAGGATTTATATTCTCCATAAGCAATATAATCAGGATATCTTAGGAAAGGTTTATAATAAACTCTTGTTCCATTGCCTGGCAATTGAGTTAATAAGGTTGTAAATGGATTGTCTGATGAAGAATCAATAACTATATTTGCATTTTCATAGTTTAAACTCAAAGTATCTTTACTCCAAATAAATCCTTTATCTAATAATAATGCACCTCCCCAATGTGCAACAACTGCAGTAACCTCTGCCCTATTGCTATCGGTCGAATGAACAGAATGTCCTTTATTTATAATCTGACCAATTGTGGATTGGTATTTGAATGTTATTAAACTGTCTTGGTATTCTATATAGGTTATAGGAGTATTTACTATTGTTCCGTCTTTTAATTTTGTTTTTGCTAATGTAATATCGGTAAAAGCAGGATTAGTGAAATTGGAAAAAGGAAGATTTGATGAATTAACATCTCCTAAGATACCTGAAGATGGCTCAAAATAGAATCCTCTATCTGCAGGATTAACATTTATTGTATTAGTTCGATTTGTAAACCAAGGGTCAATCAATCTATTATCACCATGGTAAACAACCAATCCCTCTCCTTTAAGATATGTATCCCAACTCTTTTTCCTTCTATGTTCAATAATAAAAAACTCATCATTAGTTAGTGTAATCTTATATGCTTGAGCAGTATCGGCAAAAGCATGAATTGAATAATCACCTGGAGTAAGCTCTGGTATATCCATCCAACCTAATTTATAAGCAGAAAAAGCATTGATTATTGGAGGAGTATTAGAATTATTATTATAACAACCAGCATCCATTAAGTCCCAATAACCTAAGGTATTTGATGTTCCGCCTGATTGGTAATAATCTGTATCGTAATAGTCTGGCAATCCAAGGTCATGTCCTATTTCATGGCAGGCTGTACCTATACCATTCATTTCTCCAGTAGGTTTTCTTTCATTAGAACAAGAATACTTGAAGAAAGTTTTCCCATCCAAAGTGGAATCTAATTCAAAGTTCCAAGAATGAGGCCAAATATCATTAGAATTACCAGATTCTGTTTCGCTTGTTCCTGCATAAATTATATGTATAAACTCAACTTCTCCATCCCCATCATTATCAAAGTCAGAATAGTTCACATCCGAATCAGCTAATAATACAGCCTCTCTTGCCATTTCTCTTGGGTTTGCATCATGCCACCAAGAACTTTCTCCGTAATAGTTTGCATTTTGTGAAAGTGTATAAGGTCCTACAACAGTAAAATCAATATTTAATTGACCTCTTGAACAATCGTAAAAATAATCCTTAGCACTACCAGTAGCAAAATTTGCAGTATAACCAACTGTATTATATTTATTATAAAAATCTGTTTGACTATGACTAAATGCCTTATCTTGGAAATTCACCAAGATTATCAACATATTCTTATTCCCTACCTGTGAGCCACGACCAGAATCGGCACTTTTTACTTTTTTTTTTGAAGGTTCTTTACCTTCAAATCTTGCTTTAGCTTCTTCTATTTGCTTAGGACTAAAAAATAATCCTTTCTTTACTTTGCTAAGAAACTTAATCTCATCCTCATCTCTTTCACCCTCATTACAAGCCAAAACTTTTGAAGGGACTAAATTATCCTCCTTATCTAAGATTGCATATACATAATGACCTTCTTTATTTGTCAATATAGTATAATTATCCAAAGTAACTCCCCAATGTATTTTCTCATCACCCTGTAGAATAAAGGTTAGGGTTTTACCATTAGGTTGTTTAATTGTAATTGGAGTTTTATCTGCAGGAATTGACATTGAATTAAAAGCCATTCCTAAGAAAAAAGCTAATGTGATTAATAATTTTTTATAGTTCATCTCTAATATATTTTCGGCAAATGTATTAAAAAAAACCTATACAAACCAAATAAATAAGTATAATTAATCGAAGAATCTCCAAGAAATACCAAAACGGAAATTCAAATTCTCTTGAGGATAATTTGGAGTATAGTAATAATCATATCCAAAAAGACCTGAATATGGATGAGTTAGACTAACGAACAAACTAACCCTTTGAATTTTTGCTTGAATAAAGAAATCAGTATATAAATAATTACCAACCTCTCTATTATCATTATTATAAAAGGCTCCGAGCGAAGGAGAATATGCATCGGAATAGAAAGAAGTATTATATCTAAAATCAAATCCAATATAAGTATCAAGCTTCTTTTTAAACATTTGGAAATTCACTCCTACTCTTTGTTTTGTTTGGAAAACAGGTAGAGAAATAGCCTCTTCATTATCTATATAATTAATATTACTAATACCACTTAAAAAGAATCTACCAAATGAGAATTTATGTTTAGCAAATAATTGATACAAGTTAGCCCTATTATTATATTGTTTAGGAGTTAGAAATTCATCCAAAACAATAATATTCTTCATTGAATAATAATCCAACCCCCAAATAATACTATTATTCTTATTAATTTCAATTGAATAATTCAGTTTAACATTTAGATTGTCATACTTCTTAAAATTATTATTCCATTTATGGTTATTGGAAAAATAGTTTAAAAAGAAATGCTCGACGCTCTTCTCTTGAATTTCTAATTTAATTATTAATGGATTTGAAAAACTGAGTTTATTATTAATTTTTACTTCAAATCCATAATTAAAATCATTATTATATCTTGAATTAGATAAATTATAATCTCCAAACAGCTCAAAAGAAAGATTTTCATCTCCTATTCCAAGATTAATATATGGAGTAAAAACAGAGGCTTTTTCTTGATTTATTGAGTCTTGAAATATAAAATAATTATGTTTTAGTCCTATTTTATTGAATTTATAATCTATAATATATAAATGGTTTTCTATCGTTTGACTTGAAAGAGAATCCTTGGTAAGAGTATTACTATAATAGTTGGTATCATAGGTATTAGGTTCTAATTCAGAAAAAACTCTTGTAAAACTATAATAACTTAAATCATAAAGTAAAGCCAAACCCTTTAAATACTCTTTATTACTGTGTTTTTTAAGAAAATTATATTTCTGAGTTAGAAACACATCGAAGGTTTTCCATTTCGACGAAGCTGAATTAAGTAATAAAGGATAGGCATTTTGAGAGCTAAACTCATTGCTAAGATATGAGGAATCGGAAAGTATTCCTCCACTCTCGTTTTGCAATGCTCTATTTCTAATTAATCCAAAAAGAGCTTCATATACTTCTAAACTATCTTTATATCTTGAAGTAATATTAAAGAATTGGTTTCTTGTACTGCTCTTATCAAAACTTCCAGTTGAATAATCCACATTATACTCTAACCCAATATGAAGGTTTTTATATATGTTTTGAGCATGTTTTACAGAGAAATACTTTGAGCTATTTAAAGTATTGGAATAGAATAATTCTGTAAACGGTTTCTTTACATTATAGAACTTAATATTATCCTTTGTAAAAAGCTTGGTTGGATAAATTGAGGGTTGATATTCAAAATCGCTAATCCCAGACATGGAATAGCCTATTTGAGCATGAGGACTACCCTCAGTAGATAAACCTTGATAAAAGAGTTCTGAGTGTTTGTTGATAGAATTAGTAATATGAACTTCGCCTTGAACCTTATCAATATTATATAGAGTATTACTCTCAATAGGATAAAGCTTATACCTTGTTAAAAAATATGAAGTATCCAACACTTGGGTATTAGTATCCTTTTGACTATACCCAAGTATTGAAGTTAATATTAATAATAAAAATATATTATGCGTTTTCACTCAAAAATCTCTCAGCATCAATAGCTGCTCTACAACCAGAACCAGCTGCTGTAATCGCTTGACGATAGGTAAAATCCTGAACATCACCAGCTGCAAACACACCTGGAATATTTGTATGCGAAGTTCCGTTCTTAGTTATTATATAACCTTCAGCATTAGTATCTATCTGTCCTTTAAATATATCTGAATTTGGATGGTGACCTATTGCTAAGAAGAAACCTGTCAAATCGACTTTTTGTAATTCTTTTGTTTTAGTGTTTTCAAGCATAACCCCATTAACTCCATTATTATCTCCAAGCACTTCAATAGGTTTATGATTCCACATAATCTCTATCTTATCATTTTTCATAACCCTATCTTGCATAGGTTTTGATGCTCTAAGTTCATCTCTACGAACAAACATATAAACCTTCTTACAAATATTAGCCAAATAAGAAGCCTCCTCACAAGCAGTATCTCCCCCACCTACAACTCCTACAACTTGATTTCTATAAAAGAAACCATCACAAGTAGCACAAGCACTAACACCCAAACCTCTAAATTTCTCCTCTGATTCTAAGCCCAACCACTTTGCTGAAGCACCAGTTGCAATAATTATAGAATCGGCCAAAATCTCTTTTTCTGAATCAGTAACTAATAAAAAAGGTCTTTTTGATAAATCAACCTTATTAATAATATCATATCTTATATCAGTACCAAATCTTTGAGCTTGAGATTTTAAATCTTCCATTAATTTTGTTCCGGTTATTCCTTGTGGATAACCAGGGAAATTATCAACCTCGGTAGTTATAGTTAATTGACCTCCAGGTTGCATACCTTCAAATAATATTGGATTCAAATCTGCTCTTGAAGCATAGATTGCAGCAGTGTAGCCAGCAGGACCTGAGCCAATAATCACGCATTTATGTCTTTCTTCTGTATTCATAAATTAAATTTTCTGTTTTTATTGAGTATGCAAAGCTATGAAAAATATCATTATCCAGAAAATAATAATATATTTAAGTCAGTTTATTCAACAAGTCATCTAAATTTACTATCTTTGTGGGTCGATTTAGTTTAAAAACAAAATTCTTTTACAAATTAGTCAAGATGAGATATATTTTATTTCTTTTATTATTTATATTAAGTAGTTTTTCTGGCAGTAAAAACATTTATTCTCAAACTTTTACACCTGAAAGCATTAAAGATATTAAAGCTAATTGTGCAGATTGTTACGTTTCAAATCAAGATAATTTACTTTCCGAGACTGCAGTAAATAAAATTAATTCTATGCTTAGGGCATTAGAAAATGAAACTTCAGCACAAATACTTGTAATAGCAATTAATGATATTGGAACTTATTCTGCTCAAGGTCTTGCTATGGAACTATTTAACAAATGGGAGATTGGACAAGAGGGCAAAGATAACGGTGCAATAATTATTTTGGCAATGCATAATCGTGAAACATTTATTTCTACAGGTTATGGACTTGAGGGAGCCTTAACCGATGCTATTTCCACAAGAATTGTAAATAATTATATGAATCCGTATTTTAAAGAAAATGATATTGATAATGGGATGATAAAAGGTGTTGAGCAAGTTTCTAATATAATTATTAAAGAATTTAGAACAAATGGATTTGAAGGATTAGCAAAGAAAGATTCAGTCAATTTTACTACATTTTTTTTACTCTATATTGCATTAACACTAATATTTATTATCCTCTCAACAATAAAAATTTCTAAGCAAACTAAACCATTTGGCAATTACGAAAAAGAAGAGAAAATATCAGCCTTTAATAAAGCAAGTTTTAGCTGGAAAATCATTGGCGTATTATTCCCAATAATGCTACTATATATAGTGATTTGGTATAGCTTATTTTTTAGACCAAAAGTAAGGAGAACTAAGATTAACTGTAATAAATGTAGTAACCCAATGCATCTATTAAATGAGAAAGAAGACGATTTATACCTTAGTGCATCTCAAATAGTAGAAGAAAATTTAAAATCTAAGGACTACGATGTTTGGTTATGCGGTAATTGTCATAACACAATTATATACTCTTTCGATAACCGACTTACATCCTATACAGTTTGCAATAGTTGCAATGCTAAGACAACAAAACAAACAGATGATAAAATTATTAAGAATCCGTCTGCTTTTCATAATGGAAAAGGTCAAAAGACCTATACTTGTAAGAACTGTGGTAAAATAACTACTAAGGAATATATTATTCCAAAAGGAAGTTCCTACGCTGCAGGAGGAGCCATAATGGGTGCTGGCATGGGTAGAGGTGGCGGTGGATTTGGAGGATTCTCTGGTGGCGGAGGCTGGGGAGGCGGAATGTCTGGCGGTGGCGGCGGTGGTGGACGTTTCTAATTTAAAAATTAAAATATAAAATTTAAAAATAGACGAAATGAATAAAAAAACAATTAGTTTAATAACAATTATTAGTATTATTGTTATTTCAATTATTTGGGTGGTTTCTAAGTATAATGGCTTAGTTAAAAAAGACGAAGCATGCACCCAACAATGGTCTAAGGTAGAGAGCCAATACCAAAGACGTCTGGATTTAATCCCTAATTTAGTGAACACTGTTAAGGGATATGCTGAGCATGAACAAGAAACCTTTACTCAGGTTATTGAAGCAAGGAACCAAGCATCACAAATAAAAATTGACCCTAATAATATGAGTCAAGAAGCAATGGATAAATTCCAGCAAAGTCAACAAACATTAAAGTCTTCTTTAGATAGATTAATGGTTGTGGTGGAAAGATATCCAGATTTAAAAGCTAATCAAAACTTTCTTGAACTTCAATCTCAGTTAGAGGGAACAGAAAACCGTATAGCTGTTGAAAGACAAAGATTTGCTGATGTAGTAAATGCTTATAATTCAACTATTAGAAGATTCCCTACCAACCTTATAGCTGGAATGTTCACATTTGAAAGAAAAGCATATTTTGAATCAGAAGCTGGAGCAGAAAATGCACCAAAAGTAGAATTCTAAAAACAACTATGGAAGAAAACAACACAACTAACAAACCCTCAACTCATAAGACCACTTCAGTTAAAGGAATGTACGAGGATTGGTTTCTGGACTATGCCTCTTATGTAATACTTGAAAGAGCTGTACCTCACTTAAATGATGGGCTAAAACCCGTTCAAAGAAGAATATTACATTCAATGAAGGAATTGGATGATGGAAGATATAATAAGGTTGCTAATGTAGTTGGTAACACTATGAAATATCATCCTCATGGCGATGCTTCCATTGGTGATGCACTTGTTCAGCTTGGTCAAAAGGAAATACTAATTGACTGTCAAGGAAACTGGGGTAATATCCTGACTGGCGACAGTGCAGCAGCTTCAAGATATATTGAGGCAAGGCTAACCAAATTTGCTTTAGATGTTGTTTTTAATCCAAAAACTACTAATTGGATACCATCTTATGATGGAAGAAACAAAGAGCCAGAAACTCTTCCAATAAAGTTTCCTCTCCTACTTGCTCAAGGTGTTGAAGGAATTGCAGTTGGGCTTGCATGCAAAATACTTCCACATAATTTTAACGAACTAATCCAAGCCTCTATTTCAATACTTAAAAACGAAGATTTTGAGATATATCCTGATTTCCAAACAGGTGGTATGGTCGATGTTTCTAAGTATAATGATGGGCTTAGAGGGGGTAAAATCAGAGTTAGAGCCAAGATAAAATTAGAGGATAAAAGAACACTTGTTATTACAGAAGTACCTTTTGGAGTTACTACAACTAAGCTAATAGACTCTATAATCAAGGCTAATGATAAGAATAAGATAAAGATAAAGAAGATTGATGATAATACTGCCCAAAACGTAGAGATTATTATTCAATTACCAAATGATGCATCGCCCGACCAAACAATAGATGCACTATATGCCTTTACAGATTGTGAGGTTTCAATCTCTCCAAACTCATGTGTAATTGATGAAGACAGACCAAAATTTCTTGGAGTTAAGGAAATCCTTAGAAAAAACACAGAAAACACAGTTAGTCTTCTTAAAAGAGAATTAGAGATTGAATTAGAAGAGCTTAACGAACGTTGGCAATGGATATCGCTTGAGAAAATCTTTATAGAAAACGAGGTATATGAAAAAATCAAACCTTGTAAGACTGATGATGATATAAACGCTACAATTTTTGAAGGACTTAAACCATTTGTAAAGAACCTGATAAGAGAAGTAACCTTGGAAGATATTCTAAAACTAAGAAAGATTCCTATTGATAGGATATCCAAATTTAATTCAGACAAAAGCAATGATATTCTACTTGCCATTGAGGATGATATAGCTCAGGTTAAGAAAGACTTAAACTCTTTAATCGAATATGCTATATCCTATTTTGAAAGAATATTAAAGAAATATGGTCAAGGTAGAGAAAGAAAAACTGAGATTAGAAGCTTTGATATAATAGAGGCTCAAGCCGTAGCAGTTGCAAACGAAAAGCTTTACTGTAATTTTGAAGAAGGTTTTGCTGGTTATAAAATAAAAGGCGACACCTATGTTTGCGATTGCTCTGATATGGACGATATTATAGCCATAAGAAGAGATGGTACATTTATAGTTAAAAAAGTTCAAGAGAAAGATTTCTTTGGAAAAGATATAATACATATAGATGTTTTCCGCCGAAACGATGAGAGGACTATCTATAATCTAATTTATCAGGATGGAGCCTTTGGAAAAGCATTTGTAAAAAGGTTTAATGTAACTGGTGTTATTAGAGATAAAGAATATTTATTAACCAATAATACAAAAGGCAGTAAAATTCTTTACCTTAGTGTAAATCCAAACGGTGAAGCAGAGGTTGTTACCTTGTATTTTAAACCAAGACCTAAGCTAAGGAAACTAACTTTGGATTTAGATTTTGCAG
>Ga0265293_10010372_pt1 | contig 13041 bp, 10 predicted proteins | sample Munlanlewell138R_FD_192505 | JGI IMG/M metagenome (GOLD analysis project Ga0265293, IMG submission 192505) | Leachate microbial communities from a municipal landfill in Southern Ontario, Canada - Leachate well 138R | ecosystem: Engineered > Solid waste > Landfill > Unclassified | place: Canada... | reverse complement strand
GGATATTCGCATGCCCGAGATGAGCGGAGATGAATTCCTTCGTTATATCAAGAGAAACGGCCTGTTCAAGGATATACCCGTTATCGTTCTTTCGGGAGAAGAGAGCAGCGATATACGTGTTCGAATGCTGGAAGAAGGCGCGGACGACTATATACTAAAACCTTTTAACCCCATGGAGCTCAAGATTAGGATTAGAAAAGTGTTGAAATGAATCCCGTAGTGATTTACATAGGTAAAGATGAACAACTAACCATCTATTTTTCGCAGCTATTAAGCAGCGTGTTGCCGGAAAGTCCTATTGTACACGGTAATTACAAGCAGGCAGCCGAATGGCTGGCTGCTCACTCGGAAGAGAAATCCACGGTTATTCTTTACGAGCGTGATAGCTCGGATGCCGATCTCGAGAAGATAAAATACCTTCGGGATAAATTCCCGTATATCTACATATTATTGGTAACGGATGACCTGACAGCCGACCAACAACTGAAGTATACCCTCAGCGGGGTTAATGACACATGTTCGCCTAGGGTGGAGGCCGAAACACTGCGTCAGTTCTTTCACTTTATCCGGAAGTATCAATCTGCCCTTCAGCGAAAAAGAGAGCCAAGGGAATCATCGGTTGCTGTTTATAAAATAAATCCCACGAAAAGAATCTTTGATATCGTTGTTTCCCTGTTCGCGCTAATTGTCCTCTCCCCGTTAATGCTCTTGATCGTGTTGGCTATCCGCTTAGAAAGCAGAGGGCCGGCATTTTACAAATCAAAGAGAGCAGGTAGTAACTACAAAGTGTTTGATTTTTGGAAGTTCAGGTCCATGTACATGGATGCCGACAAGCGATTAAAAGAAATGCAGGGCCTCAACCAGTACGTGTCGGAGCCATCAGGTACCGATTCGTTGACCTCTCCTCCTGAATCGTCGGGTAGTGTTTCGGATGAAGAAGCAGAGCAGACTTTTTTGGTGGGTGACGACGATGAGATGGTGTCAGAGAAAGAGTATATCTCCAAAAGCAGGAGAAAAAAGGGGAACTCTTTCGTGAAGATCGAGAAAGATCCGAGAATTACCAACGTGGGCCGCTTTATTCGCAAGTACAGTCTCGATGAGCTTCCCCAACTAATCAATGTCCTTAAAGGTGATATGTCCATCGTGGGAAACCGCCCCCTGCCATTATACGAGGCCGAACTGCTGACACAAGACGGAAGCGTGGAGCGTTTTATTGCCCCGGCAGGGTTGACCGGACTGTGGCAGGTGAAGAAAAGGGGAGACTCGGGTAAACTCTCGGCCGCTGAACGAAAGGAATTAGATATTTATTACGCGCGTCACTATTCGTTGTGGTTGGACATTAAAATAATATTCCGTACATTTACTGCATTTATCCAGAAAGAGGATGTTTAATTTCACAAACGTCAACATGATATGAACAAACTACCCCGTTATTTCTTTTGGGTGTGGATGTTATTTCCCACTTTCTCCGCGATGGCGCAAGATGGAATCGAGTCGTTGAGCCCCGATGACTATTTGAAATTACAGTTGCCCCCGTTGGAAGTGTTGTTCGAGAATGCCAAGAACAGTGCCGCGGTCGATTTTTACACCGTGAAGATGGAAGAGGAAGCCAGCGCGCTGAAAACCGAGAAAAGGAGCTGGTTAAAATATTTCCGGGTCGGTTCTACCTACCAATGGGGGTTAATGGGCATCAACTCCTCTTTTTCCGATATCAATACCCCCCTTTTCTACCAGTATTCAGGTTCTCGTCAAAACTGGTACAACATTGGGGCTACTTTAAGCATCCCTTTAGATGACTTCTTCGACCGGGGAAACCGGATTACCCGGCAGGAACTGAAAACCAAGGCCACACGGGTTGAAATGGAGAAATGGCACGATGAACAGAAGCTTCGGATCATCGAGAAGTACACCAAGGCGGTAAAAGAGCTATCGGTATTAAAATTGAAAGCGGAGTCGCTCTCGTTTGCCAATGCCCGGTTCGAGTTGGCACAACAGGACTTTATGAACGGCAATATCCAAGCCGGTGAATTGAGCCAGGTTAAAAGTATCCAAATGAATGCCCTCGAAGCGTACGAGCAAACACGTGCTGAATTAAACATGGCTCTGCTACAGCTGGAGGTATTGGCTAAAACCAAAATTCTTAACCGGTAAATTATGGAGTTTTTGCAATATATCTTTCGTTTCCTGTACCGGATCCGCTGGTGGTTGGTGATCGCTCCTCTTTTGGTGGCACTGGTCGTTATTCTCGGAACACGCGATCTGGAACGTTCCTACCCGGTGGATATGACCATCTACACCGGTATTGTATCAGGGTATGCCATGGAGACTGGGGATATCGGCGTACAAAGTTCCACGGTGGTGAATAACACCATTGATAATATTATCAATATTATCCTTTCAAAAGAGACGTTGAGCAAAGTGAGCCTGCACCTTTATGCCCGGCATATGATTTACGGGAGTCCCGATGAAGACAACCAGTATATCATGGCTGTTAATTACCGGCATTTGCAACGAATCACTCCCGATGAGGTGAAGAAGTTGATCGATCCCACATCGGAAGAGAAGACCGTGGCAAACTTGAAGGGATACGAGAAAGCATCCCCCCGCAACTTCGTGTATGGGTTGTTTAACTGGAATCATCCCCATTACTCTTCAGGAGCGTTAAGCAAGATCCGGGTAACCCGCTTGGGAAACAGCGATATGCTTCGGGTATTCTACTCTGCCAATGACCCGGGCGTGGCGTATCAAACCCTGCTCCTGCTGAATCAACTCTACGTGGAAGAGTACCAAACCCTGCAATTTAGTTCTACCAGCAATGCTATCCGTTATTTTGAAGAGGAACTGGCACGGGTAGGGAACGAACTAAGAGAAGGAGAAGATTCCCTCACAAACTATAATGTCCGGAATAGGATTATTAACTACGACGAGCAGACCAAACAGGTGGCGGCTCTGTCCACGGAGTATGATTTGCGCTACCAGACGATACTGCTGAACCATAACAGTGCCAATGCTGCCATTCACCATTTGGAGTCGCAGCTGGATGAAAATTTGCAACATATTAAAGGAAATGCCGAATTTTTAGCAAGGCTGGGGCAAGTGTCGGATTTAAATACCCGCGTGGCCGAATTGGGAGCCTTTTATACCGATACCCTCTCCTCGGCGGCCGAACAACAGCAGCTGGATGGTTACAAGCAGCAACTGAAAGAGGCAGAAAAGGGCCTTATGGATTTTTCCCAAAGTTTTGCCAACCGCCGATATACCCGAGAAGGGTACCCTACCTCTAATTTCGTGACTCAATGGCTGGAAGAGTTACTGAGGTTAGAAAAGTCCAAGGCCGAAATAGAAGTGCTGGAAAGGCATAAGTTGGAATTAAATGAACGCTATTCCCATTTTTCACCTATTGGCTCTACCATCAAGCGGCAGGAAAGGAGCATCGATTTTATCGAGCGCAATTACTTGTCTATTTTGGCGAGCTTGAATGCCGCGCGCCTGCGGCTGAAAAGCCTTGAAATGAACTCCGCCTCCCTGAAATTAATCAACCCGCCTGTTTTTCCTTTGAAAGCGGAACCTTCTAAACGGAGAAATATAGTGATGGTGGCGTATGTTGGAAGCCTCGTGTTCCTACTCGGCTTCTTTTTATTGGGCGATCTGTTGGACCGTACCCTTCGAGATCGAATTCGAACAGAACGTATTACCGGGGTAAAAGTGCTGGGGGCATTGCCCGGGAAAGGGAAGCTGCGGGAGCGAAAGTATTCAAAAGTGTTCAGGGAGACGGCGGCACGACAGATTGCTAACGGACTGCACGATTATTTTAAGCCCGGAGATCCCTTCCCGATAGTGAATATCCTTGGGATATCGGGTACAGGTAAAACGTTCTTGGCAGACTTGTTAAATGATTATTGGGACGACCAACAAATAGCGGTACAGGTCATCCGTCATGAAAGAGATTTTAATCCCGCTTCGCAAGAATTCTTATTCGCGGAAAGTATTCGTGACCTTTCCCAAATACATGCAACTGCCGGAAACGGCATTGTTCTCGTGGAGCACGCGTCCATGGGGAGGTATTCTATCCCCAAAACGCTCTTACAGGAAGCGTCCGTGAATTTAGTAATCTTTCGTGCCGATTGGAGTTGGAAAGAAAGCGATCAGAAACTGTTTAACCGGCTGCAGGAGCTATCGGGGAGCACGCCGGTCGTGATCTGCCTCAACGGGTCAAGAAAAGAGGTCGTGGAGGGTTTTACCGGCATACTGCCTCCCTATACCGCTTGGCGAAGTTTTTTATCCCGTTTCACTCAATTTGGCTTAAGCGGGCCAATAAATAAGAACCGATGAAGCCCCTACCCGATATACCTGTTTCGAAGGGGAGACTGCTTCTCCACGCCTCGGCAGGGGGGATCCTCGTGCTCTTGTCTGCTCTTCTCCTGCGAGTGGGGCCACTACAAGCCCTGGCCTTGGTGATTATTCCATGGGCCTGCTACCTGCTAATTCGACTATTAGAGCGTCCTTTACTCGCTTTTCTCGGGGTTATTATTATCAATTATTTCATCATGGGGTTAGCTCGCTATATACCCGGGTTGCCATCGGGGGGCGTGATGGACATGTTATTGGTAATGACACTTCTTTTTGCCGTCGCGCGTAGCCGGGACGGCGCGGTGAGTTGGGATGGTGCGCAGAACCTGTTGGTGTTATTATGTGGCGTGTGGTTGATCTATTGCACCCTCCTCTTATTTAACCCGGAAACCACCGCCTCAAATTGGTTCGCGAGTGTACGGGGGTTAGCAGTGTACTTCTTTCTTTTCTCCTTGTTAACGGCTGTTTTACTGGGTCGCTACAAGTACTTGAAGCTGTTCCTGATTACCTGGTCGGTTCTAACATTGTTGGCTGTTGGCAAAGCGCTGATGCAGAAATTTATCGGGTTTGATCCGGCAGAATGGCGATGGCTTTATGAAGGAGGCAGTAGTACACATATTATTTATACCGGAACCCGTTATTTCTCGTTCTTCACGGATGCGGCCAGCTTCGGGAGTAGCATGGGATTCTCCATGGTGGTCTTTTCCATTGTCGCGTTTTACGTGCGCTCGAAACCGCTTCGGATTTACTTTATAGCCGTGGCCCTGTTGGCCGGCTACGGGTTGATGATCTCGGGTACCCGGGCCGCCATGATTATTCCTTTCGCGGGGTACGCTCTCTTTATCCTGCTTTCCAAGCAATGGAAAGTGATGATTCCCGGTATCGTGGTGATCGCGTGTGTGTTTGTTTTTTTTAAATATACCTACATTGGCCATGGCAATACCGAAATCCGGCGGATGCGATCCGCTTTTCATCCTACCGAGGATGCTTCCTTCAAGATACGGCAGGCAAATCAGGCCGAGATGCGGCATTTCATGAAGGAACACCCTTTCGGTATCGGTATCGGAAAAGCCAAGCGCTCCGAACCGGGCGACTACATGTATGGGTTGCCCACGGATACATCGTTGGTGTATGTCTGGGTAGAAACGGGAGTCGTGGGTTTGATGCTTTTTTTGCTTATCTTCGTGGTTACTTTTGTAAAAGGCACGCGTGATGTTTGGACTAATATACGAAACAAGGAGTTAAAAGGACTGCTGTCCGCCCTGCTGGCCGGCGTGGCCGGCATGTTGGCTTGCGCTTACGGCAACGAGATGCTGCAAATTCTTCCGAATGGCCCCATCTTGTATATCTGCATGGCGTTTATTTTCATGGGATCAAAACTGGATCGGGAAATTAGCGATGGAACCACTTGAGTTATCGGTTATAACAGTCAACTACAATGGAGCGAAGGACACCGGCGCAATGATCGAGTCGTTGCAGGAGCACCTCTCTATTCCTCACGAGTTGATCGTGGTGGATAATGGCTCCAAGAACAACGAAGCCCTGTTATTACAGGAAAAATATCCTTTTATCCGGGCAATCCGTTTGGATGAGAACCTGGGTTTTGCCGGGGGGAACAACGTGGGTATACAGCAGGCTTCCGGCAACTACCTTTTCTTCCTGAACAACGACGCTTTCGTGCAGGATGGGTCTATCGCTCGATTGATTGATGCAATGAAGCACAACCCCCTGCTGGGCGGGATTTCACCAAAGATCCTGTTCGCGGACAAAGGAGGAGGCATCCAGTTCGCGGGGTACACGCCGTTAAGCCGTGTCACTCTCCGGAACCGGTTGATTGGTTACCGGGAGAAAGACGGGGGGCAGTACGAAACCGCTCGCCCGACACCCTATCTGCATGGCGCTGCCATGTTGATCCGGCGCGAGGCGATTGAAAAGGCCGGCATGATGCCCGAGATCTATTTTCTCTATTACGAGGAGTTGGACTGGAGTTTGATGATTCGTCGGCAAGGATACACGTTGGAATATCATCCCGCGGCCACCATTTATCATCGAGAAAGCAGCAGCACCGGCCAGGATAGCCCTCTTAAAGCATATTACATGGCACGAAACCGGCTGCTTTTCGCGAGCCGTAACTTAACCGGATTGGGTAAGTGCCTCTCTATCTGCTATCAACTGTTGGTAGCGATACCCAAGGGAGTCGTTCTCTACCTGATGCGAGGGCGCCCTGATTTGGCTAAAGCGGTGGTTCAAGGGTGCAAGAATTTTATCTTCAGGCGAAAGGAATAGCATGAGTGACTTTTTATATATATTGGATGGCATTGTTTTCGTTTGGTTATTCTTCGCGATAGCCTACCTGTTGATTTTTGCCCTCTTTTCACAAAAAAAGAAGCCCAAATCGTACCCTCCAGCGAGCAAGGAGCACCGTATTTTGGTGTTATTCCCGGCCTATAAAGAAGATAAAGTTATAGAGGCGAGCGTTAACGCTTTCCTGAAACAGGAGTATCCTCCTGAATCTTACCACGTCGTGGTGATTTCCGATAACATGAAAGAAGAAACGGATAGTCGCTTGAGGGAACTGCCTGTAACGGTTATAAACGCGCGCTTCGAGAATAGCACGAAAGCGGCGGCCCTCAACCTGGCCATTGAACACCAAGAAGGGGATCCATACGATATCGTGGCTATACTGGACGCGGATAACATCGCGGCCCCCGATTTTCTTCAAAAAATCAACGACGCCTACGACTTCGGGATTCAGGCGATACAGGTTCACCGCGCTTCCAAGGGAGGCACCACCGATGTATCTGTCCTCGACACGGTGAGCGAGGAGATTAACAACTCGATTTTCAGGGAGGGGCACGTGCGTGCCGGGCTTTCGTCTGCCTTGATAGGTTCGGGAATGGCCTTCAACTACCGTTGGTTCGCACGGCATATACCCAAGGTCACTTCTGCCGGTGAGGACAAAGAGCTTGAGTTGCTGCTGTTGAAAGATAACATTTACATCGATTACCTGTCCGACGTGTTCGTTTACGACGAGAAAATAGCCGGAACCAAGGCATTCTATCGCCAGCGCCGACGCTGGTTAGCTGCCCAGTTCGATTTGTTAGGAAAGGGTATCCGTTACCTACCTCAAGCCCTATTGTCGGGTAACTGGGATTATTGCGATAAAATTTACCAGTGGCTTCTTCCGCCGCGAATCGTTCTCGGGGGATTCACCTTGTTGATGGGGGTGTTTTGGTTATTCATGGACGGGTTGGTGTCATTGAAATGGTGGGCAGCGCTTTTCTTTTTACTTTGTGCCTTGGGCTTGGCCATGCCGGATGAGTTGTATACCCCTTCATTCAGAAAAGCGTTGCGTAAGCTGCCGGTATTGTTCATACTCACGGCCATCAACATGTTCCGTACGAAAGGGGTTAACAAACGATTTATTCACACGCGACACGGGGAGGAAGCAGGATGAAAATAGCGATTGAAGCACAGCGGATTTTTAGAAAGCACAAGCATGGTATGGACTTCGTTGCATTAGAAACCATACGGTCATTGCAACAGTTGGATCGCGTGAACGAGTATTTTATACTTGTTTCGCCGGGAGAAGACCGTTGCCTGGAAGAAACCGGTAATTTTCATATAGTGGAGGTAAAGTGTCCCACCTACGCGCTTTGGGAGCAGGTTGCCCTTCCTTTATCGCTCTCCAGGATCAAGCCCGACCTGGTTCATTGCACCAGCAATACCGCGCCCTTGTATTGCCCCTACCCGTTAATCTTGACTTTGCACGACATTATTTTTCTAGAGAAGAAGAAAGGGGGGAATCAATCTTTGTATCAACGGTTGGGGCGAATTTACCGGCGATGGGTTGTTCCCAGGGTTATTTCCAAATGCCGTTTGATCATCACGGTATCGGAATACGAGAAAGAGCACATCCAAAAGGAGCTCTGTCTAGATGCTTCTACCATCACGACGGTTTATAACGGCTTGAGCCCCGTTTTCAGCCCTTCTCGGAAAGACCGTGCCATCGTCCAAAAATACATGCCGGAAGAAGAGTACCTCTTCTTCTTGGGTAATACCGATCCCAAGAAAAATACGGCAGGCACGTTGAAAGCGTACAGCTTGTACTTGAAAAGATCGCGGCGAAAGCTCCCGCTGCTGATTGCTGACCTGGATGAATCCGTCATTGATGCCTTGCTGCTTAAAGAAGGCCTCACCGAAATAAAGAGTCGCTTGTATTTCCCGGGATATATTCCCAACAAGGAGCTGCCTTATATCTATACAGGAGCTTTCGCCTTCCTGTACACGTCATGGCGAGAAAGTTTCGGGCTTCCCCTGTTGGAAGCGATGGCCAGCGGGGTTCCCGTGGTAACTTCCTACACTTCGGCCATTCCCGAGGTTGCCGGTGAGGGAGCTATACTGGTAGACCCGGCTAATCCCGATGCCATTGCTCAAAGCCTGGTTGAATTGGAAGAGAATCCCGCTCATTATGAAAACCAAGTGAGTTATGGAATGAGCCGCTCAAAACAATTTTCATGGGATCAAACAGGTAGAAACATCAAAGAAATTTATCTCTCAATATAAGTATGAAAGCAGTGGGTATAAAAGAAAAACTCAGACGAAACCCTCGTATGAAACAATTTTTATTAATCTTAATCAGTTCAAAGAAAAACCCAAAACCTCGTTTTTGGGTAAAGAAACTATTGAATCCTTTTTTTCATAAGAAAGGAAAGGGTAGCCTAATACGATATAGAAGATCTCGTATTGATGTCTTTCCATGGTACCAATTTAATGTTGGAGCTAATTCAATTATTGAAGATTTTACTGTAATTAATAATGGGGCTGGCGATGTTATAATAGGTGATAATGCAAGAATCGGAATTGGCTCTGTTGTCATTGGACCAGTACAGATTGGGAATAAAGTTGGACTAGGACAACATGTTTTTATTTCAGGATTCAACCATGGTTTTCAAGATGTAACCATTGATTCTAATGAGCAAGAACTAGAAAAGAAGCCTGTATTTATTGATGATGAATCTCATATTGGTTCAAATTCAGTAATATTGGCAGGGGTGCATATAGGAAAAAAGGTTCAAGTAGGAGCAGGAAGTGTTGTAACCAAAGACATACCTGATCTTTCTCTAGCGGTAGGCAACCCGGCAAGGGTTATAAAACAATACGATGTAGAAAAAGGAGAATGGATCAAGGTGAACAGGTAAATAGTCTCAAGGTGAGCGTGATTATCCCCGTTTACAATACGGGAGCATACGTGGAGGAGGCGGTGCGCTCCATCATGAACCAAACGTTGCGGGAGATTGAAATCATTGTGATTGATGATGGGTCAACCGATAACAGCCTGTCGGTTATCGAAAAGTTGGCACGAGAAGATAACCGGATCCACTACCTCTCTCAAGTCAACCAAGGGCAATCGGTCGCCCGCAATGTTGGAATAGAAAAAGCCGCGGGAGCGTATGTCTATTTTATGGATAGCGACGATTTGTTGAATGACAGTGCTTTGGAGCAATGTTATCTAAAATCCGAAGAGCTGAAAACGGACTTTATTCTTTTTAATAGCCAAGTTCTGAACAAAGAAAATGAGTTTGGCATCTCGTATGATTATCAAGCACCAACACTTGACGAGGCACGCGTTTATTCCGGTCAAGAGATGCTCAGCCTGCTGCTGAAGGAGAAAACCTATCGTTGCTCCCCATGCATCCATTTTACAAGATTAGAGACTATTCAGCAGTTTACTATCCGGTATTTCCCCGGTATCATTCACGAGGATGAACTCTTTTCGGCCCTTTTATATCTTCAATCGAGCCGGGCGGGATATATAAAAAAGGCTTTTTTTCAACGTCGATACCGGGAGAACTCGGTAATGACAAAGAGGTACTCGATGAGAAATGTCACTTCATATTTAGTGGTGGCCGAACAGTTAATCCTGTTTTCTCGTGCCAAGGGCAATGAACTGGTATGGCTAATCGATCGGCTTATCAGCTATATTCTTGACCCCAATATCTATAAAGCAAATCGCTTTTCCCTGAAGGACCGGGTATCAATTTTCACGCGTTGCCTCAATAAGAGGTGCTTGAGGTACCTATCCTTGAAAACCATTCTTGTCCTGTTATTTCCTTTTACAATCAAGCTAAAGGGGTGGTTAAAAAAATAGTGCCATGAGTCAGAGAAGAGCAGGTATTTCACTCTCGTATCTATCAATAGCTTTTGCTAACTTGATAGGACTCGTTTATACCCCGTTCCTGCTCAGGATGATGGGACAGTCCGAGTATGGACTCTATTCATTGGCCTTATCAATTATCTCCTATTTATCGGTTGTTGATTTTGGTTTCGGGAATGCCACGGTACGCTATACCGCTTTATACCGGTCGAAAAAGGAGGAGGAGAAGTTACCGGCATTGTGGGGAATGTTACTAGTGATCTACGGGGTGATCAGTATCGTGGCATTAACGGCAGGCATTCTCCTTAGCTTGAACGTGGATGTGTTGTTTAGCCAATCCATGAGCAGTATCGAGCTCGAACGGATGCAAGTACTGATGTTCTTGATGACATTCAATATAACCATCTCGTTCCCGCTCTCTGTTTTCGAGTCCATCATGATTGCCTACGAACGGTTCAAGTTTCAACGAGGCATGCAGTTGGCGAGGACACTGCTGCAGCCATTGATCATGATTCCCTTGTTAATCATGGGGTACAAGTCAATCGCCTTGGTTATTCTTATTACCGCGTTGAATGTCGTGTACCTGTTAGCAAACCTGTGGTATTGTATTCGGAAGTTAAACGTCAAGATCAAGTTTGATTTTTTTGATATCCCGTTATTGAAGGAGATTGTTCAATATTCATTTTGGGTGTTTCTGATAATGGTAGTAGATAAGCTATACTGGAGTAGCGGCCAAGTTATCTTGGGAGTTGTTCAAGGGACGGCGTCGGTCGCTGTATTTGCCGTTGCTCTCCTGTTCAGGAATTACGCTACCAGCTTTTCTACCGTGATCTCGAGTGTTTTCTTGCCAAAGATCACGAGGATGGACACCATGGAGGAGATAAACAGCCTGTTTATACGGATTGGCCGAATACAATTTATCATTGTATCGCTTATTTTGTCCGGTTTTATCCTCTTTGGCAAGATGTTTATAAACCTATGGGCGGGGTACGATTACGGTGAATCCTATGATATCGCGCTGATTATTCTTGTTCCATTGAGTGTCCCCCTGATCCAAACGTTGGGAATGTCAATTTTACAAGCGCGAAACCGGCTTAAATTTCGCTCCTATGTTTACTTGATCATGGCAGTCTTATGTGTAGCGATGAGTATTCCACTGGCAAAGATATATGGCGGAATCGGCAGTGCCGTAAGTATTGCCATCTCGTTAACCCTCGGCAATATCCTTATCATGAATATCTATTATCATAAAAAGATCAAAATTGATATTCCAACATTCTGGAAAGAAATACTATGGATGGCGAGGCCTGTTTTGCTCTTGTCCGGGGTGGTTTATCTTATCAATAATAGTTTCTCGTTCACGGAGAACTGGCTTAATTTCTTCCTGCAAGTTGCTCTTTTTGCAACTCTTTTCCTGTTAGTAGTCTACAAGTGGAGCATGAATCAACAGGAGAGATCCTTAATTAAAGGAGTATTCTCTAAGCTTGAGTTCAAGTTGTAAATGCAACTTTTTGGGAAAAGGATTAATAGCTGCATAAGTAATATTTTTTCAGAGAGAAAAGAGAGACAGATCCCTCTGTTTCTCCTCTGAATGGATAATGTTACTATCTTTGCTTTTATTGTCCGTCCAAAGAAATAAAAGTTGTAGATGAGTAAACATATAACCGAAAAGCAAAGGTATGCAATTTCTAAGATGTTGCAAATTCAGATGAGTAAAAAAGATATAGCTGAAGCTATTGGAGTTGATAGAAGTAATATTTATAGGGAGATAAAACGCAGTTGCGATAGTCGTAGTGGAACATACAACCCTGATCTTGCTCAAAGAAAGGCAGATAAACGTAAGGTTGAAAAGCGCCGAAAGGAGGTGTTTACACAAGATATGAAGAAGCGTGTAAAAAAGCTTCTACGAAAGGACTTGAGCCCAGAGCAGATAGTGGGCAGAAGCCAACTGGAAGATCTGGATATGGTATCTCACGAAACTATATATGGTTGGATATGGAATGATAAACGACAAGGTGGGGATCTTCATAAATCTCTTAGAAGGCAAGGACGAAAATATTCAAAGCGTGGTTCTAAAAACACAGGTAGAGGATTTATTCCCAATAGGGTTGATATTGACCAGCGACCTTCAATAGTAGAGCAAAAAGAAAGATTTGGTGATTTAGAAATTGATACAATTATTGGAAAGAATCACAAAGGTGCTATTCTAACCATTAATGATAGAGCAACAAGCAAAGTATGGATACGTAAGCTATCAGGGAAAGAAGCCATTCCTGTATCAAAGATTACAGTATGGGCATTGCGAAAAGTAAAAAACTTAATACATACGATAACGGCTGACAATGGAAAAGAGTTTGCAAAACACGAGGATATAGCACAAAAACTAGATATTAATTTCTATTTTTGTAAGCCATACCACTCTTGGGAGCGTGGTGCCAATGAAAATACTAACGGTCTTATCAGGCAGTATATCCCAAAGGGTACGGACTTTAGTGAAGTAACCAACAAGCGTATTAAATGGATTGAAAACAATC
>Ga0265293_10010371_pt1 | contig 13043 bp, 8 predicted proteins | sample Munlanlewell138R_FD_192505 | JGI IMG/M metagenome (GOLD analysis project Ga0265293, IMG submission 192505) | Leachate microbial communities from a municipal landfill in Southern Ontario, Canada - Leachate well 138R | ecosystem: Engineered > Solid waste > Landfill > Unclassified | place: Canada... | reverse complement strand
TAGTGATACTAGTGAATTGAAACCACTTTTGGCCACCGATTGGCAAACCGATGATGGCTCCACATGGACTTTTCATTTAAGAGATGATGTAAGATTTCACGATGGCTCCCCTTTTACCGCTGCCGACGTGAAATTCACAATAGAGAGGACCCAGGACGAATCTATCGGACACCTTAAAAAGCAAGATTTTGCGATTGTTGAGTCAATTGAAACCCCCGATGACTACACCGTCGTGCTCCATTTGAGAGAGCCTAGACCCACCTTTATCTACCAGATGACCGATTACAATATGGCTATCCTCTCCAGTCAATACGACTACCAAAGGTATGGAGAGTCGCAACCCATGGGCACCGGCCCTTTTGTGTTACGCCAATATATCCCCAAAGAAGCTGCCCAATTGGACAAGAACCCCAACTATTGGGATTCAAGGTACCCCATAGTTGATGCTCTTATCATCTATTTTGTTCCCGATATTGAAGCAAGTATCTCAATGTTAGAATCTGGTAGTGTCGATATTGTCCCCTTTGTCTCACAAGTTATCGGTAAACGACTCAAAGAGAGTAATCCGGAGATTGAACTCATCTCTCCCTACCAAGAGATGCGCTTTGTCAGCATGCGTGTTGATGAGAAGCCTTTTAATGATAACCGGGTCCGCCTAGCCCTAAAATACGCTATGGACCCCTATATCATTGCCCGTAGCGTGGCACAAATGGAACTGGGGGATGGGATTTACTACAACGAGAGCCCGATTATGAATATCCTGCCCGAATACAAGGCTCTACCTTTAAGGGAGCGTGACACGGCTAAGGCCAAGCAGCTACTAAAAGAAGCTGGCTACCCAAACGGGCTTTCGGTTGATCTTTACTACGCATCGGACCACCCATTTGGAAAAGAGTTGTCGCAAACTATTCAAGAATTGGCCTTGGAAGGCGGTTTTAAAATCAACCTTAAAGGGTACACTCGTGACGTCTATTTAGCCCAGTACTGGCTCAATGTTCCCCTCTCTATCACAGGATGGGCAGGCAGACCGGATCCTTCAATGCTCCTTCAATTGGCCTTCAAAGGGGGTGGTTCTTGGAATGAATCCCATATTGATGAGCCCCAGCTAAACGCCCTGATTGACAAAATTTCGATGGAACCGGATGACGCTGTCCGTTTGAAACTCTACCACGATTTGCAAGACTACTTCTATGCAGAAGGCTCTTTAATCGATGTTCAGGTGCCCCTGTTAATTGCTACCAGTAAAGCGGTGGTTAACTACCGGCACCCATTGACACAAATTCCGCAGTACAAATATTTTGATCTAAAATGAGTAGAATTGTAATTTTTATCTTTAGTAAACTGGGGTCGCTCCTCGCGACCCTAGTTATTATGAGTTTTATTATCTTCATGTTAGTGGAATTGATGCCGGGCGATGTTGCCCAGATGATTCTTGGGCAGAGTGCCACCGAAGAGGCTGTTAGCGCCCTGCGTGAAGCGCGTGGTCTAAATGAACCGATTTTGAAACGCTACGCCCTTTGGATTAAAGGAGTTGTTTTTGGCGACCTTGGAGAGTCTATCTACATGCAAGGGGTAGCTATCAACTCAATCCTTTGGCGTCGGGTGGGACACTCCCTTATTTTAGCTTTAACGGCCTTCCTTATGTTTGTCCCCCTCTCCCTTTTCTTTGGTGTTTTGGCAGGCGTTAAAGAGCATAAATTAAGTGACTCTATCATCTCCTTCTTCGGACTAGCGACAATGGCCCTACCTGAATTTGTCTCTGGTGTCTTTCTAATCTCTATTTTTGCCCTCAAATTGAAGTGGTTCCCCATAGTTAGTGTGATTCCTATCGGTGAGTCCCTGCTCTCCAATTTGAATATTGTACTCCTACCGGCCTTCTCAATTACTTTTGTGATGTTTGGATATGTCTCTAGGATGCAACGCTCCAGCATGATTCAAGTTATGCATAGCGACTACATTCGAGCAGCTACTTTAAAAGGGATGCCACGCTCTTATGTTATCTTTAGGCATGCTTTAAAGAACGCCCTACTCCCCTCTATCACTATTATTGGGATGAATATGGGGTGGTTATTTGGAGGCTTAGTGGTTGTCGAAACCCTCTTTGGTTTTCCGGGGATGGGGACCCTTTTAATGAGTGCCATTAAAACTAGAGATGTCCCTTTAATTGAGGCCTGTGTGTTACTAATTACAGTTATCTTTTCCCTTTCAACAGTCGCCACAGACCTCCTCTACTCGGCACTTAACCCTAAAATTAGATTAACCGGAGGACAAAGATGAACACCTTTTTCTACCAACTAAAGCGCAGTCCTCTCGCAATTTTAGGGATTCTAATCATTTTCATCTGGATCTTGATTGCCATCTTTGGCCCTTCGCTGATGTACTACACCCACACCCATATCGATAGTGAACACCAGATGGTCAAGCCGGGCGTTAATCGTCACTTATTAGGTACCGATGCCTTAGGTAGAGACCTCTTAAGTAGAATTGTCTACGGTAGTCGCTCCATTTTAACTGTAGCGCTGCTCACGAGCATCGTCTCCACTTTTTTAGGTATTATCTTTGGTTTCACCGCCGGTTATTTTGGAGGGCGCCTAGATTCCCTCTTTTTACAAACGATGAACATCCTGATGGCTATCCCTCCCCTAGTCCTCTCCATGGTTGTTTTAGGGATTCTGGGGGACTCCACTATTTTCTCACTGACCCTCATTGTCTCTATTACCTTTATTCCGGCGACGGCGCGGGTTTCCAGAGGGGTACTTTTAACTGAAAAGAACCAAGAGTATGTCTCAGCTGCCCACATTAGGGGGGAGAGTCATCTCTATGTGATGTTTATCGAAATATTACCCAACACTATCGGTCCCATCATTGTGGAGGCAACCGCTCGCTTTGCCTACTCGATAATGATGGTGGCCTCCTTAGGTTTTTTGGGAGTTGGGCTGCAACCCCCAACCCCTGACTGGGGGATGATGGTCATTGAGAACAAAGAGATTATGACGCAGGCGCCCTGGGCGATCCTTTTCCCGGCGCTCGCCATTGCCTCGTTAGTAATTGCCATCTCAATCTTCTCTGACTTTGTGAGCAAGGTACTAATACATGAGTAAAAATATTCTACAAATAGAGCATTTGAATATAGATTTTGAGACTATGGATGGGAAGTTTGCCGCCGTTAACGATGTCTCTTTTAACCTCGGTTACGATCAATCGATTGGGATAATCGGGGAGTCTGGTTGTGGCAAGAGCACCCTTGCTTTGGCTTTAATGGGGTATGTTGCAACTAATGGAACAATTGCCGGTAAAATCCTCTTTAAAGGTGAGGACCTCTTAACCAAAAGTGATAAAGAGTTGGTAAAATATCGGGGGAATCGCATTGCCATGGTTTTCCAAAATCCAGAATCGGCCTTAAATCCCGCTTTAACAATTGGAGCACAACTCGATGAGGTAGGCCTCTACCACCAAAAATTGGCGAAAACCGAAGCACGTAAAGCCTCGATTGAAGCACTGAAGATGCTTAACATTGGGGACCCTCACGGGATAGTAAAGCGCTATCCTCACCAAATCAGTGGGGGTATTCAGCAAAGAGTCTCAATTGCTATGGCTATCCTGTGTCGCCCCGACCTAATGATCTTAGATGAGCCAACAACCGCTCTGGATGTGACCACTGAAGCGGTAATCTTAGACTCTCTCAACAACCTTAGAGAAAAGCTAAAGATGAGCCTCATCTACATCTCCCACGATATGGGCGTTATTAACAAAGTCAGTGAACAGATTGTAGTCATGTACAACGGAGAGATGGTTGAAAAGGGGCCTAAACACCAAATATTTGACCACCCACATCACCCCTACACCCGTGCTCTAATTAACTGTATGCCTAGAGGTGGTGTCGTCAAAGAGAAGACGGCGCTCAATACCATCCCCGGTTACGTAAAACGACGCGGAGTTGCCGAAACAGGGTGCCCCTTTGTTGAGCGGTGCACCAAATGGAATAAGACTTGTGAGGGCCTTTACGGGATAAGGGAGGTTGGTAAAGACCACATTGCTGCCTGTGATCGCGCATATGCTAGCGACGTACCCGTCAAGGATCTCCCTTTAAAAACCCCTAAACCTAAAGATGCGACTGAAAGTACTACTGACCTCCTCAAAATTGAAGAGCTCTATAAAATATATGGAAAGAGGCGTAAAATTTACGCTGTTAATGGCATAAATGTTTCAATCAAATCCAAAAGCGTTTTAGGAATTGTTGGTGAGTCGGGGTGTGGTAAATCGACCACCGCCCATATGGTAAGTGGTCTTTACGAACCTACGGCCGGTAAAATCTGGTTTAAGGGGACAAATATCGCTAAGGCTTGGAACAAACGATCATTAGAGATTCTTAAAGAGATCCAGCTAATCTTTCAAAATCCTGGCCGGAGTTTAAATCCTTCCCATACCGTAGAGCAGATTATTGGGCGACCAATGCAAATATTGGCTAATGTAAAGACTCGGCCTCAACGACGTCAGGCGATCATTAAAATCTTGAAGCGTGTTGATTTAGGTGCGGAGTACCTCTCTAAAAAACCGAGAAACTTAAGTGGTGGCGAACAACAAAGGGTCGCAATCGCGCGTGCCCTCTCAATCAACCCCAATCTGGTGGTCTGTGATGAGCCTACCAGTGCCTTGGACGTCTCGGTTCAAGCCTCGGTGCTAAACCTCCTGAATACTCTACAGAGTGAAAGTGAGGCTAGTTACCTCTTTATTAGTCACGATCTACATGTCATTAACTATATTAGCGATTACATAATGGTGATGTATGGCGGAAAAATCTGTGAATACGGTAAGCGTGATGAAGTCATGGAAGCTCCCTATCACCCTTATACCGAAGCACTTCTTTCGGCAATGCCTGAGGTGGACCCGAAAAAAGCCCCCCAAGCAATCGCTCTGAAAGAGCAGTTACCCGACCCTAGTAAAAAGCAGCAGGGGTGTCCCTTTGCAGGGCGTTGCCATAAACAAGTGGGTGAAATTTGTGCGCAAGAGTACCCTCCCCTAGTGCGCCACTCTGCCAGTCACTACCAGTACTGTCACATTAAATACTGAGCGCTGTAGTCCTCTTTATTGCGAAGAAAGAGGCGCTGCCGGGTAACTCTCATTTTTGACAAGAGTTCAAATTTAGGGGCCTCTTGGCCGAAGAGTGTTTTAATCAAGTTCTTTTCGCCCTCTATTTGTACTGAATAAGCGCTATTTTCAATTTTGGTTACCAGAGGATGGCTCTCTAATAAGGCCTTTACACTACTATCGGTAACTTGATCTATTAGGTAGAGGCTTCCCCCAAGGTGTTTACTGGCCGTAATGCGGCGGTCACTGTCAACGACCTCCATAGAGGTAAAAGTTAACCCTGCACTACTTTTGGCATTAAGAGCCTTTAAAACTGAAGAGGGTTCTAACTCACCGGCTCCGTGAATATCGACCAATAAAAGCTCCGCCTCTCCCTTGATACCTGTCGAGAGGGGATTGACTGCCTCCATCTTGGGTTTAGGGTTGAACCCTTGGGTAAAGGCCACCTCAATTTGGGCTCTTTGAAAGGTTTGTTCCATGATACGCATTACGTTGATATGGGAGATGAAAAGGGCTTTACCCTCTTTTCTATAGAAAAAGAGGACGCTTTGTGCCTTCTTTTTTTCTCTGGTAAGCTTCTCGGTCACCACGTCCTCTTGAGGGGCTTCATCAACCCAATAGGCCTTGCCGCAGACCCCACAGGGGTTTTCACAAATGGGTAAACACTTTGTGGTTAACAGCGCCTCTTTAGCGCGTTGCCACTCCCTTTGTAAAAAAGTTTTGCTTACCCGTAAAGAGACTCCATCCCAAGGGAGCTCTTCAGATAAGCTCCACCCCTTTTTAAGGGTGGAAGGTAGCAGTGAGAGCCAAAGCTCTTTGTCAAAGTGTTCCCACCAAGCATCAAGGCGCGACCCTTTTAAATAACTTTGTTCGATAAGATCCCCTACCGACAAGTCCCCACGACTTATGACCCCCTCTATGTAAGATGACCAGGGGTCTTGGTAAGAGACCTTTGTCCCTTTTATGGTCTCTTGTATCCCCTTTTTGAGAGCATAGAGCTGGTCGTTAGCCACTTGGGGGTCACTTAATTGCGCCCATTGGAAAGGGGTATGGGGTTTAGGGATAAAGGTGCCGATATTAATATGCATGGCGACCTTGGTCGCCTGTGAAACTTCTTTAAGAAAGGTGATGATAGCCTCTTTTTCCTCTTCTGGCGGGACAAAGGGGAGCCCAATCATAAAGTAGAATTTTGCTAGGCGCCACCCTCTCTTTTTGGCCTCTTTCAATATCTCGATAACCTGCTCAATGGGAACCTCTTTGTTAAGAGATCTTTGCCACATAGCCAGAGGAGTCTCTATGGCAAAGGTTAGACCACTTTTCCGCACTCCCGAGAGTTCCTCAATTATATTTAGGGAGAAAGAGTCGACTTTAAGTGAGGGCAATGAAAATGAGACATGTTCATCACAGAACTCATTGTTGAGGAGGCTTATCATCTCCTTAATTTGGGGATGGTCGCCGGATGAGAGTGAACTTAAAGTGATTTCACGATAGCCCAATTCTTTGACCAGTTGGGCAACCTCTTCTCTAATTTGCGCCATCGCCTTCTGGCGGTGTGGTTTGTAATACTGGCCGGCATGGCAAAAACGGCACCCGTTTGGGCACCCCCGCATGATTTCTACTACACCGTTATCTTGGGCAACTTTAAAGTTGGGCACCACAAAATGGTTATAGGTAACCTTCTCTTTCTGCGCAAAAGTAGCATCAATGGCCCGTATTGTCCGCCCCCTCCCCTCAAAGTACATAAAGGGAAAACTCTTCAACTCTTCAACAATCTCTGAGCGCTTAGAGCCACCCGCCTTAAGCGCCACATAACGGCTAATCACCTCTTTAAAACCGGCTTCCGCCTCCCCTATAAAGATGAAATCAAAGAAGGGGGCAAACGGAAGGGGGTTGGTGATGGCCGGCCCACCTCCGATTACAATAGGGTGATCTTCACTGCGCGCTTTAGATCTCATGGGAATACCTCCCAAATCGAGAACTTGCAGGATATTGGTAGCTGCCAGTTCATAACCTACGGTTATCCCGAGGAGGTCTAATTTGTTAAGGGGGATACCATAATGGAGGGTAGTGAGGGGCAGAGCCGCATCACGGAGCAATTTTTCAAAATCGGGGGCGACGGCAAATACTTGGTCGACGCTTAAAGGGAGGTCAAGAGAGGCCACCAGATCATAGAGGATACGCATGGCATTGTTGGCCATCCCTATTTCATATAAATCAGGGAAACAGAGTCCTACATGAACGCTCGAGTCTTCTAAAGGTCTTTGAGAACCATAGATGAATTCGCCGCCACTATAACGGGCGGGGTTTTCAATGGTTAAGAGTCTATTACCAAAAATTGAGATGATATCTATTGTTTCCATTAAGAGTCCCTACCAGATACAAAAAAATAAGGTGCTCCATAAGCCGGGTTCTGTTTTATGCAGTCATCTATCTAGGCTTTTTGTTACCAAAAAGCTCAAGCGACCCACCCGCAAAGTATGGGCGAACAACCCCTTTGCTGCTTGGTCTTGCTCCTGACGAGGTTTACCCTGCCATCGCTGTTACCAGCAACGCGGTGGGCTCTTACCCCACCATTTCACCCTTACCTATTCCTAGGCGGTATATTTTCTGTGGCACTTTCTCTAGCCTTACGGCTGCCGGGTGTTACCCGGCGTCATGTTCTGTGGAGCCCGGACTTTCCTCCCCCCGAAGGCGGCGACTGCGTGGAACACCTTAAACTATTCTACTCTAAAAGATCGTCAAATTCATCTGAATCGACAAAATCTGCCAATCCAGCCTCTTCAATTTCGATATCAGCAGCTTTTGCACCCACCTGTTCATCAAGGTCACTCTCTTCCCAATATAAAACACGGGAACAATAGGGGCAAAACTTGAAATCCTCCTTGAGGCGCACTTCGTTGACAAATTGGAACGGAAGGGTCATGTGGCACCCCTGGCATACCAGGCCATGCACTGGGACAATCCCGATCCCCTCTTTATTCTTAATAATTCTCTCAAATTTAAAGAGGATAGTTTCATCAATTCCAGGAACTAAAGCCTCCTCTTGTTTCTTCAAATTATCGAGTTCATTTTGCTTCTCTTTAAGGAGAGAGTCTTTTTTTTCACTCTCAGTCTTAACCTCTTCCTCTTGAACTTCCATCAACATCTCGTGTTCTTCAATCTGTTCTTGGAGTTCTGAGTAGAACTTCTCTTTTGCCAAGAGCGACTTTCTAAGCGACTGCTCTCTAAGTTGAGCATCTTTAATCTCTTTCTCTAGAGCCTCAAATTCGCGTTGAGTGGAGATCAATTCCATCTGCTTCTCCGACTCTTCACGGGCCCTCTCGGCATCATCAAGGGCAAAGCGGAGCGACTTGAGCTCCTCTTTGGTTTTATCGAGCCGCTCATGCTTCTCAATATAGGTCCTCTTTCCGTGATTAAGAAGTTCTATTTTAGTCTCCAAGGTGCGCGGAATCTCTTTAATCTCTTCAAGAATAACAAATTTATCGGCTAATACCCCCTGAAGAGTACGCAGTTTATCAAACACTTCCACCATATCCTACTCCTGCCTATAATCTTTGAGCGGACGACTCCGCTTAGGATGTCTGAGACGCCTTAAAGCTTTCGCCTCAATTTGTCGAATACGCTCACGCGTTACTTCAAAATACAACCCTACCTCTTCCAATGTCAATGAGTAACCATCCTCTAGCCCAAATCTCATCTTCAAAACCTCTTGTTCACGAGGGGGAAGGGTCTCTAACACATCCCTCAGTTGCTCTTGTAAGAGGGTAAAGGCTGTTTGGGTGGCTGGATTCTCCACATCTTTGTCTTCGATAAAATCGGAGAGGAGAGAATCCTCCTCTTCCCCCACTGGGGGTCTCAAGGGAGATTGGCTCGCGTGCCACATTCTTGACCGATTTAACCTTCTGAGGGGTCCATCCCAGCTTCTCGGCAATCTCTTCATCAGTTGGTTCACGTCCATAGGTTTGCATCAACATCCTAGACTCACGCACCACCTTATTGATTTGCTCAATCATATGGACGGGGACCCTAATAGTGCGTGCTTGGTCACTAATACTTCTAGTGATGGCTTGGCGAATCCACCAAGTGGCGTAAGTAGAGAACTTATAACCTTTGCGGTACTCAAATTTCTCAACCGCTTTAATTAATCCAATATTTCCCTCTTGGACCAGGTCAAAGAAGTGGAGACCACGATTGGTATACTTCTTGGCAATCGAGACAACGAGGCGCAAGTTAGCCTGAATTAGGCGGTCTTTGGCACTCTTCATCATCTCGCGACCCCTCATAATCTCCTTAGCATTGCTGATAATATCATCACAAGTCTCTTCAAACTCAAACTCAATCCCTTCAAGCTGCTTATTGGTCAATTGGATATCGCGGATTAACTCTTTAATCTTATCGGCACTCATATTAAGTCGATTTTCAAGAGCTTCACGCTGGGAGGGGACCGCTAATGCTCGCCCCATTTGACGCAATTCACGCAATCCACTAACCCCCAATTGGGCTTCAATCGAAGCTTTTCGCCTTTGAAGGTCGTAAATATCACGCTCGGCTGTTAAGTAGTGCTCACTAAAGGTGGTAATATCTTCGGGTTGAAGTTCAATTTTAGAGAGCTTTTTCATCAATTGGGAGCGCTTTTTAATACAGGTCTCATCTTGGAGGATATCACCTCCAGTTGAGACAACTTTCTTTTTCAGTTCAGTGTAGCTTCTCAATGGAGTGGAAATATCTTTAAGTGACTCTTTGTAGTAGTTAGAGTAGCGCTTCTGGTCGTTCATCTTCTCTTTGAGTTCTTTAGGAGAAAATTCCAACTCTTCTTCATCGAAGCGCGTGGTAATTAAATCAAGAATATCTTTGAAGCTACTAATTAAGATACCCGACTTAAGGAGGACATTTTTAATAATTTCGCCCCCCTCTTCCATCCGTTTAGACAACTCAACCTCTTGTTCAGCGGTCAACAGACTTTCACGCCCAATTTCCCTTAGGTAGAGGCGAATAGGGTCGTCAACTGAGGAGTCACTCCTTTCACTTCCCAATACGGTGGACCGTTGTTGAGAGCCACCTTCGCCATCGGAGCTGTCGAGGTCTTGGAGTTTACGTGGCCTTTGGTAACTACTGAAGTCATCATCGGAAGAGAGGGAGGCTTTATCGTATCTCTTATCCAACTCATCTTCGTCATCTTCGTCTAGATCATCATCCCCGTCATCTTCCTCATCCTCGTCGTCACCTTCATCATCGATCTCATCGATTGGCTCATCATCAAGTGGAGAAAATTCATCGATGTCATCATCATCCATCAAAGGATCTTCTAACTCTTCCAAATCGGTTGAATCTAACTCCTCTTCGGGAAGGATGCTCTCTTTCTCTTGTTCTAACAAATTACTCTCCGTCTCTTCACTATTCACAACCTTAATATTGTACTGCTTTTCCAGGAGGCTGGCAATTTTCTCTACCGTTTCGGCCTGCTTTTGGATATTTTTAGGTAGCACAGAGGCAAAGTCTTCCTCTTTGAGAGACCCTTTACTCCTTCCAATTGAGACCAATTTTTCAAAATAACTCTGTTTTTCAAAATCTACCATACACTGGCATCCTCATACTTAGCGATCTCTTCATCGAGCGATTTTTTTTCATGAAGCAAATCGGCTAACTCTTGCCCCCCCTGCCCATCGCGTTCCGCCAGGCGGAGCAAATTCTCAACTCTCTTCCTTCTTACTCTCAAGTGGCGTAAGGTGATTGTCTGAAGCGTTTCATTTGCGATTTTTTCGCTCTGGCTTCTAAATTCGCCCGTCATAAAGCTTCTAGCAACAAGATTACGCAACTCTTCATCCTCGATTCTCTGAAGGATAAATTCATCACTCTCCCCTACTCCCTCACGCGAGGTCTCCTCGAGTAGGTTATAAAGGGTAATTGCCCTCTCATCTTTTAGGGCATCAGCTGGTAGCCTCCTCCTAATTAAGGGGAAAAGTGAGCGGTTATTCATAACTGTCAACAATAAATAGAGATCTGTGGATAGTCTCGCCCCTCCTCCACCAATTTTTCTCTCTTCTTGGGGCTTCTTTCCTCCCACTTTAGAACGCTCAACATAGTCACGCGTTAAAGTCTCCTCATCAAGTTGGAGGTAAGATGCCAAATCACGCAGATAACTCTGTCGTACTATATTAGAGTCGACTGCGTCTAAATAGGGTTTTACCTCATTAAAAATTTGCAACTTACCATTCGCCTGCCCTGCATCATACCTGTTAATAGCCGAATGTACAAGGTAATCAAACCCGCTTTGTGTCTCTTTGCACTGCTCTAAAAGAGGTTCGCCTCCCTCTTTTTCCAACAACTCGGCCGGGTCTTCTGCCCCTTTTAAAACTATGACCCTAGTTTGTAATCCCCCATTTTCAGCGATTATTAAAGCTTTCTTAGTGGCATTCAAACCAGCGAGGTCTCCATCAAACAAAAATAATACTTTTTCAGCGTAACGTCTAATTAGACGCCCCTGCTCAGGGGTAAAGGCGGTCCCTAGGGGGGCAACGCAGTTCTTTAGACCAGCTTGGTGGAGGGCTAATACATCAAAATAGCCCTCACAGAGGATCACACTCTGCTCTTTTTTAATCTCATCTAGTCCCTCGTGGAGGCCATAGAGAACTTCCCGTTTACTGTAGAGGAGGGTCTCTGGGGTGTTTATATATTTTGCTTTACTGCTCCCTGATAAATCACGACCTCCAAAGGCTACCACCCTCCCCTGCCAATCTCTAATGGGGAACATAAGGCGATTTCTAAAGAGGGGATACTCAACATTGTTGCGACTAAAGAGCCCCGATTGCTTTAAGAAAGGGTCACTAAACTCCCTCTCTTTCAAAAAGGTGTAGAGCCATACGGGGTCATCTGGGGCAAATCCAACTTGGTAGTAGTTGATTGTCTCGTCGCTAAACCCCCTCCGCTTGAGGTATTGGCGGGCCTCTTGTGCAAATGAAGAGTTGTTCAAAATATAGTTAAAGCTGGCGGCAATCTTATCGTAGAGGGAACGCATCGATTTCAACTCATCCCGTTTTTTACGCTCTTCGGGACTCTCTTCCTCAATCTCAATTCCCACTTTTTCAGCTAAGAAGCGGACCGCTTCAGGGAAGCTTAGATGCTCCATCTCCATCACGAAATCGAAGAGGGAGCCCCCTTTACCACATCCAAAACAGTGAAAGAATCCCCGGTCGGGGACAAATGAGAACGATGGTGTCTTCTCTTCATGGAACGGACAGAGGGCCCAGTAGCGGTCTCCCTTCTTCTCTACAGAGATGTATTGAGAGATAAGGTCGGTAAATGAGATACGATTTTTAATCTCTTCGATTATCCTCTCTGATATCTTTGCCATAGGTCCTTTTATTGTACGAACTCTTCCCAGACAGCTAGGTTGATTCCGCGCCGCTTTACCAACTCGTTCTCGATAAACTCTTTAGAGTGGAGGCACCCTTTATCGATACCGGGACACCACTGTTTCTCCTGATGCCAAGTTTCACGACTCTCTAAAATTGAAGCCCAAAAGGGGTAAGTGGCACACTGCACAGGGCGAGATTGGTAAACTTGACACCCCTTTTCACGCTCTAGAAAAATACAATCGTGGTTGGCAACCTCTTTAAGACTTATATAGGAGAACGAGCCCATATTTACTGGTCGGCAATAGGTTTTTACTACCGCCTGTTCGTCAATTTTAAGATAGATAGCGAGACGCTTCAAGTCATCTAGAGAGAGAAAAACAAATCCCGGCTCAACGCCGCAACAGTAGTAGCACCCCTCCTGACAAGAGAACTGTAGACCCTCTTCATAAAAGCAATTCATCACCACCCCACAAAAAAAACGCCTTCCCCAGAAGAGAAGGCAACACAGATGGGGAGAGAAGGATTTGAACCTTCGAAGGCTGAGCCAACAGATTTACAGTCTGCCCCCTTTGACCACTCGGGAACCTCCCCGTCCTATCT
>Ga0265293_10010370_pt1 | contig 13043 bp, 15 predicted proteins | sample Munlanlewell138R_FD_192505 | JGI IMG/M metagenome (GOLD analysis project Ga0265293, IMG submission 192505) | Leachate microbial communities from a municipal landfill in Southern Ontario, Canada - Leachate well 138R | ecosystem: Engineered > Solid waste > Landfill > Unclassified | place: Canada... | reverse complement strand
TCACCCATTTCAAATGCGGTGGCTAACCCGTTGGCTGTTTGTTGCACTTCATGCACCTTGTTGACTGCCTGTCCCAGCAGCTCGGAAAAGCTTGGTGCGGTGACTGTTGCAGTTTCCGCAGGCTGGACCACAGGCTTTTGGCCGGCCATGGCTTGTGTCTGCATGGCCCGCATTTCCAGCATCAAACGATTAAACTCAACACCCTGCATCATTTCCGTCACCTCGTCGTATTTTTGGCGTCTGACGCCATCACGACTGGATAACAGCAATAATCAGGCCAACTTTGACCAGGTGTTTTACGGCAGGGCAATTCTAGCCGCAAATGCGGCAAGGTGCCATGCCTAATTCCGCTTGTCCTGATTGCCCGGAACAAACATATTTATTGACGCATGCCCTTGCCGCTGACCAGTAAATGAATGCTGAACAGATACAGCCCCACTGCTGTAGCCAGCATAAAAGCAATTGCAGTACCCGGTGCAATGTCGGATATGCCAAGGATGCCATAGCGAAAGGCGTTGACCATATGCAGAATCGGATTGGCCAGCGAGACCGTTTGCCAGAACTCGCCCAGCAGACTGATTGAGTAAAACACCCCGCCCAGATAGGTCAAGGGGGTCAGGACGAACGCGGGCACGATGGAAATATCATCAAAGCTGCGGGCAAACACCGCATTGATAAAACCACCCAGCGAAAATACTACGGCCGTCAAAATAATCACCAGCACGGTAATGCCCAGATGGTGTACGGAAAGACGGGTAAAGAACAGTGATAACAGAGTAACAATCACCGCCACCATCAGACCACGCAAAACACCGCCGGCGACAAAGCCGGTCAGAATGGTATGCGGAGAGACCGGAGAAACCAGCAGTTCTTCAATGGAGCGCTGAAACTTGGCACTGAAAAAGCTCGACACCACATTACTGTACGAGTTGGTGATCACCGACATCATGATCAGGCCCGGCACAATGTATTGCATATAGCTGAAACCACCCATTTCGCCAATGCGGCTGCCGATCAGATTGCCAAAAATGACAAAATACAAAACCATGGTGATTGCAGGTGGCAGCAGGGTTTGCGGCCAGATTCTCAGAAACCGGCGCGCTTCGCGGTGAACGATGGTGTAGAGCGCGGTCAGGTTGGATGCCAGCATGCTGCTCATGCATTACCTCCTTTCGAGCCGTTTTCTACCAGTGATACAAACAGCTCTTCCAGACGGTTGCTTTTGTTGCGCAAGCTAGACACTTCAATACCCTTGTTATTGAGCAAATTAAACAGGCCGGTCATGCCCAGCTCCTTGTTGACCTGCACTTCCAGCGTGCGCTCGTCTGGCTGGATACAAGGATAACCAGCCAGCTCAAGATCGGGAGCCAGCGGTTTTTTCAGATCCAGAATGAATGTTTCCACCTGCAACTGGGCCAGCAACTGGCGCATGCTGGTGTTCTCGACAATCTGGCCGTGGTCGATAATCGCAATATTACGGCACAGCTGTTCCGCCTCTTCCAGATAATGCGTGGTCAGAATGATGGTGGTGCCTTCCTCATTCAGACGAGTCAGGTACTCCCACATCGAACGGCGCATTTCGATATCCACTCCGGCAGTTGGCTCATCCAGAATCAGCAAACGTGGACTATGCATCAGGGCTCGGGCAATCATCAGGCGACGCTTCATGCCACCAGACAGCAAACGGGCCTGAGTGTGGCGTTTGTCCCACAAGTCCAGCTGTTTGAGCAGTTGCTCGGCCCGAGCCAGCGCATCTTTGCGCTTGATGCCATAGTAACCGGCCTGCACCACCAAAATGTTCAGGGCCAGTTCAAACTGGTTGAAGTTGAACTCCTGCGGGACCACTCCGATACAACGCTTGAGCTGCATGGGCTGCTGGTCCAGGTCGTGACCAAACACCTGCACGGTACCCGATGTTTTGGTCACCAGGGTCGAAAGAATGCCAATGGTGGTTGATTTGCCCGCTCCATTGGGGCCCAGCAGGGCAAAAAAATCGCCTTCACGTACTTGCAGGTCGATACTTTTAAGGGCAACAAAACCGTTGTTATAGGTTTTGTTCAACCCCTGAATGGATAATGCATAACTCATAGGAAATACTGAACTGCTCAGGACGTGATTAGCGCCCTGCCTTAATTCTGGATAAATATGAACAGCGGCGGTCAAGCTTGCAGCTCAAACAGCGCTCCGTTGCTGAGGATGCCGGGCAGCCCGGCGTCATCAGCAGCTTGTAGCAAAGCGTGCTCAACCAGTTGATAAAAGTGGCTGCGCTGCAACAGCATGCACAAACCGTCGCGCACTTCGACACAGGGCAGCTGCTCGCCATTGACAGCAACATGAAAACGGAGCGGGTGCTCGTGGCCAAGCACCAGGCGCTCGCCCACATTACTGGTCAGCACTACCTGTTGATGCGGGCCTGGCGCAAGAATTTCAAGTTGCTCGCTAACAAATGGCAGCTCGTCCACATCAATGGAAAATTTCTCCACCGGAGTTACCAGACAGTAGCGACCCGCTTCCAGACGCAAGATACCGGCAAATAAACGTACCAGTGCCTGACGGGTAACCGGACTGCCCTGATAGTGCCAGCGACCATCTCGGCTGATACGCATTTCCAGATGCCCTTTATAGGGCGGATTCCAGTCTTGCGCGGCAGCAGACGGCAGCTGGTCGGTCAGCCGTTGCAGTGTATCAGTCATCAGAGTAACTCAGTATGGATAGCCAGCCAGACCCTGCAAGCGACGAGCATAATTGTGCATGGGCTTGCGCAAAAAATCTTCAGGCCGGTTTTTGTTGGAAACCAGCACACCGGAGCGCACCGGAATATGCGCATTGTCTAACAAGTAAGCGTGCGCACGATCATACAGCATAAACTGGATGACGGCCCTGTCCATCAACTTGCCATCTTCTGCCTGTGCCAGGCGAACATACAACAAGTAATCAGCCTGCTCTTTACCAGCCGCCACAAAAGCCTCGTCCAGCCCCAAAGGCGTTTCGGAGCGACGCATGCGCGGAAAATACTCAACAAAAGCCCGGTAGGTTTCCAGTGCCAGAATATTGGGTTCAACCTGATCCGGCGCACGGTCGACTGGCGGAAAATGGCTTTGCACAATATAAATCAGGGCATCGCGTTCTATTCGCAAGTTATGCGCGCGCTCAATGCGGTGTTGACTTAGCAGGCCAACATCGGCCAGATGGTAACGACTCTCGTAGGCCAGGTCGCTGGTTTTCATGCATCCACCCAGCAACACCAGCAACATAAGTAAAACGGGCATCAGAAGCTCTCCTCAAGGCGTCAAAATAACTGCATAAAGCGTATTGACTGATTACTAGCAGTTTTTACGCCAAGGTGTCTTATGCCTCGTCGTCGCCTTTGCGCGGTGCCTCATCGCGGCGGCGCTTGTTACCCATGCGTACCCCGATATCCATCAAAAACTGGAAAAAACCTTCCTGATCTTCCAGTACCGTGCTCCAGAATGGCGAGTGATACAGGGCCACAGCACCATGTACCAAAGCCCATGCTGCACAATAATGAAAGTATGGTGGCACATCTTCCAGTTTGCCTTCGCCGATACGGTCCTCAATCAGGCGGGTCAGCCGCTCAAAGTTGGAAGCTCGAATGGTATGCAGCTGCTCAACCATTTCCGGAGCCTGGCGACCTTTGACAATGCGTTCTTCCAGGCGGTCAAACAGACGATAACGTTCCGGGTCACCCATGCGGAACTCAAAATAGGCGCGTGACAAAGCTTCTTTGTCTTTGGCGACACTGTCAGACCGAAACAGCTCATTCAGTTCACGTTCGTAATCCAGCATCAGGCGCAGATAGATTTCGGTTTTTGACTTAAAGTGCTTGTAAATGGTGCCTTTGCCGATACCTACAGCATCAGCGATCATCTCGACCGTAACCGTATCTTCACCCTGTTCAAGAAACAGCTGCAATGCAGTATCCAGAATTTCCTGCTCGCGCCGGCGAAACTCACGAACCTTACGAGATTCTCTTTCCATTATCAGACTCCACAGTCAACTTAGAGAATGTATTATGCATTTTTTATCCATAAAATACGACATGCACAAAAAAGCCGGTTTATGACCGGCTCTCGATATCTGTTTACAAAAACAACAAGTAATAAAGCTAAACGCCTACTGTAGAGCTAGTCATACATCTGCTTCTTTTTCCATACATCCTCTTCCATGTCGCCCATCGACTCTGACAGTTCATTGGCCTGGCTGACCGCATTTTGATCATGTTCCATCACGATGTCATTGGCTTTTTCCAGCAATTCCTGAAAAACATCCAGTCGCTGTTTGTAAGGCTGCAAGTTTTTTTGGCGCTTGATCAGGCCCACTGCCCGTTCAAATACCAGTCTGGCCTGTCGTGGTACTCCACGCTGCAAATGACTCTGCCCTGTCGTATGGAAAAAGTCGAGATACAAGTTGATCAATTGCTCCTGCAAAAAGTATAGCCATTGCCGTCCGGTATCAGCTGCTACCAACCCTTCCTGCAAGCCACGCCGCACCTGGGCATGCAAGCTTTCCAGCTGAAAGCGGATTTCCTTGACTTGCTCTTCACTGTGCAGTGCCACTGTACTATTGGTCAATTCATAGCTGGCACCAAGGCCGATACGCTCACGCAAAAGCTCATCACGGGCTTTTAGCTTCAGATTGCCCGGTTCTTCCTTGAGCAGCTTCTCGACAAAAACCAGCTCGAGCTGATGTAGCGCCTGTTTGAAAGGCACAGTCAGGTATTGACCCGGAATGCCTTCAGACAACGAGCCCAGACGCGCTTGCCGGTCAGACAACTCTGAACGGCGGCGTGCACGCTCAAGTTTTTTGGTTTCATACTGGTTGTTGATATAGCCCACCAGCAATAGAGCAACAATTCCGCCTATCACCAAGGCAACAATAATAGCAGGTGACATCAGCACATCCTGTTCGTGGCCAACAATTATTGGGCTGCTGCGTTAGCTGCGCAGCAGTTTGAGCACATCCTCCAGCTCGGTGATCATCTGTCTGATTACGAGCTTGTAGCGTGTGTTTTCCTCGCCAGTCTGCTCGTTGCTCAGGCGCTGTCGCGCACCACCAATAGTGAAACCCTGATCATAAAGCAAACTACGGATCTGGCGAATCATCATAACGTCGTGGTGCTGATAGTAACGGCGATTGCCACGACGCTTTACCGGAGCCAGCTGCTCAAACTCTTGCTCCCAATAACGCAACACATGCGGTTTGACACCGCACAGGTCACTTACCTCACCGATGGTAAAATAGCGCTTGCCCGGAATCGCCGGTAATTCATTGTTATGACTGGCTTCCAGCATGGCTGTCTACCCGCTCCCTCAGTTTTTGGCCTGGACGAAAAGTCACCACACGGCGCGCGCTAATGGGCACTTCTTCACCAGTTTTTGGATTCCGTCCAGGACGCTGGCGCTTGTCACGCAACTCGAAGTTACCAAAGCCGGAGATTTTCACCGGCTCGTTATTTTCCAAAGAAGCGCGTATTTCCTCAAAAAACAGATCGACCAATTCTTTGGCCTCCCGCTTATTGATGCCCAGCTCGAAAAACAGGTTTTCAGCCATATCAGCCTTGGTTAACGCGCTCATGGATATCACTTCCTTAGGGTTGCCCCAAATTCGTCACTCAATGTTTGCAGCATCTGTTCAACGGTAGCGTTGATTTCTTCGTCAGTTAGAGTGCGTGATGGATGCTGCCAGGTCAAGCCCAGAGCCAGGCTTTTATGTCCCGGTTCAACGCCTTGTCCTTGGTAGACATCAAACAGGCGGGCTTCGTTCAACCACTCTCCTGCCTGCTCCTGCATGCTGCCAATCACGGCTGCTGCCGAAACATCTGCATTCACCACCAAGGCAAAGTCCCGGCGTACCTCGGGGAAACGGGACAGCTCGCTGAAAGCTGGCAAACGACCGGACTGAATACCGGCCAGCTCCAGCTCAAACATCAACACAGCCTGGTCGATATCCAGCGCGACAGCTGCCTGCGGATGCAAGGCTCCCAGATAACCGACAATCTTGCCGTTACGCTCAACCGCCGCACACTGGCCCGGGTGGAACCCTTCTCGTTGTGCTGGTGTAAAGCTGAACTCGCTGAAGCTGCCGGCAGAGGACAGTACTGCCTCAACGTCGCCTTTCAGGTCGTAAAAATCAACTTTATCTTTTCCATGGGACCAGGCTTCTGGCAAACGCAAGCCAGTGATAACGCCAGCCAGCATGGGTTCCTGCTGCAAACCATCCACCTGGCCAACAAAACGCAGGCCGCTTTCAAACAGGCGCACCCGCGACTGCTGCCGATTCAGGTTATGAGCCAGTGCCTTAAGCAAACCGGGCAACAAAGAAGAGCGCATGCAGGACAATTCAGCAGAAATCGGGTTGGCCAGTGTCAGTGGCTCTTGCTGACTAAATAGTGCATAACTGTCTGCGTCAATAAAACTGTAAGTCACAGCTTCCTGATAACCGCGCGCAGCCAGCAACCGGCGCAGCACAGCCAGCTCGGCACGTGCTTCACTTCTCGGCTGCGGAGCCAATCGTGCTGCTGGATAGCGAACCGGCAGGCGGTCGTAATCATACAGGCGACCGACTTCCTCAATCAGGTCAACTTCAATGCTGATATCAAAACGATGGCTGGGTACTGCAACCTGCCATAGCCCTGTCCCCGCACTATTCAGCTCCAGACCCAGCGGCTTAAGCAGCTGTTCAATTTCGCTGTCAGACAATTCCAGGCCAAACATGGTGTTGACCTCATTGGCGCGTAGCTGGACCTGCCCTGTTTTTGGCAGGCTTTCAGCCAAGCAGGCATCAATGATTGGCCCGGCTTCACCACCGACAATATCCAGCAGCAGCCGGGTAGCGCGCTGCATGGCTCGCTCGGCCAGCTGCCAGTCAACACCACGCTCAAAGCGATGGGACGCATCTGTATGCAAGCCGTAGTTGCGTGCCTTGCCGGCAACCGCAATGGGTGCAAAGAAAGCACTCTCCAGAAACAGGCTGCTGGTTTTTTCTATATTGACGCCACTGTCTTCGCCACCCATGACACCAGCAATCGCCAGTGCTCGCTCGTGGTCGGCAATGACCAGCGTATCGCTATTGAGTTTGATTTTTTGGCCATCCAGCAGCGTCAAAGCTTCGTTTTGTTCAGCCATGCGTACGCGAATTCCGCCACGAACCTGCTCAAGGTCAAAGGCATGCATGGGCTGGCCCAGCTCAAGCATCACATAGTTGGTAACATCGACCGCCGGATCAATACTGCGCACGCCGCTGCGTTCCAGTCGGCTAACCATCCAGGCCGGAGTAGCACGGCTCAGATCAACATTGCGGATCACACGGCCGACATAACGCGGACAAGCATCCGCTGCCAGCAGCTCAACGCTAACAGTTTCTTGGTGGCTGGCCGCTACCTGATCAATTTGCGGATGGCTGACCGCCATGTTGTACAGCGCACCCACCTCACGGGCCAACCCGGTCAGGGACAGGCAGTCACCGCGGTTGGGGGTCAGATCCACCTCGATACAAACATCATCAAGGTCCAGGTATTCACGCAGGCACTGGCCTACCGGGGCATCTGCAGGCAGCTCCATGATGCCGCTTTGATCATCGCTGATTTTCAGCTCATCACCCGAGCACAGCATGCCGAAAGACTCGACACCACGCAGCTTGGCCTTTTTGATTTTAAAGTCGCCGGGCAATACCGCACCGACGCGGGCAAAAGCCACTTTCAGACCGGCACGCGCATTTGGCGCACCGCACACTACCTGCACTTGCTGCTCGCCATCACTGACCAGACACAGGCTGAGTTTGTCGGCATCCGGGTGCTGGCCACATTCCAGTATCTCGCCAACCACTACGCCGCTAAAATCACCTGCAACCGGTTCAACTCCATCCACTTCCAGGCCGGACATGGACAGGCGGGCCACCAATTCATCACGACTGACCTGGGGATTGACCAGGCTACGCAACCACTGTTCACTAAATTTCATTCTGTTCTCCTCAAATCATCAATTAACGGAATTGCGCCAAAAAGCGCAGATCATTATCGAAGAACAGGCGTAAATCGTTGACGCCATAACGCAGCATGGCCAGTCGTTCAACACCCATGCCAAAAGCAAAACCACGATAGCGTTCAGTATCAATACCGGACATGCGCAGCACGTTCGGATGCACCATGCCGCAGCCCATCACCTCCAGCCAGCCGGTTTGCTTGCACACACGGCAGCCATCGCCGCTGCACATCACGCACTGCATGTCGACTTCGGCAGAAGGCTCGGTGAAAGGAAAAAATGACGGACGAAAACGTACCGCGAGATCTTTTTCGAAAAACACACGCAAAAACTCTTCGATGGTGCCTTTCAGGTCAGCAAAGTTGACGTCTTCGTCAATCAGCAAACCTTCCACCTGGTGAAACATCGGCGAGTGGGTAATGTCCGAGTCGCAGCGGTACACCCGGCCCGGACACACAATACGAATGGGGGGTTGCTGGCTCTCCATGGTGCGTACCTGCACTGGCGAGGTGTGCGTACGCAGCAACATGTTGGCATTAAAATAAAAGGTGTCGTGCATCGCCCTTGCCGGGTGATGATCAGGGATATTCAGCGCCTCGAAGTTGTGGTAATCGTCTTCTACCTCGGGGCCTTCTGCCACGTCATAACCAATTCGGGCAAAAAACTGCTCAATGCGCTCCATGGTGCGGGTCACCGGATGCAAACCGCCGGATTGCTGACCGCGCCCGGGCAAGGTTACATCAAGGGTTTCTGCTGCCAGCTTGGCATTCAGCGCTGCTTGTTCCAGCAATTGCTTGCGGCTGTTCAGTGCATCTTGCACTTTCTCTTTGGCAGTGTTGATCACCGCTCCAGCTTGCGGCCGCTCCTCGGCAGACAAACTGCCCAGTTGACGCATCAGCAAAGTAAACTCGCCTTTTTTGCCCAGATACTGCACACGCAGCTGTTCCAGTGCCTGCACGCTATCGGTTGCGGCAATGGCCGCCAGTGCCTGGCTGACCTGTTGTTCCAGATTTTCCATGATGACTCCACAGAGATGCTTGCAAAGCGCTCTGTCCCTTCTTTGCAAGCAGCTCGGACAATTAACCGGTTTTATAACGAAATAAGGGAAGAGCCATGGCCCTTCCCTTATCAGAAATCACAACTGTCGCTGTGTTGCGATAACCTTAGGCCAGAGAGGCTTTGGCTTTCTCAACAATGGCGCTAAACGCTGCTTTTTCGTTCACTGCCAGATCAGCCAGTACTTTACGGTCGATTTCAATGGAAGCCTTTTTCAGACCTGCAATGAAACGGCTGTAAGACAAACCGTTAACACGGGCACCAGCGTTGATACGGGCAATCCACAGAGCGCGGAATTGACGCTTACGCTGACGACGGTCACGATACGCATACTGACCAGCCTTGATAACAGCTTGTTTGGCTACGCGGAATACGCGTGAACGCGCACCATAGTAACCTTTTGCCAGCTTCAGAACTTTTTTGTGACGGGCGCGAGCCTGAACACCACGTTTTACACGAGCCATACTTTATCTCCTCGACCTGAATTAACGAACACGCAACATGCGTTCAACGCTGGCAACATCCGAAGGATGCACCTGGCTGCAACCGCGCAGCTGACGCTTACGCTTGGTGGTCATTTTGGTCAAGATGTGGCTTTTGAAAGCATGCTTGTGCTTGAAGCCGTTTGCAGTGGCCTTGAAACGCTTCTTGGCACCACTTTTGGTTTTCATTTTTGACATGTTTGAACTCCGCATTCAAAGTAATTAACAGCAGTAACCTTGGGGCCTGTCATTGCCCGGATTGCAAGCAATCTGTTGGGGTTACTTTTTCTTTTTGGGGGCGATGACCATGATCAGCTGGCGTCCTTCCATCTTCGGATGCTGTTCCACGGAACCGTACTCTTCCAGGTCTTTTTCAACCTGTTTGAGCAGTTCCATGCCCAGCTCCTGGTGGGCCATTTCGCGGCCGCGGAATCGCAAGGAAACCTTGGCTTTGTCCCCGTCTTCAAGGAAACGTATCAGGTTGCGTAGTTTTACCTGATAATCCCCTACGTCCGTCCCTGGGCGAAACTTGACTTCTTTAATCTGGATTTGCTTCTGATTTTTGCGCGCCTGAGCCTGTTGCTTCTTGCGCTCAAACAGATGCTTGCCGTAGTCCATAATGCGACATACGGGCGGCTGTGCGTCCGGGGAAATCTCAACCAGATCCAGCTTTGCCTCTTCGGCGATAGCCAGTGCTTCGTCAATCGAGACGATCCCGACTTGTTCCCCGTCAGCGCCAATCAGGCGTACTTCACGGGCAGTAATGTTTTCGTTAATCGGTGCCTTGGGGGCTGAACGTCTGTCTTGTCTCATATCTCGTCTGATTATTCTCTCTCCGGATTTGGCTTTACGCCGAAATATTGCAGCCCTTTGAATTCCATCCACTCGATAAACATCTTGTTATCAAGCAGTAGCTGCAATGCCTTGTTTTTCCTGCGTTTTCACCGACAGTCATGCATCAGCCAAACGCTTGCTAAAATTTGACTGAGGAATTCTATAGCTAATTGACCGAATATTCAAGCAGGCATTGTATTACTGGCTTCCTGGCCACCAAGCAGCCATTATTTACTCTCTTGTCTGCCACCATCGCCTTGGCTAAAAACTATATTTTCCCTGCCGGACAAATTAACAGGAGTTTGCATGAGCTACCCCATACAGGACAAGCTGGTCATCGGTGTCGCCTCCAGTGCCCTGTTTGACTTGTCAGACTCCAACCAGGTGTTTGAGCAAGAAGGCGTGGCAGCATACCGTAAATATCAGCAAAAACACCTGAACAAGAGACTGCCCAAGGGAGTAGCCTTTCCTTTTATCCGTCGTTTTCTATCAATCAATCAGGTATTTCCCGAGCTGCAGCCTGTCGAGGTGGTGCTGTTGTCACGCAACTCACCGGAAACCGGCCTGCGAGTCTTTCGTTCCATCGAGCACTATGGTCTTGAAATTACCCGGGCTGCCTTTCTCGGCGGTGGTTCGCCGCATGAGTTTATTGACGCATTTAATGCCTCCCTCTTTCTCAGCGCCAACCAGACGGATGTCGAGCAAGCCATTGCCAACGGCTTTCCTGCCGGACTGGTATTACCCGGAACGGTCGAGGATAACGAGCAGGATCTGGAGCTACGCGTGGCATTTGACTTCGATGGCGTGATCGCCGACGACGAGTCTGAAGCCGTCTACAAAACCAATGATCTGGCCACATTCCAGGCCCACGAACTAAAAAAACAGGACATTCCTCACAGCCCTGGCCCGCTGGCCAATCTGTTTCGCAAACTGTCACATCTGCAACAGCTGGAGCGTGAGCTGCCTGTGCTACAACAAGAGCAAGGAAAAATCCTTCGTGTCTCGATTGTCACGGCTCGCGGCGCACCGGCTCACGAACGGGTGTTAACCACGCTGCGCGACTGGGGCGTGGAAACTGACGAAGCGTTCTTTTTGGGCGGCATGGAAAAGTTGCGCGTGCTTGACGTACTAAAACCACATATTTTCTTTGATGATCAGCTCAGCCACCTGCAGGCCGGCCAATCGGGTATTCCGATGGTGCATATCCCGTTTGGCATAGCAAATCATCAGAAAAATCCGACAACCGAACCTGCAACTGCAGAACCCTCCCTCCAACCCACTGAAACATAACCAATCAGGCAACTCATATCTAATAGCAAACGCTTTGTGACAGGAGCCAGTCATGCCGACAACAAGCATGCAAAAACGAATAGAGTTTCGCACACTGCATCAAACCGGCTGTTTTGTCATGCCCAACCCCTGGGACCCGGGTAGCGCCAAGGTACTCGCGCAAATGGGCTTCAAGGCTCTGGCCAGCACCAGTGCCGGTCATGCCTGGAGCCAGGGATACGCCGACGGGCAACTGGGACTGGAGTCTACGCTGGAGCACCTGCGACAGCTGTCTAATATAAGTGAGCTGCCAGTCAACGCGGATTTTGAAAGTGGTTTTGCCAATACCGCAGAAGATGTATACAAAAATGTCGGGCTGGCACTACAAACCGGTGTAGCCGGCCTGTCGATTGAAGACTCCACCGGCCACCCCGAAGCGCCATTACGCTCGCTCGAAGAGTCTCTGGAACGGCTGTACGCAGCACGGGAAGCAATCGACGCCTCTGGCTCCGACATAGTGCTGACCGGGCGGGCCGAACACTTCTTTGTTGGCCAGCCTGACCTGGATGACTGCCTGCTGCGCCTGCAGGCCTACGCCAAAGCGGGTGCCGACTGCTTATATGCCCCCGGTATTCGTACCCGCGAACAGATTGTCGCTGTAGTAGCAGCCGTTGCCCCAAAGCCTGTTAATGTGCTGATCGGCTGGGATTCCGACTTGTGCGTTGCCGAACTTGCACAGCTGGGTGTACGCCGCATCAGCGTAGGTGGCGCACTGGCACGCACAGCCTGGCATGGTTTTTTACAAGCTGCCCGGCAAATTGCCGAGCAAGGCCAGTTTACCGGACTGGCACAAGGCACACCCGCCAGCGAGCTGAACGGACGATTTGTCTGATTTTGACATCCTCCCCGACCTAAAGGACGGGGATTCCTACTGCTAGACGCTCATGTCCGAGCGCGAGAATGTTCCTGGCCGCATTAACATCGCGGTCGTTGGTTGCACCACAACCACAGGACCATTCCCTTATTCCAAGTCCTGCTCTACCTTTCGGACTGTTGGCGGAGCGTTGTCCGCAACACGAGCAGGTCTGGGTGGTGTACGCCTCGTTGACTTCCATGAAGACAATGCCTGCGTGATCGCATTTATATTCCAGCATTGTCTTCAACTGACCCCAGCCGGCATCGAGTACCGACTTGGCCATGGTGGTTTTAACGAGTTTGTTACTGCTGACATCCCCCACAACAATCAGTGCATTGTTGTTCACCAACTGACGGCTGAACTGATGCAAGTCGTTGTGACGGCGGTTTTTAATCTTGGCGTGAAGGTTCCGCACCCGGTCTTTGTTCCGGGCACGCTGGGCAATGCCGAGCTTGGCTTCCAGCTCGCGGTACCGGCGGCCAACTA
>Ga0265293_10010369_pt1 | contig 13043 bp, 11 predicted proteins | sample Munlanlewell138R_FD_192505 | JGI IMG/M metagenome (GOLD analysis project Ga0265293, IMG submission 192505) | Leachate microbial communities from a municipal landfill in Southern Ontario, Canada - Leachate well 138R | ecosystem: Engineered > Solid waste > Landfill > Unclassified | place: Canada... | reverse complement strand
ACTTCTCTCAATCCAATCTCTCATTCTGTTAACTGAGTTAAGACCGCTATTAGTGCAAAGACTGTCAAAGCTTCCTAACTGTTTGATAGATGTATCAAAAATCATGACATTAAGTTTTTTTCCAAATGAGCAGTTTGTATCAAGTCTTGTAATAAAACTTTTCCTGTAACAACCACCATGCTCATCAGTGAAATCAAATTCTCTCATGGAACTTGAAGTATCTACCCAAACTTCAAGCTCATACTTAGCTTTCTTTTCAGGAACGGCTTTCCCACAAAAAATATCGAAGCCATTTTTTTTATCGCACTCAATAAGATCTCGATCAAAACCACTAGGAGCTAACTCTCCTTCAGCTTTTGACTTTCCAAATGAAACTGCTTCCCATTCGTTATCAGGACGATAAAGGCCATACTGTGGGTCAAAACAATAATCTCCCATAGGTTCACACTGACGACTCACAATGGGTTTAGAAACAAGAGAGAACTCCTTAATGGTTTCAATAAGGGCCGTTTTCTTATCTTGAGAAATAAACCACACCTCAATACTTTGAGGTGCGGCCAATAAAGAAAAGCTAAAAAAAACTAACCAAAGAAATATCATTAGAACTCAACATTTCGTTGTCTGAAGTATCTAAAAATTGCGTCTCCTAGATCAACGATTAAGTCTCTGTCATTAATATCAAGGTTGAGAAAGTCATTGAGATACGCTTTTTGTCTCGGAGACAATGTCTCCATCTTTTCGCGAATGGTGAGGTCTGTTCTTCTTTGTCCTGTCACATTCTCTCCAAAAGGCAATTGATGCTTTCTTCCACCAACACTAATTGTGGCACTGGACTTTGAAGTAGACGTTGAATGTTCATGAGGTGCATTCAATTCATCCTTATAGAAAAGAACCAGCTTCTTTAATGTATCGGTCGATTCTTCTTCAACTCCATCAATAATTTCATGAAGTGGAATATCTAGAGCTGCAATTATCTTGGCCACAACTTGCTCATCAACTGTGCTCGTTTTCAGATTAAGAAAGCGAGACATGGTTGAGATTCCAGTTTGAGTAAGCTCCGCCAAATCTTTCTGAGTTGCCACTCCTCGAAGCTGCATATACTTACGAACTACTGCTAAAAAGATATCTAAAAAGTCTGGGGTAAATTGAATCATACGCCCCTCCTCTAATATCCTTATCGTATTGCAATGAAATTTCTTAATGCAATTTTAATCTTGACACGCATTGTCAACTGCTATAGAATTGCATCATGCAACAAGGCGAGAATGCCGGGAGGTTGTATGAATACTCAAATTACTGAAATTATTTATAAATCCTCCCATATTCAAGGACTTGTTATTCACAAGGAAGTTGTGACCTTTGAAGCTATCATCGGTCTGGCCATGACGGCCACTTTAGTTCAAAAAGCAACTTATCAACAGGTTATATTTTCAGACTGCAATTTCAATTGTTCGGAATTTCAGGGTGTTACCTTTGAAAACTGCGTTTTCGAAAATTGCACATTCGAATTTAGCCATTTTAGAAATTGCCAATTCAAAAATTGCAATTTCACCGATTGCAAATGGATAGCTTCCGGCATGCAGGGATCTCTTTTTGAGGACTGCTTGCTTGATGGGCATTTAAAGAAGCAGTTATCGAGCAATAACAATTTAGAGCTCACCCAAGAAGAGAACCTCTTTGACCATCGTTTACTGGCCCTGGTGGCCTAAAGGAGTGAGGATGAACACTTCATTTTATATGATGACTATCGTGATGAACTTATTTGGTCTCGCCCTCTTTGTAACGGCTTTTGGAATTTGATGCTCACTGAGGACCTACTTCTTATCTCCCCCCATAAGGTGGAAGTAGGTTCTCCATTTCCTTGAAAGATATAATTTGAAAGTGTAGAACCTTTGATTATGTCTAAATCCTCCCACTCCATTCAATCCTTTAAAAGATTATTTAAATACTTTAGCAATCATCGAAAAGATTTCTATTTAGGAGCTCTTTTCTCATTTCTCAATAAAGCTTTCGATGTGGCCCCTGAAATTTTAATCGGGATTGCTATCGACGTAGTCGTGAGCCAAGAAAAATCTTTTCTTGCTCAATGGGGAGTAGAAGAACCGGTTGAGCAAATTTATATTCTCGCATTGTTCACATTGATTATCTGGGCCTGTGAATCACTGTTTGAATATCTTTATAATTTGAAGTGGAGAGGGCTAGCTCAATCAATTCAGCATGAGTTCAGAACAGAAGCCTATAATCATTTACAAAAATTAGACATGTCTTATTTTGAAGACAAAAGTACCGGAGCCTTGGTTTCAACTCTTAATGACGATATCAATCAGCTTGAACGTTTTTTTAATGTTGGGATGAATAGTCTTGTTCAAGTCTTTACTGCGGTCTTACTCATCGGAATCGTCTTTTTTGTTTTAGCACCACATATCGCCATATTTTCTTTTCTTCCAATGCCTCTCATTCTTTGGGGAGCTTTCTACTTTCAAAAGAAAGCGGCTCCCCTGTATTTAGCAGTTCGTGAGAAAGCGGGAATCATCGGAGCGAGACTTGCAAACAATATTGCAGGAATGGCAACAATCAGAAGTTTTAACTCTGAAGCGTTAGAACAAAATAAAGTTGCTGAAGACAGTTTAAATTATCTCAAGGCCAACAGAGAAGCGATTGCTGTTTCTTCCGCCTTTACACCTATCATCAGGATGGCGATCCTCGCCGGGTTTCTTGCGACCTTCGTTCTCGGAGGAAGGATGGCCCTACAAGGAGATCTCAATGTTGGTTTCTATGGTGTTCTCGTTTTCTTAACTCAAAGACTTCTCTGGCCTCTCACAGGCCTAGCTGAAACATTAGATCTTTTTGAACGGGCCATGGCATCTGCAGATCGTGTGCTCGATCTCATCAAAACACCTGTTAAAATTGAACAAAGAAAAGAACCTAAGCTTTATCACCATGAAGAAGGTCTCTCTTTTAAGGATCTTCGTTTCTCATACCAAGAAGGTTTTCCTATTCTTAACGGCGTCAACATTGAGGTTCCAGAGGGAAAAACCATCGCGATCGTAGGGCCAACTGGTTCAGGGAAAAGTACCATCACAAAACTTCTTTTAAAGTTTTACGAACTTGATTCTGGTGAAATTAAACTTGGTGGGCAAAATATCAAAAACGCTGATCCCAAAGAGATCAGATCACAAATTGGTCTTGTTAGTCAGGATGTTTATCTTTTTCCAGGAACTGTTTTTGAGAATATTGCTTACGCCAATCCTACTGCTTCACGAGAAGAAGTTATAGCAGCTGCTAAGAAGGCCCATGCTTGGGAGTTTATTGAAACTCTTCCTCAAGGACTTGATACTCTTATTGGAGAGCGAGGACAAAAACTCTCCGGTGGTCAAAGACAACGTTTATCCATAGCTCGCGTCCTTCTCAAGAATCCACCAGTTCTTATTTTAGATGAAGCAACATCTGCAGTAGATAATGAAACAGAGGCCCTCATTCAAGCTTCACTAGCAGAGGCTACAAAGAATAGAACAACAATTGTTATCGCTCATCGTCTCTCAACGATTATCCATAGTGACAAAATTTATGTACTTGCTTCAGGACGGGTAGTGGAAGAAGGCACTCATTCAGAACTCATTAAACAAGGAAAAGTTTACTATGAGCTTTGGAATGCTCCCAAATTTAATTAGTTTTCGATAACTTTGGTATTCTTAGGAATATCAAAGTTAAAGTTAATCACATCAATTGGACCGACTTTAATTTCTGAGAATTTATATTTTTGTTCTTTGTCGTCACTCTTAACCAGAGTCATGGATTCAAACTCAGAGAAGCTCTTAACTTCCTTAGCATTATTTTTTGCCATGAAGGTTACGCTTTTAATTCCTAAGTTAGCTTGAACTTCTTTATGAAAGTTGATCGACAATTTATTTCCTGAGAATTTGTGAGTAAATTCTTTAGAATTTTCAAGAGACTTCGTTAAAGAGTCAAAGGTCTTAAGCAGTGGCCATGAACTCTTCTTTTCGATTGTAACTTGTCCCTTCTCCCCCTCTATAAAAGGTGGTTGATAGATCCAAGTTCTTTTGGGATTCACCACAACTGTTGATGGCTCGGGCTCCAAAACTTCTAAGCGAAGATGTGAAGGATAGCGATATTTAATTTCTCCATTACTTTTTATCTCTTTACCTGTCACGGCCGAGACAATCGTTTCTTCAAACTTAGCACTGAATTCGGATGGAATGATTGTTTGAGAAAAGGCTGAAAAGCTTATAAGAAAGAGAAAAAAATATTTCATAATCATCCGTTGATTAAAAAGGGGGAAGCTTCCTCTTTCTGAAGTTACTTCTCCCCTGTCCACAAACCACTAATGGAGTTGCACAGAAACGGCTTTGGATACGCCTGGTTCTTGCATAGTCACCCCATAGAGGGTGTCATTGAGTTCCATGGTTTTCTTATTATGTGTAATTAAAATAAACTGAGATTCAGAACTCATCTCACGAAGAAGTTCGTTGAATCGTCCAACGTTCGCGTCATCAAGAGGAGCATCAACCTCATCGAGAAGACAGAACGGAGAAGGTTTAACGAGGAAGATAGAGAAGATCAAGGACACAGCTGTCATTGCTTTCTCACCACCCGACATTAATGTGATGGACTGCATTTTCTTGCCTGGCGGCTTAGCAATAATATCTACACCGCAGTCAATAGAATCAAGGTCTCCCGTCACTTCGAGCTTGGCCTCACCACCACCAAAGATGATTGGGAAAACTTTTGAGAAGCGCTCATTCACTTCAGTGAAGGCATCCTTAAATCTTTCTTTAGACTTCTCATCAATGTGAGTAATGGCCGTTTGAAGATCAGTAAGGGATTTCTTTAACTCTTCTTCCTGAGTTTTTAAGAAGTCATAACGGATCTTTTGACGATCGTAGTCTTCAATGGCCTGCCAGTTAATTTCACCGAGGCGATTAAAATCTGACTTATATTCTTTTAGCTTCTCTTTAGTTTCTTTAATTTGACCAGGGAAGCGTTTTTCAAATTCGTATTCAACTGCTTCGATTTCTTTTTGACCATCTTCTGTTTCCATAAAGAACATAGAAGAAAGATCTTTTAAACCTTCAATGCGATCATCTGTTAGCTCAAGGTACTTCATGAGTGTTGAACGAAGATCAATTTTGTAACGTTCAAAAATATCTTTCACTAAGAGTTCTTCTTCCTGAATGATATTTGTTACTTTCATTTCAAGTTCAACGTTCTCTTTTTCAATCTTATTGATACGAGAATTGATTTCCTTGAGCTCAGTTTCTTTTTCCTGCATAGAAAGAAGAACTTGGGCGATCTGCTCTTTCAGAAGATTAAGGAAGTTCTCTTTATCTGCTAGCACTTCGGCCTGTTCACGATTCGAGGCTTCAACCTCGATGACTTCATTCTGAGCGTTTTCAATCTCTTCCTCATACTGAGAAAGTAGTTCTAAATTCGTTTCTTTTTTCTCTGCATATCTATCAATTTGAGACTGAACATCTTCAATTTGAGAATGAAGAGATTTTAATTGTTGTTGATAAGATTGAGCTTTAACTTTTAAGCTCATCATCTCATCGCGCTCACCTTCAAAACTCATTTTGAGTTCTTGATAACGATCTTCAAGATCACTTACTTCACTTGCTAGTTCAGTCACCTTTTCTTGAAGAGCATCTTTTCTATTAAGAAGACTCTCATCACTTTCAAGGAGGTCTAAACGAAGACGAGAAGTCTCCGACTTTCTATTTTGAAGAATCGTTAAGCGGCTTGAGTTAGAATTTTGGTTAGCTTCTTTAGACTCTAAAGCCGCTTTGGTAGCAGCAAACAATGAGTTAACATCATTGAATTTCTTAAGGGCTTCATCCAGCTCTTCTCTTTTAGCAGCTAGAGCTTCTTCCTTAGCAGCAACGGCAATTTCAAGTTCATTTAACTCAATTTGCTTCGCTTCAAGGGTTATCCCCATTTCTTGAATCAGGTTGTTTCTTTGAACAATACCTTCTGCTTCAGAAGCTTCCTCGTTTCTTTGTCCGATAACAACTGAGTTACCGACTTTCTTAACGATGAACCTTCCATCTTTTGCCACTAAACCTTTGAACTGAATCTCTGGGTTAATTTTTGAAGCAAGAGCTGCATCAAGATTATCGACAACGAAGAAACCATTTAAAATCTTATTTAGTTTATCAGCGAAATCCGCATTATTGATTCGAACGATATCACTGAGAGCGCGTAGCCCTTGGCAGCCTTGAGTTTCAAGACGTCCAATAGACTCAGTTGAAATAATAGAATCCATTGGCCACATCAGGTCAACAGTCGAATCAAAATCTGCAATGAGATTACTGTAGCCATCTTTTCCGCAAGTTGCGATAACCGCATCAAGTGACTCTCCAATGAGTTCTTGCACAGCAACCGTGTACTCTGGGTCACATTCAATAAGTTTTCCAAGAACTTCTATACTTCCATCACTGATTTTTTGAACAAGTTCAATAGCACCAGCACGGCGACCTTCAGCGGAGTTATTAATTTCAATAAGTGAATTTCTCTTAGACTCAAGTTGGATAACTTCTCTAGACAATTCTCTATTACGAAGATCTAGCTCTTTAAGCTCCGATGCATAAGTCTCTACCTCTTTTTTAAGAGTTGGAATAACTTCTTCAAGAGCTTCAACTTGGGCCTGGTATTCTTTTACTTTAGAGCGATCGCGAACCAAGTCATCAGTAAAGTTCGACGTTGATTTCTCTAGAACTTCAATCTCACTTGTGAGGTCTTGAAGTAGACGAGCGTATTCTTCTAATTTAGAAGCATTTTTGAAAGCTTCATTATCGAGAGCTTGAAAACTTTCTTTAGAAAGAGAGAGTTCTTTCTTTTTCTCATTAAGTTCCTCTTCAAGATCAAAAAGCTGCTCTTTAAGAAGCTCAACTTTCTCTTCAAGACTTGAGAAATCCATTTGTTCGTAATTATTTGACTCTAAGTCAGAAAGTTCGGCCTGTAGAGTCTCTAAGCGCTCGCTTCTTTTTTCAATATCTGCTGCGAGTTCCTCATTCTCATGATTGGCCCGTTCGATATTTTTTTCTTTATCAATGAGAGATTTCTTTAAATGTTTAACACGCTCTTCTGATGCAGCAAGAATTTTTGAGTGCTCATTGAAGTCAGCTTGAGCAGCATCGATTCTCTCCATCATGTCATCTTTTTGAATCTTCTCATCTTCAAGAAGAAGTTCAATCTGAGACTTACGAAGAGTAAGGTTCTCATGTTCTTCAACACGAGCATTAAGCATATCGTGAGCATTTACATAATCTTGAAGATAGTCATGCTCTCTATGAGATTCAGCAATGAGTTCATACTTACGAACTCGCTCTCTAAGAGTTTTCGCTCTTTCGGCCTTCTCTGCTTGTTTCTCTAGGTTTTTTAAATTTTTATAAATTTCGTCTTGAAGATCTTCTAGACGAACAAGGTTAGCTTGGGTTTGTTCAATCTTTTTTAAAGATTCTTTCTTACGAAGTTTGAATTTCGTAATTCCTGCAACCTCTTCAATCATCACGCGACGTTCTTCAGGCTTGGCCTGAACAAGACGGTTAATCTCCCCTTGAGCAATAATTGAGTATGATTTAGCACCAGCACCTGTATCCATGAAAACTTCATGAATATCTTTCAAGCGAGCTGGTTCACCGTTAATGCGATATTCAGTTTCACCATTACGATAAAGTTTACGAGTAAGTTGAATTTCAGTTGGTCTAGAAATTGTTCCACTGATGTTGATGTGCTTACCATTTACGTTATCAAGAACAAGTGTCACTTCAGCAAAAGAAGCAGGTGAGTATTTAGAAGAACCTGCAAAGATAAGGTCCTTCATGCTTGTTCCACGAAGATGCTTTGCAGATTGCTCTCCCATTACCCAGAATAGAGCATCTACGATATTGGATTTACCGCAACCATTCGGTCCAACGATACCGGTAATTCCTTCATCAAAATGAATGACTGTTTTATCTTTAAAAGATTTGAAACCTTGAATAATGAGTCTATTCAGCCTCATGTGCGAAACCTCTCGAATTGTGTGTTTGTGTCACTAACCTTCAAGTTACTTCTGCCTCTTGCATCCGCGAGCTTGAATTATGTTAGTTGAGCAATCATCTTCCCTCAAAGCTCTATGGCCTGTCTAGAGATTTCCCGCTTACTTTGCCTTGCAAAGGTGTCATTGACTCGTCGCCAAACTCCTTGCCAGTAAACGGAAATCTCACTCATAATTAATAAATGAAAATAATTTTTTTGATGACCCTTTTTTTAATTAACTTTCAAGTATTTGCAGTTGAAAAAACTTATAAAAAGAACGGAACCACTTACCAGCTCTCGCTCCACCAAAAGCTATGGGTTTCCTCTCAATGCCTCCAAAAATGCCTGGCCCTCAAGAAACCTGAAGTGACCACTAAAACTTCTTATTCCTCGAATCCTGCAACCGAGTTCTGCCAAAAGGCCAAAGGAAAGTACCTCGCTGTTACGGATGAAAATGGCTTACCTGAAGGTCTTTGTCTTTTTTCTGATGGTTCTTATATCAAGGCTTGGGATTACTACCAAAAGTTTAAACCAAATAAATAGGTCTCTTTCTCTGGCATCATCTCTGCAAGTTGTAGTGAGGAGGTGTTATATGAAAGTGCTCAAGCTATTAATTCTTGGTTCTGTTCTTTGGGTAAACTGGAAAAATGCACGAAGAATTTTCTATAACTACCACATTAGAAAAAATAAGGATACTTGGGCCGTCTAAGCTATAATAGTTCCTATGAGTGATCGCCCTTTAAAGGAACTAAGAAAAAATCTTTCTCCGCATTTTTGTTTAGTACCTTTTACTACTATTATTCTTGAGCCCGATGGCAAAGTAGGTATTTGTCGCAATAAAGGCGATAACTTTCCTATCGGCCATATAAAAGATCGTCCCTTTGGTGATCTATGGGATATTCGCAATAGTCCTAAAGCTCAAAAATGGAGACAAGAATTTTTAGATAACACTCCTGTCATTTGTCATCATGAAGTCAATTATCGAAAGTGCCATCTTGAGTATGGATTTAATACCTTAGCAGATCATGCAGAACTTTCGGCCAAGCAGGAGGGTAAAATTCTCCGACTAACGGCCAATCTTAATGGTCAATGTAATCTTCGTTGTCCCTTTTGCACTGTATGGCAGTCACCTAATGGAAACTATACTGAGGAGAATTTCTGGGGCCCAGCGCGAGTCTCTCTTTTTCCTTATCTTAAAGAAATCGATATGCTCGGAGGTGAACCCTTTATTCAGGCCGACACTTTTAAACTCATTAAGGAAGTGAGTCGTCTTAATCCTGAGTGCCAGTGGTTCTTCACTACCAATATGGCCTGGTCCCTAAGTTCAAAAGTAGAGGAGCTTCTCAATTTAATTAATATTAAAATTCTAACAGTTTCAATTGATTCTCTAGTACCTGAAACCTACGGCATCCTAAGACCTCCAGCGAAGCTTTCTGTCATTCTTAAAAACTTAGAGAAAGTTGTGAACTACAATGAGAAAAGAAAAAAACCTTTCAAAATTGCTATCAACAGTCTTTTTCAAAAACTCAATTGGCAAGAGCTTCCAGAAATTGTGAGATTCACCATCAAGAATAACTTCGCCTTGAATCCTATACTTCTTAGGATACCTGAATCATCTTCTCTTTTGGATTACCCAGAGAGCGAGAAAAAAAAGATCCTCGATTTTTACTTTGAAAAGATTGATTCAAAAGACTTAAAGCTCATCACACCTATCATCATTCCACTTATCGAAGAGCTAACACCGATTGATAAGGCCTATTATTATCAAATGCTCAGAAATTATTGAATAGATTTTCCATCTCTAAAAATCATTTCAATTTTTAAAAGGTTCTTTAAATCAAGAGCTGGAGATTTTTTATAAACGTTGAAATGAGCGAGATACCCCGGAGCGAGCTTACCCACGCGGTAAACATTCTGAGTGTGAGCACCATTGAATGTGGCAAGTTTTAGTAGTTCATTATTCGTTAAACCACACTTCTTTAAACCAATAAGAATCTCGATTAAGTTTTCTCCAAAATGCTCATTAGGAAAATCAAAATAGTGGTCAGATCCAAAAGCAATAGGAATGCCTAAGCGGTGAGCCTTTCTGATGTTTGAACAGTTTTGTTTAAAATCTCGGATGGAGTCTTCGTGAAAATAAGTTTTTCTTTTGGGATTGAGAAAAAGTGTTTGATAGTTTGTTGGAACAAAAATCATTGATGTAAATGCTAGTTTTGACAATTGAGCATCAGTCATAAAAGAGCCATGTTCTAAAGTATCCGCACCACTTGCAAGTGCTAGTTCGATTCCCTTTTCAAGTATTGCATGAACAGCTACTAGCTTATTCTGCTTATGGGCCATGGTCGTAAATGCTTTCAAATCTTCAAGCTTGGCATATTCATGATTAGGTTCTTCATCTGCAAAAAGCTTAACGATAGGATAAAGATGATTTTCAAGACCATCTGCTAGCTTCCGGTACTCAATTGAAAGTTCCTTTGGTGAGTTCGGAGGAAGTTGTCCCAACTGAGGCGCAAAACCTGCTCCGGAAGAAACCACTAAAATATCTTTAATAGAAGAGATATCATTCTCACTCACTTGCCCCTGGTTTCCTAAGTCCCGGGCCAAAACAAATCCGGCTTCCTTCATTTGGCGAGCGCGCTTAGAGGCCAAAGCCATTTTTACATCTTTATCTTTGTTAACCCATTTTTTAAGACCCACTGAAAAGTCATAAGAGAAAGTCTCATCATTTAAAAACAGGTGGGTGTGAGCATCGATCAATCCTGGAACAACCCATTGCCCAGATAAGTCTATAACAGAGAGAGCTGGATCGATTTCTTTTGGGTTCATTTCAACAATGACTCCATCTTTTACCACGAGAACTTGATCTTTGATCCAACCAGCATTTTGAGAGTCAAATAAATAACCAATCTTAAATACCTGGGCCTTAAGATTAAAACTAAAGAATAGAATACAAAGAATTAAGAGCTTCATAGTGTTTTAAAATAAGTGATGGTATTAGCAATCCCTTCTTCTAAGGAGATTTCGGGTGACCAAGAAAGAAGTTCCTTCGCTCGAGTAATATCTGGACATCTTCTCACTGGATCATCAGCAGGAAGGGGTTCATGGATAATTTCAGAGGAAGAATCAGTCATGCTTTTAATGAGATGAGCAAGGTCTTTCATGGAAACCTCTTCAGGATTCCCAAGGTTAATAGGAGCAACTCCTACACTTGAATTCATTAAGAGAACAAGACCACGGACTAAATCATCGATATAGCAAAATGATCGAGTCTGAAGTCCTTCCCCATAAAGCGTCATCGACTCATTTGAGATGGCCTGATTAATAAAGTTACTCACCACTCTCCCATCATCTTTTCTCATATGAGGGCCATAGGTATTAAAAATTCTAGCGATTTTTACATCAAGACCAAAACTTCGATAATAATCAGTGCACAAGGTCTCGGCACTTCTTTTTCCTTCATCATAACAAGATCGAATTCCCACCGGATTGACTCTTCCCCAATACTCTTCTTTTTGGGGATGCACTTCCGGGTCTCCATAGACCTCACTAGTCGATGCTTGCAGAACTTTTGCTTTTTTCTTGTGAGCAAAATCTAAAATAGTGGCCATCCCAATAACATTGGTTTTAATAGTTTCTATTGGATTACTTTGGTAATCCCGCGGGGAAGCAGGACAGGCCAGATTATAGATTTCATCAACATCGAGATCGGGAAGGCCTTGAGTGATATCACCCTCAATGAAAGAAAACTTTTCATATCCCTTTAACTTATCAATCAGAATTCTTTGACCTGAAATTAAGTTATCCAAACAAATGACATGGTGATTTTTATCTAGAAGATATTTGCACAAGTGAGAGCCGATAAAACCGGCCCCACCTGTAATGAGAATTCTTTTACTTTTCAGAGAGTTTCTTCTCCAGCTGAGCAACTCTTTTTTCTAAGTGCTTAATAGTCTCAAGTAGAGGAACGACCATCATGGAATAGTTAACGTACCTGTAACCTTCAGCATCGCGAGCAACACATTCTGGAAACACTTTTTCCACTTCATCGGCCATTAAACCAATTTGAGTTCCTGCTGCTAATTTTTTATCTTTAAAATTATCAAGCTTATAGTCAAACTTGTAAGCATTTAGACCCAGTGTTGTTTGGGCCACATGATGAGTATCCATAGGCTCAACATTTGTTTTAAAAAGTGGATCCGAACCTGCGAAAACATCTAAGTAAATGCTGTCATTAAGCACTTCTTGCTCAATCTGGGCTAGATCAAAAATTTGAATTCCGCCAAAATCATAGGGCTTCTTATCTTTTTCCTGGCTCATTATTTCTTCCTTTTAAAACAATTATATCTATTTTAAGGTCCCTAAGCGTTTTTATCAAATTATTATCCTAAACTTTTGATAAATTTAATAAGTTTCTCAAACTCAACAGGGTCGTAACTCACAGGAATCTTAAGGATTGAACTTAAAAAGAGACGTTGCTCCATCATCTCTAGCTCAAAGCGTTTTTTCGCTAACTTATCAGGATAGATTAACTCCAACCACTGCCAAAAACAATGGACAGGTTTTCCATAGAGTGGAAGTCCTGCCATATTTTGCGCCAGCATCTCATTAACTACTTCTGCTACTTTTTGAGGACTTTCTAACTTTACTAAAAGCTGACAAGAGTTCTGATGAGAATCTTGATGAGCCCGAATCCATGCAAGTTCAGGGGCTGCTTCCATCAACGCCTGACGATGCATTCGAAGCTTGTTTACTATTTGCGGTAAGCGCTCAAGCTGAACATTTAGAATGGCGCCACTGATTTCGGAAACTCTCATGGAGTGCCCTACTTCATAGTCCACATCACAAAGATAATTATTATAAGTTCTACCAAACTTCACCGGCATATCATGAAGCATAAGTGCTTTCTTATAATGATCTTCTTCTTTAAAGTTAACTAGCCCACCTTCGCCAGCTGAGATGATTTTATCAACATTGAATGAAAAACAAGAGGCATCTCCTAAAGCACC
>Ga0265293_10010367_pt1 | contig 13045 bp, 8 predicted proteins | sample Munlanlewell138R_FD_192505 | JGI IMG/M metagenome (GOLD analysis project Ga0265293, IMG submission 192505) | Leachate microbial communities from a municipal landfill in Southern Ontario, Canada - Leachate well 138R | ecosystem: Engineered > Solid waste > Landfill > Unclassified | place: Canada... | reverse complement strand
CCGTACTTGGGCGGGGCGAACAGAGAGAGCAGGCCCGTGAACGGCCGCACCCAGGCGGGGTTCTCGAACTTGACGGGCACGCCCACGTCGTGATGCGCGTCGGCGGGGCGCGTCTCTATAACGATGTCGCCCGGGAACTGCTTGTTTAGGGCGTTCTTCAGGTCGCCGGCGCCGGCGCTGGGCACCCAGCCCTGCAGAGCGAAGGAGTAGCGGCCCTCGGCCATGTCCTCCATACGCTCGAAGCGTTGCTGGAAGTTCTGCGCCACGCGGTTGAGCGAAGCGAGGCGGGCGCCGTGCTGCTCGCCCAGTTTGGCGAGCTCGGCGTCGATGGCGGTGAGGCGCGTGGGCAGGGTGCGCGCACGCTCCTCCATCATGTGAGCGGCCTTGGCCACGCCGTGGCTGGAGTAGCTCTCCGGCAGCTGGATCTCGGAGATGCCCTGGCGCGCGACCACACCGCGGAAGTCGGCGAGGTCCTTGCGCAGCACGGCTGCCACCACCAGGCGCGAGTTCTCGTACGGCCGGTCCGCCAGCGCGTAGCCCTTGCCGAACTCCTCGTCCAGGCGAGCTGCGAGCTTGCTGACGTCGTCGCCTTCAACGAGGTAAGCGGCGCCCGCCAAGAACTTGGCGTCGTCGAGCGGCCCGAGCAGCGGGGCGAGGTTACGAAGTAGCGGCAGGTAGGTGGCGCCCAGTTCCAGCTCGTCGCGCACGTCGGCGCGTTCAGCCACCAGGCGTTCGACCTGTTCGGCTATGGTCGCCAGTTCGGCTTCCAGCACCGCCGGGTCCGAGCCGACGTCTACCCGCCCTTGGCGGTCGGCGCGGAGGCCGAGCATGTCGAGCAGCGAGGCGGAGCGCGCCACCAGGCGGTCCCACGTCTCTTTAGCGACCAGGTCTGAGCCGGTTAGCTTCAGCGGCCTAAGCGCGTCCTGCTCCTCGACCGAGAGGTCGTCTACCTGCACGACCCCCAGGTTCTGAAGCGCGACCAGCACTTCCTTGGCGCTGCTTCGCCTGCCGACAACCAGCACCTGGTCCATCTCGGCGATCATGGCAAGACCTTCTCCAGGACGTTGGACACGGCGGAGGGCTGGTTAGCGCCAGCCTTGGCGTCGAGCGCCTCGGCGGCTTCCCTAGCCCTGCTCACGACCTCGTCGCGGATGGCTGCGGCCTCGTCGGCGGCGGATTTCGCCAGTTCGGCAGCTTCAGCTTCGGCTTTGGCCCGAGCTTCCTGCAGAACGCGTGCGGCGTCGGCCTGGGCCTTATCAAGCGTCTGCTTGGCCTTGGCCTTGGCCTCCTCCACCTTGAGAACCGCTCTTCTCCTGTTTGACCAGGTCTTGGAGCAGTCGTTCGCCTTGAGCTTCCAAGCGGCCCTCCTTCCTCACATCAGAACGCTTGAGTGTTCCGGCTGAACTGATGGACATGAACGAAGATCAACACACACAAAAAAACGCGACCATGCGCTAGCTGGCGCCCCTGACGCGTCGCGTCTGAACATACCAAGGCCTTTAGGGAGTGTCAATCTAGGACAAATGTCCCTCTCATGTGGGAAAGCTCGGTAGCAGCGAGCTTTCCAGCGAGCCGAGGCTGCCCGCGAACCGGCTCTCATGTGGAGCGTGAGCGCTTCATCAGCGGCGCCTGCGCCGGCTGTAGGCGGCGGGCACGCGCAGGCGCCGTTCGGCGTCGCGCGCGGCCAGCATGGCCTGGATCTCCTGCAGCTCACCGTAGATGCCCTCCAGCTCCTCCGCGCTCAGGCCGTCCGCAGCCAGCAGCTTGGTGAGCTCGTCGCGCCGGGCGCTTAGGCGCGTGCGCGTCTCCTCCTTCTGACCCTCCAACTGGAACTCACGCAGGCGCGAGAGCGATTTACGAAGCTGGTCCTCCACGTCGATGCGGGTGCCCTCGTCGTCGTGACCGCCGAAGAGGCGCTCGAACACGACGCTCCCCTCGTCCTGCTCCGCGTAAGCGGCCAGCAGCGCGTCCACGTTGTAATCGGTAGCACGCGCCAGCTCCACGAACCGGCCCAGCGCCGAATCCGGCTGGTCGTAAGCGAACTCCTCGGCCACCAGCTGCGCCCGCTGGTGCAGGTAACGCGGTTCCAGTAGCGCCAAGGCGATGACCTCGAGCTCCAGGCGCCGCATCTGACCTAGTTGCGGGCGGCGGCGCCTGAGGCCCTGCATCTCCGTAAGGCTGGTACCGCGGCCGCCTGTGCGCGCCAGCCACTCGTCGAGGCGCCCGGCGTCGAGGCCCAAGTGCTGGGTCACCAGGCGGCGCATCTCGGTAGCCACCGGATCGAACACGTCGCGGGGGCGCAGCACGCTCTGCAGCTCCTCCAAGATGGCGCGCTGCCCGTCGAGCTGGCTCTTATCGTGGCGCTCCAGGACGCGGTTGAAACGGAACTCCACCTCGGAGAGCCCGCCGGACAAGGCCGCGCGGAACTCCTCAGCGTGGCCGCCCAGCACCGCGTCGGCCGGGTCCTTACCGTGCGGCACGGTCACGGCCCTCACCAGGAAGCGCCGCGCGGCAGTCTGGTCGAGCCCGGTGAGGATGGCGCGCTGACCCGCCTCGTCCGAGTCGAACGCCAAGTACAGACGCCTGACGTCCAGCCGCGCCAGGGCGTCGGCGTGCGCGGCCGTGAGGGCCGTACCCAGCGACGCCACCGCCGTTAGGAAGCCGGCCTGGTGCAGGGCGATGACGTCCATGTACCCCTCCACCACCAGCGCCTCGCCCTGCTCGCGCACTTCGGAGCGGGCACGGTCGAGGCCGTAGAGGAGCTCCCCCTTCTTGAAGAGCTCGGATTCGGGGCTGTTCAGGTACTTGGGTTGACCCTCACCGAGCACCCGCCCCGCGAAACCCACCAGCCGGCCGAGCGCGTCGCGAATGGGGAACATGACCCGGCCGCGGAAGCGGTCGTAGCGCCGGCCGCGCTCGTTCTCGACCACCAGGCCGAGGGTCACCAGGTCCGCGTCGTTCACGCCCTTCGTGAGCGCCACCTTGAGAAGACCGTCCCAGGCGTCGGGGGCGTAACCGAGTTCGAAGGCGTCTATCGTCTCGCGAGTCAGGCCGCGACCCTCTAAGTACTCAAGAGCAGGACCGGCCAGTTGGGCGCGGAAGTAGTCGAGCGCCACCTGGTTCACATCGAAGAGGTCGCGCCGGTGCCCCGCCTTGGGCGACGGCTGCCCCACCTCCACGCCGGCTCGGTCGCCAAGCAGCTTGAGGGCCTCCGGGAAGGACATGGAGCGGGTCTGCATCACGAAATCGAAGATGTCGCCTTTAGCCTGGCAACCGAAGCAGTAGTAGAAGCCCCGGTCCTGATGCACATGAAAGCTGGGCGTCTTCTCGTCGTGGAACGGGCACAGGCCCTTGAGCTGGCCGCGCCCGGCGGGCTTGAGAGCCACGACCTCCCCCACCACCTCGGCCAGCCCGAGGCGTTCGCGGATCCGCTCCTTGGCGTCAGAAGCCATGCTCACCTCCCCACCGGGCCGCCCACGCCGGAGCGACCGGGAGTCAACCGGAACCGTACGGTCCCGCTACCAAACAATCCTAATGCGGGTAGAGCGGCAGATGGCCCAGCGCGATGACGTCATCGCGCGGCTCGCCCTCCGTGAAGACCACCAGGGTAGCCACCACCTCTGCACCGACCTCCGTGAGGAGCTGAACGAGACCCGTGAGGGTGCCCCCCGTGCTAACCACGTCGTCCACTATGGCCACCTTGCGACCGTCCAGCTTGTGGAGGTCCGAGCCGTCGATGACTAGGTCCTGCGGCTTGCCGGTGGTGATGCTCACCACCGACTTCTTCACGGTGCCCACCATGTAGGGCTTCTCGGTCTTGCGGGCCACCACGTAAGGCAGACCGGAGCGCACGCTCATGGCGTGAGCTAGCGGCACGGCCTTCACCTCCGGCGTGACCAGCGTCTGCACGCCGTGCGGTAATCGTTTCACCAGTTCCTCGGCGGCCGCCTCCGTGAGCGCGGTGTCGCCCAGCAGGTTGAGGAGGGCGACGGATACGGACCCCACATCAACGACCAACAGGTCCCTCTCCTGATCGCCGACACGCACCCTGTGAGTAAGCATCACTTCTCCTAACGGACCGGGGTAACGGTGACCCCGCGGTTCAATAAAGCGCGCATAAGCCTAACCCACCCGCCCCGCGGCGTAGCTTCCCGGGATAAGGCTCACAGGGGGTGCGTGATACTCTCGGCCATGTGGATGAAGTCCGTCTCCGCCCCGCTTCCCTAAGCGATTACGTGGGTCAGACCCGCCTCAAGCGCAAGCTCGAGGTTTACCTGGAGGCGGCGCGGGACCGGCGCGAGGCGCTGGATCACGTGCTGCTGTACGGCCCGCCCGGGCTCGGCAAGACCACCCTGGCGCACATCATCGCCGCGGAGCTCGGCGTGGGCATCCGCGTCACGTCCGGGCCCGCTATCGAGAAGCCCGGCGACCTGGCCGCCATCCTCACCAACGCGCTGGAACCCGGCGACGTCCTCTTCATTGACGAGATCCATAGGCTCGGCCGCGTGGCCGAGGAGCACCTCTACCCCGCCATGGAGGAGTTCAAGATAGACATCGTGCTGGGTCAAGGTCCCGCGGCGCGCTCCATAAGGCTCGAGCTGCCGCACTTCACGCTCGTGGGCGCCACCACCCGGCCGGGCCTCATAACCGGCCCGCTGCGCAGCCGCTTCGGCATCCTGGAGCATCTCGAGTTCTACACGGACGAGGAATTGGCACTCGGCATCAAGCGCGACGCCGAGCAGCTCGGTTACGAGCTGGAGGACGCGGCGGCGCTTGAGATGGGCCACCGCGCGCGCGGCACCATGCGCATAGCCAAGCGTCTGCTCAGGCGCGTGCGCGACTTCGCGCAGGTAGCTGGCGACAGCGCCATCACGCTCGAGCGCGCCCGCACCGCCCTGGACTCGCTCGGCATAGACGCGGAGGGACTCGACCGGCGCGACCGCGCCATCCTGGAAGCGCTGGTGGAGAAGTTCGCGGGCGGCCCCGTGGGGCTCGACACGCTGGCTACCTCCGTGTCGGAGGACCGCGCCACCTTGGAAGAGGTGTACGAGCCGTTCCTCATCCAGCGCGGGCTACTAGTACGCACCGCTCGCGGGCGCATGGCCACGGACGCGGCGTACCGGCACCTGAACCTGCCGCCGCCCCTCCGGTCGCAGGCGGACCTAGGGCTCTTCGAGCAGCAGGGCGGGAGCAGCGCATGATCCGCGGCAGCCTCAAGAACCTCCCGCTTACGGACATGTTCCAGCTCATAGCCAACACGCAGAAGTCGGGCGTCATGACCCTGACCAGGCACGAAGCGCGGGCGCGGCTCTACTTCGAGCTGGGGCGCCTGTCGTACGCCCACGTCACGCCCGGCAACCACCTGGGCGAGATCATGGTGCGCATGGACCTGCTCTCCTTCCACGAGGTGCAAGAGATCCTCAAACGCCAGCGCACCGAGAACCCCGGCACCCTGCTAGGCCGCATGGCCGTGGACATGGGCTACATAACCGAGGACGACCTGGCCGCCGCAGTGGAGTTGCAGGCGCTCGAGGTCCTCTCTGAGCTCATGAGTTGGAGCGACGGCATCTTCGAGTTCACAGCGCCCGAGCCGAACGCGTCGCAGGCGCCGGTGGGCGACGGCGTGGACGCCCTGGCACTACTCATGCGCGTAGCGCACGGCATGTACGAGTACAGCAACGCGGTCGCGCCCGAAGTCGTCTTCCTGCGCGCCGGCGACCCCACCTCGGTCGAGCTGCCGCAAGGCGGCTGGGAAGTGCTGGGGCACGTCGACGGTCGCCGCTCGGCCCGCAGCATCGCCGCCGAGTTCGACATGAGCGAGCGCAAGGTCTTCCACCTGCTCGCCTTGCTGGCCGAACTGGGCGTGCTGGAGCAGGCGCCTTACGCGGCGGACGAACCGCTGATCCTGGTGGTCACGCCGTCCGCGGCGCTAGGCCGACTGTTGCGGCTCACGCTCCTGCGCGCCGGGCTGCGGGTGGAGCTCGTCGACGCTTACGCCGACACGCTGGCGGGTATCGAGTCGTACCACCCCAAGGCCATCGTGCTGGACGATACGGGCGGCGCCGCCTGGGACGTGGTGCGCGAGGTGCGCCGCAGCGGCGCGCACGGCCACCTGCCCATGCTGCTACTCGTGGAGCAACCGCCGCGCCAGAGCCTCTTCCGCCCCCTGCCGCGCGCCGAGACGCTGGTGAAGCCGTTCCACGAGGTCGACCTGCAGCAGCACGTGAGTCGGTTGCTGGGTAAAGCGTTCTGAGTCGCAGGCACTTGTACGGGCAACGCGTTCTGAGTCGCAGGGCCCGAATGGGCAAAGCGTTCTGAACTGGTCCGCTACGCCTGCAGCTGCCTGAGGCGTGCCTCTATGAGCGGCACGCATTCCGGGTTAGCCATGACCTCCATGTTGGGCACACTCTGCCCGTTCACCAGGAGCGCCACCGCCAACTCCATGGACTTACCGCTGCGGGTGCGCGGCAGCTGCGGCACGTCTATCACGCGCCGCGGCGCGTGCCGTGGCGAAGCGCCCTTACGCACGGCGCTGACAATGCGCTGCGTGAGGTCCGGGGTGAGGTTCACGCCGTCAGCCAGCGTGACTAGCAGCCAGATCTCTTGGTCGCCGTCTACGCGCTTCCCGACCGCCACGGCCTCCGTGACCTCCGCCAGCGCCTCCAGCGGGCGGTAGATTTCGGCCGTGCCAATACGCACGCCGCCAGGGTTGAGGGTGGCGTCCGAACGGCCGTAGACCACGATGCCGCCCTCCCTCGTGCGCTCCACCAGGTCGCCGTGGCGCCACAGCCCCTCGTACACGCCGAAGTAGGCGTCCTCGTAACGACTGAAGTCGGGATCGCCCAGGAACCGTAACGGCATTGACGGCAGCGGCTGAGCGCACACCAGCTCGCCTGGGGTGCCGACCACGTTGGCGCCGTCCTCGTCCAGCACGCGCAGGTCCACGCCCAGGCCGGGCCTCTGAATCTGGCCCGCGTACACGGGCAGCGTGGGCACGCCCAGCATGAAGCAGGCCACTATGTCGGTGCCGCCGGAGATACTGGCCAGGTGCAGGTCTTCCTTGATGGCCCTGTAAACGTAACGGAAGCCCTCAGGCGAGAGGGGCGACCCGGTGGAGGCCAGCGTGCGGAGCCGCTCCAGCGCCAGCTCACGGCGCGGCTCGAGCCCTTCCGCCTGCGCCTGGGCTATGAAGCGGGCCGAGGTGCCGAAGAAGCTGATCCCCAACCGCTCCACCAGCCTGAACTGCGACGCGGTGTCGGGCCAGGCGGGCGAACCGTCGTAGAGCACTATGGTGGCGGCCTGCGCTAGGGCGCTAACGAGCCAGTTCCACATCATCCAGCCGCAGGTGGTGAAGTAGAAGACCACGTCGCCCGGCCGCATGTCCGAGTGCAGGCGCTGCTCCTTCAAGTGGGTAAGGAGCACACCGCCGGCGCGGTGCACCATGGCCTTAGGCGAGCCTGTGGTGCCCGACGAGTACAGCACGTACAGCGGGTGATCGAACGGTAGTGGCGTGAGGACCGGCTCGACCGGGGCGTCGCCGGCGCCCACCCATTCACGCCACGGCACCGCGCCGCCGGGAGCGGCGCCTGAGGCGTCCAGTCCCGGGTACGGCAGGGCCACCACCTGCGCGAGGCTGGGCAGCGACGCCGCCAGCCCAGCCACCACGGTAGAGGTGTCGAAGCTCTTGCCACCGTAGCGGTAGGCCGTGGTGGCGAAGAGGAGCTTGGGAGCCAGTTGTGAGAAGCGCGCCGCTGCCGCTTCCTGACCGAAGTCGGGCGAGCAGGAGCTGAACAGCACGCCCAGGCCGGCGCACGCCAGTAAAAGCGCCACCGTTTCTGGCACGTTGGCACTGAAAGCGGCCACGCTGTCGCCCGGCTTCAAGCCGGCGCGCAGCAGGCCCGCCTGCACGCGTGCGACCAGCTCTCTGAGCTCGCGCCAGCTGAGCCGCTCCTCGCCGCCGGCCTCCGTGACGCCGATGATGGCCGTGGCGTGCGGATCCTGCAGTGCGGCCGGGTAGAGAAGCGCCTCGGCGTAGTTGAGGGTGGCGCCCCCAAACCAGCGCGTGCGCGGCATGGGCTCTTCCGAACGCACCCGCTCGGGTTGGCTCTTGAGCGGCAGCTTGAGGTGGTCAGCTAGGAGGCGCCAGAAGCGCTCCGGCTCCGTGACGCTGAAGCGGTGCAGTTCGTCGTAACCAGGCAACTCCTGGCCCGTGACGCTCTCAACGTGGCGCCTGAACTCGTCCATGGCTGACGCCCGGACCTGCGCCTGGGAGGGCGTCCACAGCGGCGTCTCGCCCGCGGCGGCGCTCGTGGCGCCGGGGGTGTCGTCAGTCATGCGTTACTCCTAGCACCCGGCGGGCACCCGCTGGAGCCGTGCTGCGTAAGCTGGCGCACTCACCTGGTCGCTTGCAGTGTACCCTTGGGCGTGCTTCAGAGCCGCCAAGGAGCAGCCGTAACAGACGCCCAGAACGATAGACGCAATCGCAAAGTAGACCGCCAGGACATGGATCACCTGCGGCGGCTCTTCTCGTACGTGCGGCCGTACCGGGGCCGGCTCGCGGTGGGCATCGTGGCCGTCACCGTGGCCAGCCTGGTGGGGCTCCTCTTCCCCCTCCTTATCCGCAACCTCCTCAACACCGCGTTCGCACCTGACGCCAACGCTGTGGACGCGCGGGCGCTGCTGGACCGCACGGCCCTGATGATCGCCGGGCTGGTGGCGGTGCAGGCGGTCTTCAACTTCATGCGCACCTACCAACTCGGCCGCGTGGGCGAGGCCGTGGTGGCCGACATCCGTAAGCAGCTCTTCTCGCACCTGCTCACCCTGCCGGTGCGCTTCTTCGAGGAGCGCAAGACGGGCGAGATGACCTCCCGCCTGACCTCAGACGTAGCCACCGTGCAGGCCGCCGTGTCGCAAGCGCTGGCGCAGCTCGTGAACCAGGCCATCAACTTAGTGGGCGGCCTGCTGGTGCTCTTCTACCTGGACGCGCGCCTGACGCTCGTCATGCTGACTGTGGTGCCGGCAGTGGCGTTCGCGGCGGTCTTCTTCGGGCGCCGGCTGCAGCGCGTGAGCACCAGCTTCCAGGACATGGTGGCGGCGGCCAACGCCAGCGCGGAGGAGGCCATCCAGGGCGTCCGCGTAGTCAAGTCGTTCACGGCCGAAGCACTGGAGCGGCGCCAGTACGCAACAGCCATCGACGCCTCGTTCGACCGCGCCCTGCAGCGCGTCATGCTGCGCTCGCTCTTCGTACCTGCCGTCATAGTGTTCGTCTTCGTGGGTATAGGCGTGGTGGTCTGGTTCGGCGGCCGCCTTGCCATCAGCGGCGCCATGCAGAGCGGCGATCTGGTGGGCTTCCTGCTCATCACCCTGTTCGTGGGCGGCTCCGTGGGGTCGTTCACGGGGCTGTGGGCGCAGTTGCAGGAAGCCATCGGCGCCTCGCGGCGCATCTTCGAGCTCCTCGACGAGCGCAGCGACGTGCTCGAGCCGGCCTCGCCCGTCACGCCGGAGCACGTGAAGGGCCAAGTGGCGTTCGAGGGCGTGTCCTTCAGCTATCCCGACAGGCGCGGGGCCGTGTTGAACGACGTGTCGCTGGTTGCCAAGCCGGGCGAGGTGGTGGCGTTGGTGGGCCCCAGCGGCGCCGGCAAGAGCACGCTGGTGAGCCTCATCTCGCGTTTCTTCGACCCGCAGGAGGGGCGCATCACCATCGACGGCGTGAACATCCGCGACCTGCCCATAAGGTTCCTCCGCAAGCAGATCGGCTGGGTGCCGCAGGAGACGCAGCTCTTCTCCGGCAGCATCGCTGCCAACATCCGCTACGGGCGCCCCGACGCCGACGACGAGGAGGTGCGCGCCGCGGCGCGCGCGGCCAACGCGGCCGACTTCATAGAAGCGCTCGACGAGGGTTACGACACGCTGGTGGGCGAGCGCGGCGTGAAGCTGTCGGGCGGGCAACGCCAGCGCGTGGCCATAGCGCGCGCGCTGCTCAAGGACCCGCGCATACTCATTCTGGACGAGGCCACCAGCTCTCTGGACAGCGAGTCCGAGGCGCTGGTGCAGGCCGCGCTCGAGGTGCTCATGCGGGGCCGCACCACTTTCGTCATAGCGCACCGCCTGGCCACCGTGCTGGGGGCCGACACCATCCTGGTGGTCGACGCCGGGCGCATAGTGCAGCGCGGCACCCATACGGAACTGCTGGAGGCCGGCGGCCTGTACGCGGACCTTTACAGGCAGCAGTTCGCGGGCGAGGAGCGGCTGGCGTAGCACCCGGTTCCTGGGCTCTCACATCCGCGCGGTAACATCAAGGGTCATGTCGCTGACGGTCCACACCGAGTTCACCGCCAAAGGCGATCAGCCCGAAGCCATCGACACCATTGTCGAGGGGCTGAAGGACGGTCTGCGCTTCCAGACGCTGCTCGGCGCCACGGGTACGGGCAAGACGTTCACCATGGCCAAGATCATCGAGGCCGCGCAACGCCCAGCGCTGGTGCTGGCGCCCAACAAGGTCCTTACCGCGCAGCTGGCGGCGGAGTTCCGGGACTTCTTCCCCGAGGCGGCGGTCGAGTTCTTCATCTCGTACTACGACTACTACCAGCCGGAAGCTTACGTGCCGTCCCGCGACCTCTTCATCGAGAAGGACGCCAACATCAACATGGAGCTCGAGCGCTTGCGCCACTCCACCACCCGCAGCCTCCTCACGCGGCGCGACGTCATCGTGGTGGCCTCCGTGTCCGCCATCTACGGCCTCGGTTCGCCCGACGAGTACGAGAAGCTGCACCTGCTGCTGGACGTGGGCAAGAAGCTACCGCGCGACGAGATCCTCGCCACGCTCGTGCGTCAGCAGTACGAACGCAACGACGTGGAACTGGCCGCCGGCCGCTTCCGCGCGCGCGGCGACGTCATAGAGATCTGGGCGGCCTACGAGGAGCAGCCCCTGCGCATAGAGCTGTGGGGCGACGAGATCGACCGCATAACCATGATCGATCCTGTTACGGGCGATGAAACGGCTGAACTGGACAAAGCCACCGTGTTCCCCGCCAAACACTACGTAACGCCGTTCGAGAAGCTGCAGCCAGCCATTGCCAACATCGAGCAAGACCTGCAAACGCAACTCAAGTTCTTCAAGGAGAGCGGCAAGCTGCTCGAGGAGCAGCGCCTGCGCGAACGCACGAACTACGACCTCGAGATGCTGCGCACGCTGGGCTACTGCAACGGCATCGAGAACTACTCGCGCTACCTGGAAGCCAGGCCCCCCGGCAGCGCTCCCAACACCCTGCTCGACTACTTCCCTGACGACTTCATCGCGTTCCTGGACGAATCGCACGTCATGCTGCCGCAGATCCGCGGCATGTTCAACGGCGACCGTTCCCGCAAGCAGACGCTGGTCGATTACGGCTTCCGGCTGCCCGCCGCGCTCGACAACCGCCCGCTTACAGAGGAGGAGTTCGTCGGCTCGGTCGGCCAGGTCATCTTCGTATCAGCCACCCCCACGGAGCGCGAGCTCGGCATGTCCGACCAAGTCGCTGAGCAGGTCATCCGCCCCACGGGCCTGGTCGACCCGCAGGTGACAGTGAAACCGAGCCGGGGCCAGATCGACGACCTGCTGTTCGCCGCGCGCGAACGCGCCGAGAAGGGCGAGCGGGTGCTGGTCACTACCCTCACCAAGAAGATGGCGGAGGACCTCACCGAGTACCTGGCCAGCCAGGGCGTTCGCGTGCGCTACATGCACTCGGACATCGACGCGGTCGAGCGCCAGGTCATCATCCGCGACCTCAGGCTCGGGCACTTCGACGTGCTGGTAGGCATCAACCTGCTGCGCGAGGGGCTGGACCTGCCCGAGGTCAGCCTGGTAGCTATCCTCGATGCCGACAAGTCCGGCTTCCTGCGCAGCGAACGCTCGCTCATCCAGACCATCGGGCGCGCCGCTCGTAACGTGAACGGCGAGGTGTTCCTGTACGCCGACGAGGTGTCCGACGCCATGCGAGCCGCCATGGACGAAACCAACCGCCGCCGCGAGAAGCAGCTGGCCTACAACGAGCTCCACGGCATAACGCCCGAGTCCGTGCGTAAGCGGGTGCACGACGTCATCCGCGGCGACGACGAGGTGGCCGAGGAGGCCGCGCCCGCGCTCGACCCGTGGGAGCGCGAACTGGTGTTCGACGACCTGCGGCAGGAGCTGGCGCTACTGGAGAACGAGATGTGGGCCGCGTCCGAGAGCCTCGACTTCGAGAAGGCCGCTGGCGTGCGCGACCGCATCCGCGAGATAGAAGCGCGCCTGCAAGGCCGCGACGTGAAGATGACGCGCATCCCCGGTCAGGCGCTGCAAGCCGACGTGGTGAGTAGCGGCAAGGGCGGTCGCCGGCGCGTAACGGCCCGGAAGGGCGAAGCGTGAGCCGTTTCCTAGCCCTGATGTTCGCTCTGCTGCTGAGCACAGTCTCCGCGCAGCCGTTCGCTGCAGCCGGCGGTTTCGGGCGGCCGGTGCTGGAGGAGTCGCGCGCCATAGCCGCCAGCGTCAGCGTGGCGGTGTCGCCCAGTGGCACCGTCAGCACCGTATGGGCGGGCCCCGAGGGTGTGTGGCGCCTGGACCGCACCGCCACGGGCCGCGTGGGGCCGCAGCTGGTAGCCGCCACCGACGACGTGCGCTCGGTTAGCGCCGCCTACGCGGGCGACGACCTGACCATCACGTGGATCAGCCGTGACCGCAACACGGGCAGCTACCTCTACCGGGCGCTCATCGGCAACGAGCTCCGCGACCTCTTCCAGGACTCGCTCATAGTCGACCTGCAGCTCTTCGCGTACGAGGGCCGCCCCCACGCTGCGGGCCTCTTCCGCCGCGGGGGCGAGGGGCAGCTCCTGCTCCTCGACCTGACCACCGGCGCCGAGCAAGTCGTTTACCGCACGCCGCTCTCGCAGCGCGGGCTCGACGTTCTGCCCATGCAGAACGGTCAGTTGTGGCTCGGCTGGCTGGAGGGGCGCAACGAACGGGGCGAGTTCGGCCTCATATCCGAGTGGGACGCCTACGTAGGCGTGATAGGCGCAGCGGACGCGGACA
>Ga0265293_10010366_pt1 | contig 13045 bp, 15 predicted proteins | sample Munlanlewell138R_FD_192505 | JGI IMG/M metagenome (GOLD analysis project Ga0265293, IMG submission 192505) | Leachate microbial communities from a municipal landfill in Southern Ontario, Canada - Leachate well 138R | ecosystem: Engineered > Solid waste > Landfill > Unclassified | place: Canada... | reverse complement strand
CACAATCACCTGGCAACTTGCAGGCCAGCATAATCGCCTGAATGCGCTTGCCGCCCTGGCAGCGGCCCGGCACGCCGGCGTTGACCCGGCAACAGCCATCAAGGCACTGTGCAGCTTTGATGGCGTCAAGCGTCGTATGGAAGTTCGCGGCAACGTCAACGGCGTCACCGTCTATGACGATTTCGCCCACCACCCCACCGCCATCGAAACCACGCTGGACGGCCTGCGACGCCAGGTTGGCAATGCCCGCATCCTGGCTGTCATCGAGCCACGCTCCAACACCATGAAACTGGGCACCATGGCCGCCCGGTTACCCGAAGCCCTGCGTGCTGCCGACCTGACCTTCTGTTTCGGTGAAACCCACGGCAAACATGCCCTGGGGTGGAATCCGGCAACTGTCCTTGCTCCGCTGGGCGATCGCGCCAGCGCCTGGCACGACCTTGACGCCATGGTTACCACCATCGTTACACAGGCGCGGCCCGGCGATCATGTCCTGGTCATGAGCAACGGCAGTTTTGGCGGGGTGCACGCCAAGCTGCTTGACGCCCTGGCACAGGTATCGACATGATTCTTTACCTTCACGGCTTCCGCTCTTCCCCTCAATCGGCCAAGGCGCAGATGCTGGCGCAGGCAGTCGCCCGACAGCAGCCTGACGCCGAATGGGTGTGCCCGCAATTGCCTGCAAGCCCGGCCCAGGCCATCGAGTTATGCAACAATCTGATCCTGACACTGTCAAACCCGGCTGATGAGCTTGTGGTTATTGGCTCATCGCTGGGCGGCTATTACGCCGGTCACCTTGCCCAGGCCTGGGGGTGCCGGTCGGTGCTTTTAAACCCGGTCATCCATGCGGCACGAGACCTGGCAACACAGGTGGGCACGCACCAGCAGTACCACGACGACGCCCCCTTTGTTTTTTTGCCAGAATACATTGACGAACTGGGCAGTCTGGAATTTACGCGTCCGGCACCCGGCAACGACCACTTCCTCGTCGCCTGCACCGGCGACGAGGTCTTGAACTGGGTTGAAATGGCCCGATGGTATAGCGGGTGTCGCAGTCGTATCATCAATGGCAGCGACCATGGCATTTCCGACTTTGCACGCTGGCTTCCTGAAGTTATGCAATTCATTCCGGGCGCGCCCGGCACCAAACACTAAAACGATAATTTATGTACGTTCTCTACGAAGACAGTGGCAACTTCAAAGCGGAAAAGATCTTTTCGCAAAGCGACTCTACGCTGCAGGTAGAATCCGAAAGCGGCAAGCGCAGCAAAATAAAGAACACGCATGTGCTGTTCCAGTTCGACCAGCCCGGGCCACAGGCCATGCTGCAGCAAGCCAACGATCTTGCCGGCACTCTTGAGATTGATTTTTTATGGGAATGCGCCCCTCAAGACGAGTTTGAGGCGACAGCATTCGCGCAAGACTATTTTGGCCACCCGCCTTCCGCCGTTGAAAAAGCAGCGCTGATTTTCGCCCTGAACAGTGCCCCCGCGTATTTCCACCGGCGAGGCAAAGGCCGCTATCGGCCGGCCCCCCCTGAAATACTGCAGGCTGCCCTGGCCGCCATCGAGAAAAAACGGCTTGCGGCAGAACAACAACAGCGCTGGACCGATGCGCTGGTCTCGGGAACGCTGCCCGAAGAACTGGCCGGTGTCGCCCAAACCTTCCTGGTCAAGCCCGACAAAAACACGCTCGAATGGAAGGCCTTTGACGCAGCCGTCACGCAACTGGCCACCACGCCCGAAAAACTGCTGCTGCAGGTCGGTGCCTGGCCGAACCCCCTGAAACTGCACCGCGACCGTTTTTTTGCCACACACTTCCCCCGGGGGCTGTCATTCAGGCACGACGACCTTCCACCGCTTGACATTGACCTGCCTCTGGCCGATGTCGAAGCCTATTCGATTGACGACATCACCACCACCGAAGTTGACGATGCCCTATCGGTTACCCCGCTGGGCGGTGCGCAAGTTCGCATCGGGGTTCACATTGCCGCCCCCGGGCTGCTGATAAAACGCGGCAATGAGTTTGACGAACTGGCACGCAGCCGCATGTCTACCGTGTACATGCCCGGGCAAAAAATTCCCATGCTGCCCGAAAGCCTGATCAATGCATTCTCGCTCGACGCCGGCCAGGCCAGGCCCGCCTTGTCGCTGTATGTCACGGCCAACCTTGAAACCGGTGAAGTCAGCCACTGGGAAACCCGCCTTGAGCGGGTAAGCGTCAAGGAAAACCTTCGACACAACTGGCTGGACGCCGACGTAACAGAAGCCGCCCTTGATGACCCGCAGGCACCCTTGCCCTACGGCCACTGGTTGCGACCCTTGTGGCAATTTTCCCGCCACCTGAACCGCGAACGCGAACAGGTTCGCGGCAAACCCGAAAACAATTCGCGCACTGAATACTCGTTCTATCTTGAAGGTGACCCGGAAGACCCGAACAGCATCGTCAAGCTGGTGCCGCGTCAGCGCAATGCCCCGCTTGACCGGCTGGTAGCCGAATACATGATCCTGACCAACAAGCTGTGGGGGGGGTTTATGGCCCAGCATGGCGTACCCGGCATTTACCGCTCGCAACAGGCGGGCCGGGTCCGCATGTCAACCCAGGCACTACCCCACGAGGCGATTGGCGTACCGCAATATGCCTGGTCAACCTCGCCTCTGCGGCGCTATGTTGACCTGGTCAATCAGGGGCAAATTATTGCAGCAGCCCAGCATGGGGTGTCTGCGCGACTGGTGGCCCCATTCAAGCCCAAAGAAGCCGACCTGTTCGCGATTATCGGGGCATTTGACGCGCAGTATGCCGCCTGGGGCGAATTCCAGTCGTCAATGGAACGCTACTGGTGCATGCGCTGGCTGCAACAGCAACAGCTTGCCGAGGTAACGGCCACCGTCTTGCGAGAAGACCTGGTGCGGTTCGACTGCGCTCCCCTGGTTACACGCGTGGGCGGGCTGCCCGAGCTTGAACGGGGTACAACAGTGCGGCTGGCCATTACTGGCTACGATGAACTGGCCATTGATGTGCATTGCCGGCTGATTGAAGTGATGCAACCGGAGCCCTGAGCACCGTGTGGGCCACAGAACGCAAGCTCTGGTTGTACATCGGGATAGCGGTCTCGCTGAGTATCCATGCCACCATCCTGACCTTGCGTTTCGCCGCCCCCGATGCCCGGCGCCCGCCAGCGCAATCGCTTGAAGTCACCCTGGTGAACACGCGCACCGAAGCCGCACCCACGGCCCCTCAGGTACTGGCCCAACAAAATCTGAACGCGGGTGGAACACTGGGCTCGAATGCCGTAGCCAGCTCGCCGCTGCCACTGACGGCACCCGATGCGGCCGACGAGATCGTACTTGAGGCCCTGCGCAAGCGACAGGCAGCGCTTGAGGCCTTGCAGGAACACTTGCTGACACAACTGGAAGCACAGCGGCAAACGCCAGCAGCGCACCAGCCCAATCTGCTACAACACTCTGAAGCGCCCGGCCCCGATAATCAGGTGCGGGACAGCGCCATCATTAGCGCCCGGATTGCTGCACTCAAGGACCGGATAGAACAGTACAACGCGCAACCACGCCAGCAATTCATTGGCCCGTCGGCTCGCCAGGCCAGCCATGCACGCTACGTCGAGGCCTGGCGCCAGAAAATCGAACTGATCGGCACCACGCATTACCCCGCACAAGCCAGTGGCAAAATTTACGGATCATTACAACTGACGGCCTATATTCGTAAAGACGGCTCGCTGGAGCGCGTCGAAATAAACACACCCTCCAGCGAGCCGGTACTCAACCTGGCCGCACGACGGATTATCCAGCTGGCAGCACCCTTCCCGCCCTTGCCACCCGAAGTCGCCCGGAACACTGACATTCTGGCGATTACCCGCACCTGGCATTTCACCAACGACCAACTGACTACGCAATGAACGCCACCCAACCCTCGTCTTCCCCAAAAAAATTTGCCGTTGTCGGCAACCCCATTGCCCACAGCAAATCACCATTCATTCATGCCGCTTTCAGTGCACAAACCGGCATTGCCCTGACATATGAACGCATCTGCGCACCGATCGACGACTTTGAAGCCACTGTTGAAGCGTTTTTCGCCGCAGGTGGCTCGGGACTGAACATTACCGTACCGTTCAAGGAAAGGGCATGGGCAATGGCAGCAAGCGGTCTTTCAGAGCGGGCCCGCCTGGCCGGTGCCGTGAACACGCTGTGGCAAGAGAACGGCCAGCTGAACGCCTGCAATACCGATGGCGTCGGGCTGCTGACCGACCTGCGCCGCCTGGGCGCCGACCCTGAAGGCAAACGTGTCCTGCTGGTTGGTGCCGGCGGGGCAGCCAAGGGGGTAAGCTTTCCGCTGCTGCAGGCCGGTTGCTCGCACTTGCATATCATCAACCGTACGGCCGGGCGTGCCCGTGAACTGCGCGACGCCCTGGGTCAACACTACCCCGACACGGCCAACCGGCTGGAGGCCGGCTCACTGGACGACCTTGAGGGCAGCTGGGATATCGTCATCAACGCCACTTCAAGCAGTATCAGCAACAGCGCCCCTGCCGTACGGGGCCTGACTTTTGCTCCCGATGCGCTGGCCTACGACATGTTTTATGCCGCCCACCCCACCGCATTCATGCGCTTTGCCAGCGCGGCAGGTGCCGCGCGCGTTGCCGACGGGCTGGGTATGCTGGCCGGTCAGGCCGCGGCCAGCTTTCAGATCTGGAACGGGGTGATGCCCGACATTGAACCGGTACTGGCCGCACTGCGGCAAAGCATCACCCATGACTGACCTGCAGGACACCCGCCTTTCAAAGACCAGAATGGCTGCCATCGCTTTTCTGGTGGGGCTGTCTGGCCTGCTGCTGTACCAGTTCGGGCTGTTCGTCATGGTCATCTGGCTGAACTTCAACAACCCTGGCAGCAGCGCCTTCATGCGTGCAACGCTGGCCGAACTTCGCGCTGAAAACCCGGACGCCACCCTGGCTTACGAATGGGTACCCTACGAACAGATCAGCCGCAACCTGAAACGTGCCGTGGTTGCCGCCGAAGACGCCAACTTCATGGCCCACAACGGTGTTGAGTGGGCCGCGATCCGGCAGGCCTTCGAATACAACATGAACATGGCTGACGAAGGGCGCAGCCGCATGCGGGGCGGGTCAACCATTACTCAGCAACTGGCCAAAAACCTGTTCCTGTCGTCTGACCGGTCGTATTTGCGCAAGGGTCAGGAACTGGTCCTCACCTACATGATCGAAGCCGTCATGAGCAAACAGCGTATTCTGGAGCTGTACCTGAATGTGGCACAGTGGGGTGTGGATGTCTTTGGCGCACAAGCTGCGGCAAGCCGGTATTTCGCTCGCCCTGCCACGCAACTGAACGGCCCCCAGGCCGCCCGTCTGGCTGCAATGCTGCCTAACCCTGCCTATTACGACCGGCGGGGCAACACCGGCTATCTGCAATCACGAACCCGCACCCTGATGCGCCGCATGCAAATGGTGCAAATACCCTGAAGCAGGCCTCAAATACCCTCTGGTTCTGGCTTTCGCTTGCCAACCCAATGGTTCGCGCCAAAACACAGAATGGCTGCGTTTGTTAAGCTTACGCCTTATCTTTCAAAACATACCGTTCATGCGCACCGCCCGTCGTTACCTTGCCCGTGAAATTTACCGATCGTGCGCCGTCGTCTTGCTGGCGCTGCTAGGGCTGTTCACGTTCTTTGCCCTCATCGAGGCTTTGGAAGACGTTGGCAACAACTTTACCCTGCTCGACCTGTTCTACCTGCAGGCACTGCAAATGCCAACCCGGCTTTACGAGCTGCTGCCCATCGGCTTGCTGATCGGAGCCATTCTGGCGCTGGCGGGTCTGGCGCAGCGCAACGAACTGGTTATTTTGCGGGTTTCCGGCGTCAGCGGCATGACGCTGATGCGCATGCTATGGGTCATCACCATCCCCTGGGTCATCGGGGCATTCATTCTGTCCGAGCTCATCACGCCTGCGGCCGAGATCAAAACCAGTGAAACATCGCTTCAGTTGCTGGGCCGCGCGGGTGGGGGGCGCCTGAACAGTGGCTACTGGTTTAAAGAAGAAGCACCAGAAAATGGCACCCGCGTCATTAATATTGCCGAACTCAAGCCCAACGGGGGGGTGGCAGGCATTACCCTTTACGAATTTCGCGAAGGCCAGGAAATGGCCTCGTTTTCACACGCTGCAGACGGGTATTTCAATGACGGTTCGCTGGTCATGAGCCAGGTAACCGAAACAACCATCAATGCCGCCGCCGTCGATGCCCTGGCTGACGCCAACGTCACTGATACCCCAATCACACAGGTCAATACACTGGGCCAGCGCCGCGTAGCCACTACCCTGACACCCGAACGCCTGATTGCACGCATCCTGACACCCGAACGTATGTCCATATCCGTATTAAGCGACTACATCGCTTATCTTGAGGCCAACAACCTGCAAACAGGCCGGGAAGTGGTCGCTCTGTGGCGCAAGCTGGCCTACCCCTTCACGCTGCTGGTCATGATTACCATTGCCGCCCCGGTCGGGTTCATGCAAACCCGGCGCGGCGGTGTCGGCAGCAAGGTGTTTGCAGGCATTTTGCTGGGCGTGGGCTTTTTCATGATCAACCAGCTTGCCCTGAACGTCGGCATGCTGGGCAAATGGGCCCCCTGGGTCACCGCGCTGGTTCCCAACATTGGCGCACTGCTGCTTGCGCTGGGGGCCCTTGTCCTGATGGAAAATCAGCATAACGTCCGGCGTTTCCTTGTCACACACACCCCCTGGAGCCGTACGGCATGAGCAAACCCCACGACATCTGGTTCATTGGTGACGTGCAGGGGTGCTGCCAGTCACTCAATGAATTACTGAAGCACCCCGACATTGCCGAAGACAAAGAACGCGAACTCTGGTTCGCGGGCGATATCGTCAACCGCGGCCCGCAATCACTCGAGACCGTACGCCATATCATGGCGATGCGAAAAAAAGCGGTCACGGTATTGGGAAACCACGACCTGAACCTGCTGGCCGTAGCGGCCGGCGTCAGAAAACCGGGTAAATCAGACACCATCGCCGACATTCTCAAAGCCCCCGATGCCGACGAAATCATTACCTGGCTGCGCCACAGGCCACTGGCCCACTATGCACACGGCCATCTGCTGGTACATGCCGGGGTTCTGGCCAAATGGGATGTCGAAAAAACACTGTCACTGGCTGCCGAAGTCGAAGCGGCCCTGCGCTCATCTCACTGGAAACGTACGCTTGAGAAAATGTATGGTGACCAGCCAGTTGCCTGGAGCGAAGACCTGGGCAACAACAAACGCCTGCGCGTCATTATCAATGCCCTGACACGCATTCGCATGTGCAACCGCAAGGGGCATATGGAATTCAGCTACAAAAATTCGCCCAACGCGGCGGCCAACACCGGACTGATCCCGTGGTTCGATGTCCCCAACCGCGCCACAGCCAACAAAACCGTGGTGTTCGGGCACTGGTCAACCCTGGGGCTGATGATGCGTCCTGATGCAATTTGCCTGGATACCGGCTGCGTATGGGGCGGCAAACTGACCGCCGTACGTTTGCACGACCACAAACTGGTGCAGGTAGACTGCGTACAGTCACAAAAACCGTAGCCGAACAACCAGGGGGCGTCTGCCTGCAGCCTGCACGCGACCTGACTACGCTAACGGCACACGATGTGCAGATACGGTTTAGGTGCCGTTTGCCCGGATACCGGTATCAGCGGGTATCCGGCGGCATATCAAGCACCGCAGCACGAATCGTTTCACGCACCGACGTTGAAAGTTGCGCACGGCTCCAACCTTCGTAGTGCTGCGCGGTCAATGCCGGCAAAAATTCGACATCGACACGGGTTCCGGAACTTGCCAGCAGTATCGACAGGTTACGGGCCAATGACTGCTCACCCACGAAGGCAACGCGGTCACTGCGCTGACCACGGTGGTAAAACCGCAAGGCCACCGGCTGAATCAGCACCCCGGCGCGCAACGCCGGCTCGAACAGGCTGGCATGAAATGGCAGCACATCAAAACCGGTCGTCGTCGTGCCTTCGGCAAACAGGCCCACAACCTGCCCACGCCTGAACATTGCCTGCATCTGTTCGCCAACATGACGTACCGAGTTGCGCTGGGTGCGGTCGATAAAGACAGTACCGGCCTTCTCGACCAGCCAGCCAATGACCGGCCAGCCACGGATATCGCGTTTGGCAATGAAGGCCACGCACCGCACACTGCTGAGAATGAAAATATCGATCCAGGAGACATGGTTGGCTACCCACAGGGCTTCACCGTTCATGGGGGGCTGGCCTACCACGCACACCCTGACGCCACAAATTGCCATGAGCAGGCGCGACCACGCGTGATTTAGTGACGAACGGGCCGATAACCCGACCAGTGGGTAAACCACAGCAACACACAACAGGCTTGAAACCAGCCAGATCAGTACCAGGGGTAACCGGACAACAAACAAGACTGCACCCAAAATAACCTCGTCAGATGATGGCGTCTTGACCAAGGCCGTCAAGATAACGCTGCAGAATAATAGCAGCTGCCACGGCGTCATCTGGAGCATTGGTACCCATGCTGGCCTGGGCCTCTATGCTTGAGCCACGTTCGTCAACCAGATCGACAGGCACGGCGAAACGGCCATGAATCTGGTTGGCAAAACGTCGCGCCTGCGTAGAGGCCAACTGCTCTTGCCCGCTGGAGGTTAATGGCAAGCCGACGATGACGCGGTCGGGATGCCATTCGGAAACCAGCTTGCCGATTTCATCAAAACGTGCATCGCGACGCTCGGCGGTAATTATGGTTAGTGGCCTGGCGTGCCGCGTAAGCGTGTTGCCCAGCGCCACGCCAATTTTCTTGACGCCATAGTCGAACGCCAGGAGCGTTTCGTCAGGCATGCCCTGCCGTGCCTGTGAGCATGGATGAATGGATGCCCAGCACGGCAAGGGCCGATTCATAGCGGGCTTCGGGTGGAACGTCAAATATGACCGCATTGCTTGACGCCACATTAAGCCAGGCATTCTGGGCAAGCTCGCTTTCAAGCTGACCGGCACCCCAACCGGCATAGCCCAGCGCCACAAGGTAGTGCGCAGGGCCATTGCCGGCGGCGATATCTTCAAGAATATCGCGAGAAGTGGTCAACAAAAGGTCGCCCATGGGAAGGCTGGCTGAGTATTCGCGCCCCGCCGTATGCAACACAAAACCGCGGTCGGTATGAACCGGCCCACCAAAAAACACCGGCTGCTGTGCAGCGGCAGACTCGGGCGCCACCTGAATGGACAACCGTTGCAGCAGATCGGGCAACATCAGGTCAGTTGGGCGGTTTACCACCAGCCCCAACGCCCCCTGTGCGTTGTGCTCGCACATGAAGATAACCGTACTGGCCCACTCGCCACCGACCATGCCGGGCATGGCCAGCAAAAACTGATTGGACAAGTCGACGGTGTTTTCAGAATGAACTTCGGCTGTAGCCATGACTCGCCCCTTTAGGTAATTAAACTTCCATCATTTCGAAATCTTCTTTGCGTGCGCCGCATTCGGGACAAACCCAGTTGGGCGGCACGTCTTCCCATCGCGTACCCGGTGCAATGCCCTCTTCGGGCAAACCGGCTGCTTCATCGTAAATCCAACCACAGATCAGACACATCCATGTACGCATTGCTTGTTACTCGCTGAAAATTTTGAAAGCCCCCCCGGTAGGGTGAGCGGGTATCCTATAGAATGGGGTCAATTCCATGAATCCCAATAGTAACCGGGTTTGAGTCAGTGCAAGTAGAGTCACCCCCTATCGTCCTTGTTATCGGGCCCTTCGACCCCAGCGGTTCCGGCGGCTTGCCTGCCGATGCGGTCACCTGCGCAACCCTTGGTGCGCACACCATCAGCAGTGTCACATCGGTGCACGTTCAAGACACCGCCGCCATAGAAGACGTCCACGACATTGCCCCCGACCTGATTGATGACCAGGCGCGCTGCCTGCTTGAAGACATGCCTGTCGGCACCATCAAGACAGGGCCATTCTATAGTGCTGATGCCGTACGTACCGTAGCGCAGATTGCGGCCGATTACAGTCATGTTCCGCTGCTGCTGCACCTGGCCGCCCCTTCACGGGCATTCAATCACGACGATCACAATCTCGAAGAAGTCGTGGCAACATTGTTTGAACTGTTGCTGCCGCAAACCGATGTTGTCGTTATCGATGACGGCCTGCTGTCACAATGGCATGCCGACGGCCTGATCCCTGGTGCACCGACAACCCATCCGGCAGCGGCTTTGCTTGGGTTTGGCGCAGAGTGGGTACTAACCACCAACACGCAAATCCGGCCTGGCCAGTGGGCCCATGTACTGCGTGGCCCTGACAAGCAAATGTTCCACTGGCCATGGCAACCGCCCGCCATCCGCGTCTTCAACCACGACGGCCCGTTTATCTGTGCCCTTACTGTCGAATTGGCCAAAGGCACAGAACCGGTTGTTGCCACCGAACGCGCAGTCGAACAGGCTGGCCGGCTCGGCACGCGAACCTTCCGCCCTGGCATGGGCGCTTCCATCTTCAATCGCACCCCGTCATGACATCTTCATCGCCGTTTCCCCGGGGCCTGTATGGCATTACCCCGCAAACTTCTGACTTTTCGGCGCTGTGCCGAAAAATTGAGCAGGCGGCTGCCGGTGGCATGCGCGCATTGCAATGGCGCCAGAAAAACCTTGCGCCCGCCGATGCCCTGCAACACGCCCGGACCATCGCAGGCCTGTGCCGCACACTGGGGGTAACGTTCATTATCAACGATGACGTTGAACTTGCCAGGGCGGTTCAGGCCGATGGCGTGCACCTGGGCAAAGACGATGGCGACATTGCGTCTGCCCGCGCAGCCCTGGGCACACACAAAATCATCGGTTGCTCCTGCTACAACGAACTGGCACGGGCCGAAACCGCCATTCGGGACGGGGCCGATTATGTGGCATTCGGTGCTGTGTTTACCTCAACGGTAAAGCCCGAGGCCGTGCGTGCACCACTTGAGCTGTTTGGCCTTGCCGGGCCACTGCGCGACACGGTTGCAAACAAGCCGGTAGCGCTGGTCGCCATTGGTGGCATCACCGCGGCCAATGCCGCCCAGGTCATCCAGGCCGGTGCCGACAGCCTGGCTGTTATTGGTGGCCTGTTCGACACCCCCGATATCCGCAGCACAGCGGCGCAGTTTGCCGCCCTGTTCTGATCCGTTTCCATTTCGTTTTCTGAAGAAAGATCATCATGCCTCGTAATACTGAACTTTTTGAACGCGCCTGCCGCACTATTCCTGGCGGCGTCAACTCACCTGTTCGCGCGTTTCGCTCGGTGGGCGGCGTGCCACGTTTCATTCAACGCGCCCAAGGGCCCTATGTCTGGGATGCCCAGGGTACGCAGTACACCGACTATGTCGGCTCGTGGGGGCCGGCTATTTTGGGTCATGCCCACCCCGACGTAATCAAGGCAGTGCAAGACGCTGCCGTCAACGGCTTGTCATTCGGGGCACCAACAGAAGCAGAAATCGATATCGCCGAAGCGATTGCCGCCCGGCTGCCGTCCATGGAAAAAGTGCGCCTGGTCAGTTCGGGTACCGAAGCTACCATGAGCGCCATCCGGCTGGCCCGGGGCTATACCAAACGGCCCAAGATCATCAAATTTGAAGGTTGCTATCACGGACATGCCGACAGCCTGCTGGTCAAGGCCGGTTCAGGCATGCTGACGTTCGGCAACCCCACATCAGCGGGCGTACCGGCCGAATTCATCCAGCATACCCTGGTACTTGACTTCAACAACATTGACGCCGTTGAAGCCGCCTTCGCAGCGCATGGCGACGAAATCGCCTGCATCATCGTTGAGCCGATTGCCGGCAACATGAACCTGATTCGCCCGCAACCCGGTTTTCTGGAAACCTTGCGCCATCTGTGCACCAAACACGGGGCCTTGCTGGTGTTTGATGAAGTCATGACCGGTTTCCGGGTGGGCCCACAGGGCGTACAGGGCCTGACCGGCGTTACCCCCGACATCACCACCCTGGCCAAGGTTATTGGCGGCGGCATGCCCGTGGGTGCATTCGGCGGCCGTGCCGACATCATGGAACACGTCGCCCCCTTGGGCCCGGTCTACCAGGCCGGCACCCTGTCGGGCAACCCGGTGGCTGTCGCGGCCGGTCTGGTCACCCTGAAGCTGCTGGCCGAGCCTGGTTTTTACAATCACCTGGAAGCCCAAACCGGCAAACTGGCCGATGGCCTGGCCGAACGCGCCGAGAACGCCGGCATCCCGTTCAGCACTGACTATGTCGGCGGCATGTTCGGGCTGTACTTCCGCGAACGCATCCCAACCACATTCGCGGAAGTTTCCGAATGCGATATTGAACTGTTCAAGAAGTTCTTCCACGCCATGCTGATCAGGGGCATTTACTTTGCGCCGTCGGCCTTTGAGGCCGGCTTTGTTTCTGCCACTCACGACGATACCGTCATCCAGCACACGCTGGACATCGCCGAAGAGGTCTTCGCCAAACTCTGACCGGCCCAATCAGAAACGCCCCGCTTTAGTAGCGGGGCGTTTTTCTGGATTTACCGTTCAGCAATAAATCAGGCTGCCGGCGGAGCTACGGCAGTAACTTCGATTTCGACGCGGGCGCGGTCTTCGATCAGCGCTGCGACCTCAACCGCTGTCATGGCCGGGAAGTTACGACCAATAATGGCGCGATACTGCTGGCCGATTTCACGCAACTGGGCGTTGTACTCTTGCTTGTCGACAACGTACCAGGTCATGCGTGTGATGTGCTCGGGGCCGGCACCACCTTCTTTCAGAACATCAACAATGTTCTGAAGTGCCTGGCCAACCTGTTCGGCCAGGTTATCGGTTTCAAACTGCTGCTGGGCATTCCAGCCGATCTGGCCCCCAACAAAAATCAGTCGGCTGCCGACTTGCATTTCGGCCATGGTACCGTTGGCGTAGCCTCGGGGTTCGGTCCAGGTGGGGGGTTGCAGAATTTTCATGATTGCCTCGTGTAAATCAAATAAAAAATCAAAAAACAG
>Ga0265293_10010363_pt1 | contig 13046 bp, 11 predicted proteins | sample Munlanlewell138R_FD_192505 | JGI IMG/M metagenome (GOLD analysis project Ga0265293, IMG submission 192505) | Leachate microbial communities from a municipal landfill in Southern Ontario, Canada - Leachate well 138R | ecosystem: Engineered > Solid waste > Landfill > Unclassified | place: Canada... | reverse complement strand
AAAAAATTGATTGTATATACTATATATAGTATAATATAGGACATATGTTTGGAAAAGAGATTTCAGGTACAATTGAATCTTTTAGATATATTTCACCAAGAACAGTAGTGGCGACAAGAGGAGATGCTCCTGGGCAATTTAACCTTTTTGACGAAGAAGTACCTTGTCAAGATTTGCCAGAAATAAGAGAAAATGTTCAAAAAGTGAGAAATATTGGAAATGAAGAAGATGAAAATGGAAGAAGTGGTGAAGCATATAGAGAGATAATTTATAATTACGACCCAACTACAAAAGAACTGAGAGAACACCAATTAAAACTGATAAACCAACAAAAATGGGAAAGGATAAAATCTATTAGGGAACAAATGGGAAAAGATGATGATAACCGTAATTTGTTTCTAATAAAAGCAGGAACCTATATTGAAAATAGTAAGAGTAAAAAAATTAAAAGTAAATTTTTTAAAGGTTATCTAAGTGATGACATTTTGGCAGTAATTAATAGAGATAATAAAAAGTTAGAATTGATCAGATTTTTTTCAAAACCAATTGCAATTGCTTACATACCAGCAAGTGGACAACGTGAGTTTAACTGTATAGACCTAATAGATAAATATGATAGAGATAAAATGTATGAACCAACTAATAGGAAAGATATTTTTCTTTCCCAAAAAACCCCTCACATAAGTTTAAAAAAAGTACGAAATATTAATGATTTTCTTAGTTTATTGGAAAAACGGTGAGCTTCATTGCGAAGTTGTTGGAGTAATTGAAGAGAGGGCGAATCTTTAGGTAGTTTTATCTCCATCCAATTACTGGATGTTTTGGTTATTACTATCTCTTCTTTTTTAGCCAAACCAATTATAGGAAGATTGCATACGGATGTAGCAGCAGAGATTTGTGGTTTACCACCATCAACTAAAATAAGATCTGGAAATTGCCATTCTTCGTGTTTAAGACGACGATAAATAATTTCTTTGATCATAAATTGATCATCAGGAGTGTTTTTAGAATAAATCTTAAATTGACGATATTTATTAGAATCTAATTTCCCATTTTGAAAAACAGTCATAGCGCCAACAAAATATTTAGAACCTAAATTGGAAATATCATAGGCTTCTATTCGATTAAGTTTTTTTAATTGAGGAAAATAAGGTAATAAAGTAAGTTTTAATTCAGCTATGGCTTTTTGGAATCTATCTTCCTTAAGATCAATTGATTGATAAAGATGATTTAAGCTTTTCCATCCAGAAATAACATAATTAATAGAATTAATTTGATCACGTCTAATTTTAGCCATTTCAAAATTTTCCAATTTAGAATAATTATCCATTTCCTTGGTTAAATCTCTAATTAATTTTTTAAAATTACCATTTAAGATCTTTTTAATTTTAGAGATAGTAGTTCGATATTCTTTTAGGTTTGGTTGAGGACCAGGACAAATTCCAAGATGACAATAAAGACATTTTTTATCCCCATGTGATTTAGAATAGTAGGGGAAAATATGACGAATAGTTTTAAGAAGACTCTTAACTGAAGGACTATCTGGAAAAGGACCAAAAAATAAATTATCTTTATTTAAGGTTGATTTAAAAGCAGCCTTAATTAGGGGAAATTTATCTTTAGTAATGGTGATATAGATATAACTTTTATCATCCTTAAGTTGAGAATTAAATTTAGGACGATATTGTTTAATTAAACTTGATTCTAAAACTAAAGCTTCTATCTCTGAATTAACGACATGAAAATCAATATCAGTAATTTCGGAAACTAACTTGCTAGTTTTGTAACCAAGAGCCTCACGATTTTGAAAATATTGAGAAACTCTTTTTTTTAAATTAACAGCTTTGCCAATATAAATTATCTTGCCTTGTTTATTTTTATAAACATAAACACCAGGAGTGGAAGGAATTTTAGTTAAGTCAAACATTTTTTAAGATATTGGCCAGTATAACTACGTTTACAGTTAATGACGTCTTGAACAGTGCCAGCGACAAGTAGCTCGCCACCTTTTTCACCACCTTCTGGACCCATATCAATAATCCAGTCAGCATTTTTGATCATATCTAAATTATGTTCAATAACAACAACAGTGTTACCGTTATCAACTAATTTTCTTAAAACTTTAATTAGTTTATCGACATCATAAAAATGAAGACCAGTAGTAGGTTCGTCTAAAACATAAAGCATTTTGCCATTACCTCGTTTAACTAATTCACGACTAATTTTTAAACGTTGTGACTCCCCTCCTGATAAAGTATTTGAAGATTGACCTAATTCCAAATAACCAAGGCCAACTTCTTGGATAGTAGTTAGCATACGATTAAGCTTGGGAATATTTTTAAAAAATTCAACAGCCTCATCAATAGTCATTTTTAAAATTTCAGCAATATTTTTACCCTTATATTCAACTTCTAAAGTTTCTTCTTTAAAACGACTACCATGACATTCATCGCAGGTGACATAAATGTCTGATAGAAATTGCATTTCAATTTTAATAAGTCCCTGACCTTCACAAACTGGACAACGTCCATTTTTGACATTAAAAGAAAAACGACTAGCATTAAAACCACGAACTTGAGCTTCAATGGTTTGAGCCATTAATTTTCGAATATCATCAAAAATTTTAGTATAAGTAGCAGGGTTGCTACGAGGAGTTCGACCGATAGGAGATTGATCAACTAATAAAACATCAGAAAGACCTTCAGCTCCAGTTAATTTATCAAATTTACCCATAGTTCCATAATAACTACCAAGGATGGCTTTACGGACACCACCAAATAAGGTGTCGTGAACTAAGGTTGATTTACCACTTCCTGAGACTCCAGTAACACAAACTAATTTGTTGAGAGGAAAATCAACATTAACATTTTTAAGATTCCATTGACTAGCTCCAGTAATAGAGATTTTATGGCTAGGATTTTTTAATAAGTTTAAAGATTGATTACTTTCAATTTTTAATTTACCGGAAATATATTTACCAGTTAACGAATTCTTGTTGTTTTTTATTTCTTCTAAATTACCCTCAGCGACAATTTCGCCACCATTTTTACCAGCATATGGACCAAAATCAACAATATGGTCAGCGTTTTTAATAACATCTTCATCATGTTCAACAACAACAACAGTATTACCTAAATCTTTTAATTTTTTAAGAGTACCGATAAGACGATCATTATCACGAGAATGAAGACCAATAGTTGGTTCATCTAAAATATAAAGGACGCCAGTTAAGCCAGTCCCGATTTGACTAGCTAAACGAATACGTTGGGATTCACCACTAGAGAGGGTTCCAGCTTCTCGATCAAGACTAAGATAATCTAAACCAACAGCTAATAAAAATTCCATTCTAGCGGCTAATTCTTTTTTAATTGGAATTAATATTTCTTTTTCTTTTTCAGTGGTTAATTGATTTTCTAAATTATTAAGCCAGTGATCTAATTTCTCAACTGGGAGTTGGGTAATCTGATAAATATTTTGATCCATTATAGTAATAGAGAGAGCATCATGATTAAGACGAGCACCATGACATTCAGGACAACTAGTTTTTATCATAAACTTTTCTAATTCATCTCTAACTCCATCAGAACCAGAATTAACATAACGGCTTTCCATCATCTTGGCTCGCCACTCAGGAAATTTAGATCGATCAATTTGAAACTTTGAACCCAAACCCTTACATTCAGGGCAAGCGCCTTGAGGAGAATTAAAAGAAAAAAGTCGAGGTTCAATTTCTGGGAGAGAAAGATTACAGACAGGACAGGCAAAATTTTCTGAATAAAGAGTATCTACTAATTCTTTGGGTGAGGCGGGGAAATCAAAACCAATATCCTTAACTTCACTAATGATAACTAAACCATTAGCCAACTTCATAGCTTGCTCAACATCATCAACTAGACGATCAGATAGGGCTTTTGGTTCTTTTAAATTATTTCTATTAATAGAAACACGATCAATAACAACATCGATATTATGTTTATTGGTTTTGGCGATACCAAAATCAGAGTAAAGATCAATAATTTGATTATCGACACGAATCCATTTATAACCTTGTTTTTTAAGATTATCAGTAAGACCTTTAAAATCTCCTTTTTTATCACGAACAATAGGTGATAAAACTAAAAAACGATAAAGATTTAATCCTTTAGCTTGAAGAGAAGCAATATCAATTATTTGAGTAACAATTTGACGACTTGTTTGAGGAGAAACTTCACGACCACATTGAGGACAATGGGGATGTCCAACTCGAGCAAATAAAAGACGAAGATAATCATAAATTTCAGTAACAGTACCAACTGTAGAACGAGGATTGTGGGAAATGGCTTTTTGATTGATAGCGATAGAAGGAGAAAGACCTTCAATAAGATCGACATCAGGCCGTTTCATGTTACCTAAAAATTGACGGGCATATGAAGAAAGACTTTCAACATAACGACGCTGACCTTCAGCAAAGAGAGTATCAAAAGCCATAGAAGACTTACCAGAGCCAGAGACTCCAGTAAAAACAGTTATTTTATTTTTAGGAAATTCAAAGGAAACATTTTTTAAATTGTTTTCTCGAGCTCCTTTAACAATTATTTTATCGATCATAATTTTTGAGCGTCCCTAATCTTATCTCTAATTTTTATAGCTTCTTCAAAATTTAAATCAGAAGCAAAAAGACGCATTTGACGTTTTAATTTACTAATATAATTTTTTCTTTGTGGTGGGGTCAAGCTAAGCGGATTAATAGTATTTAAATCTGGTTTAACTTCTGATTGAATTTGTTCAATAATTTGGGGACGAATAGATTTTATCACTGATTTAGGGGTAATATTATTATCTTTATTATATTTAAGCTGAATCTGACGACGACGATTAACTTCTTTAATAGCTCCAGCCATGGCATCAGAAACAGTGTCGGCATATAGAATAACTTGACCTTTAAGATGACGAGAAGCTCGACCCATAATTTGAATGAGAGAAGATTTAGATCTTAAAAATCCCTGTTGATCAGCGTCAAGAATAGCAACTAAACTAACTTCAGGAAGGTCTAAGCCTTCACGTAAAAGATTAATTCCAACTAAAACATCATAATCACCAGAACGAAGATTGTCTAAAATATTGGATCTCTCAAGAGTGGCAATATCAGAATGAAGATAGGCAACTTTAAAATTTTGGCCAGTTTTATTAGGGTCAGATAAATAAGTAGCTAAGTCTTCAGCCATACGTTTAGTAATAGTGACCACTAAAGTTCTCTCTTTATTAGCAACTCGATCTTTAATTTCTTTAATTAAATTGGGGATTTGGTTTTTAGTAGAACGGATATTTATTTTGGGGTCAACTAAACCAGTAGGTCTGATAATTTGTTCGATAATATTATTTTTTGATTTTTCCAATTCATATTTACCTGGGGTAGCAGAAACATAAATGACATTAGAAACTCGCTGTTTAAATTCTTCAAATTTTAAAGGACGATTATCAAGGGCTGAAGGAAGTCTAAAACCAAAATCAATTAAATTTTGTTTTCTAGCAAAATCACCAGCATACATACCACCAATTTGAGGAACGGTAACATGGGACTCATCAATAACAGTTAAAAAATCATCTCCCCAAAGATGTTTAAAATAATCAACTAAGGTGTAAGGAGGGTCGCCTGGTTTTCTGTTTCTATCAAAATAGATGGAGTAATTTTCAATTCCATTTATATAACCAGTTTCTTGAAGCATTTCTAAATCATATTCAACTCGTTGATGAATTCGATGAGCTTCTAAAATTTTATTTTGTTTTTTAAACATTTCTACTTGTTTAGCACAATCAAAACGAATATTTTTAAAAATTTCAGTTAAATCCTTAGTTCCACTAACATATTGTTTGGCAGGGAAAAGTTTAAATTGATCAAAGATAATTTCCTTATTAGTAAAAGGATGACGTTGAATTATTTTAATAAGAGTTTCGTTTTGAAATTCGAGGGATAAAAAAGAATCAGTGTATGATGGCCAAAGTTCAATAATTTCTCCACGGACTCTAAAAGTAGATCTTTTAAATTCCATTTCGGAACGAGTGTAATAAAGTGAAATAAAACTTTCTAAAAGTTGACGACGAGGGTAGTTTTGACCTATTTTTAAAGGAAAGGTCATGTTTTCAAATTCAACTGGATCGCCAATATTATAAATACAACTAACTGAAGCAATGATAATGTTATCTGGCCCAGACAAAAGATTAGATGAGGCTTCTAATCGAAGTCGATCAATAAGGTCATTAATTTGCACTTCCTTAGCAATATAAGTATCAGATGAAGGAAGATAAGCTTCGGGTTGATAGTAATCGTAATAAGAAACAAAATAAGAGACTTTATTGTTGGGAAATAATTCTTTGAATTCTTGATAAAGTTGACCAGCGAGAGTTTTATTGTGAGAAATGACTAAAGTTGGTAATTGAGTTTTTTGAATAACGTTGGCAATAGTAAAAGTTTTACCAGAACCAGTAACTCCAAGTAAAGTTTGTTGACCAACACCAGATGCAATATTATCAGAAAGACGGGCAATAGCTGATGGTTGATCACCTGATGGTTTGAGTTTTGTTTTGAGTTGAAAAGACACAGATAATATTTTATCATGGTTTTGGGTTTTGTTGGGGTAAAAATATATTGACAAAATGACTATTCGTATAGTACAATATCTTAATCATTAGAGAGAAAACGAACCTGTGACTACGTGTTATAGAGTGACGCCTCTCATTTTTTTTGCCTGGAAATTATTTTTTCATCTATCTTTATTAACTTTTCTTTTTCTGATTGGATAAACACTTTATATTTTTGAAATATTTTAAGTAATGAAGATTCAGATTTTTGGTTTGGGATTATTAATTTAAATAATTTATTTTTACTTTTAAGATATTTTAATAGACAACGATAATCACCATCACCGGCAACAATAATAGCTTTATCATAATTATTAAAATCTATAGCAGAACTTTGAAGAATTAGTTCACCATCGACATTTCCTTTTAATTTACCATGAATATCTTTAACTGTTGGTTTATAGATCATGTCATACCCACAATTTTTAAGATACTCATATAATTTTTTATTATTTGGGTCGTAACCAATAAAAAGATAAGCTTTATTAACCCTAAATTTATTAAATAAATAAACTCTAAATTTTAAAAAATCAAGTTTCCATCCTTTATAACTTTTATTTGGAATATCTTTGAGTGTTCCTAAATTTAGGTTTTGACCATCAATAAATGCCCATATTTTTTCTTTTTTCTTTAAAGTATAGATTTTATTTTTTTTATTCATTTAAATATTAGATAAATAATATCATTTATATTAATTAATTTGTTTTTTATGTTACATTTTTATAATGCTACAAAAAGTTTTATCTGTTGCGAATGAAGGACTTAAAGGAATTGAAATAGAAGTAGAAGTTAATGTGGCTGATAAAGGTTTTCCTGGTTTTGGAATTGTGGGGTTGGCTAGTAAAGCAGTTGAAGAAGCCAAGGAACGAGTTAAAACAGCCATAATAAATTCTGATATTGAATTTCCCAATGCTAAAGTAACTATAAATTTGGCCCCGGCAGACTTACCAAAAGATGGTTCATGTTATGATTTACCCATATCAGTGGGGATATTAGCATCTACTGGAGAATTAGTTTTACCAAAGGAAAAAGTTTACTTTTACGGAGAGTTATCTCTAGACGGAAGTTTAAGACATACGAGGGGAGTTTTTTTATTGGCACTATTAGCAAAAGAAGAAGGAGTTAAAAAAATATATGTACCACGAATGAGCGCCAATGAGGCAAGTGTGGTGGAAGGGGTAAGTGTTTACCCAATAGATAATTTAAAAAATTTGATTAAACATTTGAGTGGAGAAAAAATAATTGAACCTTTAAAAAAGGTTGATACTGAAGATATTTTAGATGATATTAGACCAGAGTTTGATTTTTCAGAAATTTTGGGACAAGAACAAGCCAAACGAGCATTAGAAATTGCAGCTGCTGGTGGACATAATGTATTTATGATGGGGCCACCTGGATCTGGAAAAACAATGTTATCTCGAGCCATGCCAGGGATATTACCAAATTTGACTGAAAAAGAAAGTTTAGAAGTAACTAAAATTTATTCAATTACGGGGAATATTCCACCAGGAGGATCATTGATTCGTCAAAGACCATTTCGGTCACCACACCACACTACTTCTCAAGTGGGACTGATTGGTGGTGGAAGTAATCCAAGACCTGGTGAAGTGTCTTTGGCCCATAGAGGAGTTTTATTTTTGGATGAATTTCCTGAATTTGGAAGAAATTCTTTAGAAGCATTAAGACAACCATTGGAGGATGGGTTAGTATCAATTTGCCGAGCAGCTGGATCAATGACTTTCCCAGCTCAATTTATGTTGATTGCAGCGGCTAATCCTTGCCCGTGTGGATATTTGGGTGATTCTAAAAAAGAATGTAAATGTTCGACATTCCAAATTTTGAATTATCGAAAAAAATTATCAGGACCAATAATGGATCGAATAGATTTACATTTGACAGTCCCAGCAGTAAACGTAAATCACCTAATGATAGGTAAAAATGAAATTAATAATAATGAAAAATCAGAAAGTATTAAAAAAAGAATAGTGATGGCTAGAAAAATTCAAAGTGAAAGATTTAAAGATTTGAACCATATTCACAGTAATTCAGATATGAAAAATCGACACTTAAAAGAATTTGCCAAATTGACAGGAGAGGCAAATTTATTGTTAAAACAAGCAGTTAATAAATTTAATTTATCAGCTCGGGTTTATTTTCGATTGATAAAAGTAGCTCGAACAATCGCTGATTTGGAAAATAGTAATGAGATAAAAGAAAATCATATTGCCGAAGCTTTACAATATCGAGTTAAAAATGAGGAATAAATTAAATATCTAATGTCTAAATTTAAAAACTATAAAAAGGGACGAGAAGGGGAAGAAATTGCCCGAGAATTTTTAATTAAAAAAGGTTTTAGATTAATTGAATCAAATTATAATAATAAACTTGGAGAGATTGATTTAATAATGGTAGATAAGGATATCTTGATATTTGTCGAAGTGAAATTGAAAGTTGGGGATAGATTTGGAACCCCAGAAGAAATGATTAATAAATATAAATTAAGTCGGATTAGAAGAATTGCCGAAGGATTTCTAATTTTAGAAACAATTGCTAAAAATTATCAAAAATATAGAATTGACGCTGTCTGTATAGTCTTGGATGAATACAAAAAAATAGAGCGAATTAATCATTATGAAAACATACAATTATGAATGAATGGAAAAAGTGGCCGATAAAGAAAATTCTCCAAAAAGATTTCCCGGCAAATTTAAAACAGGTGACTCCCCTACCAGAGAAATTATTTTACAGAGGGGAGTGGGACAATAAACTTTTTAAAAATGTGTTAGCAGTAGTTGGTAGTAGAAGGATTACTCGATATGGCAAAGAAATAATTGAAAAAATGATGCCGGAGATTGTTGCACGAAAAACAACCGTGGTATCGGGATTTATGTATGGAGTTGACAGTGAAGCTCATTGGGAATGTTTAGAAATGGGAGGGAAAACAATAGCAGTATTAGGTAATGGTTTAGATTATTTGTATCCGGCAGAAAATGATAAATTGTATACTAAAATTTTGGAAACTGGTGGGTTAGTGATTTCAGAATATGAAAAAGATTTTAAGGCAACGACATGGACTTTTCCTCAACGAAATAGAATAGTATCAGGGTTATCAACGGTTGGAATATTAATAATTGAGGCAGGAATAAAATCGGGTAGTTTGATCACTGCCAAATTGGGAATGGGTCAGAAAAAACAAATATTGGCAATCCCTGGACCAATAAACTCAAAAACCTCCGAAGGAACCAATTGGTTAATAAAATCAGGAGCGGCAAGAATAGTTACTGAGCCAAATGATATTTTTGAAGATAAGATCCAAATGCCAAATCAAGAATCTTTGTTTAAGGATTATAGTAATTTGTCTGATTTAGAAAGAAATATTATTGATATTTTGGAAAACGAAGCAGTAGGGGTAGATGAAATTTGTCAAAAAATTAAAAAGCCAATAAGTGAAGTCTCGACTACCCTATCGATGATGATGATAAAAGATTTGATAATGGAAACTGATGGGGAATTTTATATCTCTTAAAGATAATTGGTCCAGTCAGAAATTGGAGCGACATTGCCACAGACAAAATTGATGGCATATAAAACAATAGCTGGAATAAGTAGGATTAAAATAATTTTTAATGGTTTTTTATTAAGAGGTTTTTTGTAGGCTAATAACAAAAAGGGGTAAATAGGAGCAATATAACGACTAATATCACGATGAGCTACTAAAAGAGTAGCAGTTAAAAATACCAATGGGTAAATAGCGACAATATCAAATTTATATTTTTTAATAAGTCGATAGACACCATAAATGGCAAAAAGGAAAATATAAATAATATCCTCAAGCCAAATAGTATTAATCCAAGATTTAGTACTGATAAAAACCAAGTAAGGAAGTTTGTTGAGATGGAAATTATCACCACTATGGAAATAAGCTAAGAAGTTACCAGTCTGAAGATAATAAAGATAAAAAATTACCAGAATAGTAATAGGAACTAAAATAAATGGAAAATATTGTCTTAGCACTTGGTTCAACTTTTTAGTTTTTATTAAATCTCTGATAGCAATAATGCCATAAGAAGCTAGTAATAAAACTCCAGGACTTTTGAAAGCTTGAGCAGCACCAGCAAAAATGGCCGAAAGCCAAAATTTATCCTTTTTGAAAAAGAAAATAGAAGCGAGTGTAGTTGCTAAAAACCATGTTTCTGGAGCCCCAACTTGACGAAGGATAAAAAATCTAGCTGGAAAAAATAAAAAGACGGTTGATAACCAAAAAGCTTTTTGGGGTTTAGTAAATAATTTTAATAATTCAAATAAAATTAAACTTAAAAAAATTGATCCTAAAAGAGTAGAAAAAATCATGGCCTTAGGACCGGTAGTAAAACTATTAAATATTTTTATCAAAGTAGGATAGGCAGGAAAATGGGCGGGGTAATATTCAAGTGGAAGAGGGAGGGAGAAATTTGGGCCAATACAATCTTTATTGTAGCCACATTTGGCAATAACCATATAATTTGGTCCATCATAATTGGCAAAAATTGTTTCAAGAGAAACTTGATTAAACCCTATCTTCCCTGGAATATTTAAATAGAAAATTAACCAAAAAAGAAGAGTTGTGAGAATAGTTAAAGCTACGAGCTTAAAATGATGGCCAAATTTGGTAAAATACATCTGCTTAATTCTACAACAACTAAGGCCCTATCGTCTAATGGTTAGGACGGCAGATTCTCATTCTGCTAATCGGGGTTCGATTCCCCGTAGGGTCACTTGAATTAATATCCTATAAAACTTGATTTTATTTAGACATATTTGTATAATTTCACCCATTGTAAGATTTTTATGTCTAAATAAGCAGATATATTATATATCTTATGATGAAGTACATTAAATAAAAACTCCTAATATATGGACAACTCTGTGAATATCTTTATATTTAGAGAGTTGTCCATAGGACAATCACATACAAATGTGGATTCGAAAGGAGTTTAAAAAATGGTAGTTTTAGAAAAACTGACAAGTTGTAAGGGCGCAAAGGTTGAAGTCCATTTTGAAGACGAAGGAGACAAGAAAACGCTTCTGGTGAAATATTCTCATGAAGAACTCCAAAAGAAAATGCGCGACTTAATCGATCATGATGGGGTTGATACTGGCAAGGATACTGTAATCCATTTGCTTATCAACAGCCAGGGAATCGGCAAATCCATGAAGGAAGCTGACTACGCCGAATGGCAAGCTAAAGAAAAGAAAGACTGGTTTCATGAGCACCGCCCACATCCTTTAGGTGAGTTATTAGATACCATTCTGTCTCTCACACTGTTGGTTGATCTATTTGGCGGGCGTTCTGGTTTTGGCATGCCAATGGGAATACGGGTGATGGAAGGATTCCCGATTTCTTTCGGAGATGAATTTGTCGGACCGACGGAAGAAGAGATGGAAGAAATCATCTCCGATCCGGAAAACATGAACAGAATATCTGCTATGGAGAAAAACCTAAATCACGATTGCCGGCTCTGTTTGGAATCGACAGATTTATGTCCAATTAGACATGCTTCCTTCGACTTGGAATACCTATATAAAACCCTCGAGGGTTTTAAATCATCTCCTACCGAATAAAGACTGCCTTGTTTTTTTTCTAAACTAACAAATTTGTGGCTGAGGTCAAAAGTTATTGTGTATAAAATACATAACTTAGACCTTGGCCATATTTTTTATATATAAAATGATTAAATAAATTTTTAAACTTTAAATACTATTAATAAATGTTTTGAAATAAAAATAAGTTTATTAATGATTTAATTTTATTGCGATAGATTTGTGATCATGAAAATCTGATAAAATTAGGCGATCAATTGGAAATTAATTTCGTAGAACTTTAAATTTTATCTGAACTAATGTTTATTCCATAATAGTTGAAAGGGGTTACAGGACTATATGAATAAAATAAGACATCGAGGTCCAAATGAATTAGAAGAAAGAACTCTTTTATTAGATTCAGAGGGAACAAAAACAAAAGTGATACAAATGAAAAATAAATTTGGATGTGATTGCCGACTCTGTCCAATGCCGACGGAATGGTGTTTAAAAAGAAAAGCATCTTTTGATGCAGAACTTTTTAAAAAGGCACTATCTAAATTATAGATATTTTAAAAATGGCCTAGGCTAAAAACAAAAATAACCTAGGCCACATTTAATTTAAAAAAAATCAATTGAAATAATTCAAGACTGCTTTCCAAAACAAAATAGCACCAGTGGGTTGGATTTCAAAATTATCTCTATCTGGTTTAAATTTCTTGAAAGCATCTAGAAGAATCCCCTTTTGATAATATTTGTAAATAAACTTAGCTGAACTAGTGGAACCAACTGGTAAAACAATTGCTCTTGAATTATTAGAAAGAAGACCATTTTTCTTTAAAAATTTTAAATTATCATATTCTTGTCTA
>Ga0265293_10010361_pt1 | contig 13047 bp, 8 predicted proteins | sample Munlanlewell138R_FD_192505 | JGI IMG/M metagenome (GOLD analysis project Ga0265293, IMG submission 192505) | Leachate microbial communities from a municipal landfill in Southern Ontario, Canada - Leachate well 138R | ecosystem: Engineered > Solid waste > Landfill > Unclassified | place: Canada... | reverse complement strand
CACATAACAAAATAAACCAAACACCCACCACTCTCATCCAAGTAAAACCACAAACCCCTCTGCAACAGATGAGCAGGAAGTTCGTGCAGTTCGTGTCGTTCGTTGTTAAGATCGGGTCAAATAAGGCAATCAACTCATTCTTAGTCACCAATAAAACGAATATAACACTAATGAGCTTATTCGTGTTTCATTCGTGATTTCGTGGCTAAAAATAACTCTCTTTGTGTTCTTCATGCTCTTCATGGACTTTGTGGTTCAAAATCTTCTTGCACATTAATCGTTAACATAAAACCCAACACGACAAATCATGCTATTAATTTCTTTACCATCTCAACTCTTCTATTTTTTATTCTATCAATTACACACACAATTCAGTAAAACTTTAATCCCCCTTTATCACCTCAGCCAAAACAATTTTATACAATCTCTTCAGTGCTGCATCACGATCCTGATCTGTCATAACCTCAATACTATCAGATTTTTGACTACTAATAATGTTTCCAGCTGGGCTAAAAATTTCATTCAATACAAATGCTTTCAGATAGTGCCCACCAATATAAAGCACTTTATCTTCTTCAAAAATCAGAGAAATACGCAAAGTATAAGCATTTTCATATTTCTCATTGACAATAGAATAGCCTTGTTTTGCGTAATTCTTAACTATCTGCCTCAAGTCTCTATCCTCGAGGAAATTAGATTCGGCATACAAAAGTTTTTTATCCAGGCTTTCGATGATAAAGCTACCAGAAGCATTTTGCAAAAAGTACTTAATAAATTTATTAATAAACATTGGGTTGGTCATAGTATCTGTCTTAAAAATCTTTTCATACTGAATATCATATTTTAGCAAATCATTTTCCACTATACTAATCTCACATTTGCCCTGCTCGTTTGTCTCAAAGCGTTCAACCCGATTCGGATAATAGACAACGATAGGTATATTAGGCAAGGGAATTTTATTGTCATTCTTATTAAAATACAAGTTAAAACTCTGCCTTCTGTCCAGATGTTCTGCTGCTACAATTTGCGAAGCAGGCGAAATAAAGTTAAACTGTCTAACAAAGTGCTCAAATTCCTGAAAAATTGCCATAGCTTGCAACTGCTCATCCAAATCATATTCAAAAGATTTGATCAGCTCATCCACAGCCTGCATCAAAACACTTAGAATATAATTAAAATTACTGTGCTCAATTGAAGTAGCCTGATATTCTGTAAATAATTGCAAAGCTTTCTCGTAATGCTTTTTCCCAACACGTTCCGATCTCTTTGCCAAGCTATCAGCACTAATCCTATACCTTGCCTGATAGCCATTATCATCATGACTTATTAGCAGATCAAGAGGTTCAAAAACCTCGTTAAACAGCGAATAGGGGATAGTTTGCATAGATTCTTGATAGATTAGCCCATATTGTAAATAAAGACTGATTTTTTCTTCTCCCACTTGCGTATTATATTCTTCCACAGCCTTTGCTAAAAGCCTGCTCCGTACCTGATCTCGCGATGAGCCACGCACTGTAATATTTATCTCATCAAATGCATAAATTGAGGAGATACTAATAAGCAATAAAAATAATATAATCTTTTTCATAGTTTTTTAATTTAAGACAAATTTAAAGCGTTCAACTTGCTCGCTTGTAATCTGATTAACTCCTATTTGCACAATACCTTGTGTATCGTCGCTCAAGACATATTGGCGATTTACTGTTTCAATTATCAAAGATTGCTCATCGACATTGATACAGTTGCTAAGCTGTCCACTTTCTTTACTCAAACACAATTTATCATGTTCACTCAAAAAGACAAAGTCTGTATTAAATAGCGACTGTACCAAATCACGTAATTGACTATCTTTGAATACTTCCAGGTCGGTTACACGGTTTAATTTCATCAAATAAGATGCCTGAAGTTTATCATTTGTTGCAAACTGTTCAAGCGAAAACTCAAATGCTCCTGCCAGATTAAAGTGTTTAAAGCTTGCAAATCCTGCTTCACTTATATGCTTGGTACTCATATCAATAAATGTGCCATTTGTACTATCTTTATCTATGAGAGCAGCTTTGCGAGGCATGATCTCGCAATGATTTGCTGATATCCAGTCGCATGGAATCACAATATCATTATCATCATCTCTGCCAATAGAAATGATATCTTTACAGAAAACAACGTAATTTTTCATTGTATATTGATCCAAGATAATCAGTTTGGCACAAGTCGTTTTTTCATCGCTCAATTCGCCACCAATTCTATTTTCAATTTTATGCAGTAATTGTGATATTTCACCCACATTACGCATCTCATATTCTTGGATAAAGGGCAGAGCTTCACTTATCTTAAGCATCTGATTCTTAAGTTTTTCTTTGAGCGAATATTTCAAATTAGATTCTGGCAAGTTTTGGAATAGATCAAAGTCTTTTTTCATTTCAATAAGCCATTGTTCCATCTCATCGAATGCCTTGACCAATGTCTTTTTTTGTGTTTGCATTGCTTCAATTCTTTTCAAGTCGCCAAGTTCAAACAAATTATTGAGCATATTATCAAAGTACATTTTTAGACTATCCGAGCTTTTACTTTTAGCAATATGGATTTTTAGATAGTTTTCAATTGCTTGGTCGAGACTTTTGAGGTTTTCATCCTTGATAGATAGTAATTTATCAAGCAAATAATGGTTCTTTTCGCTATTTGTTTTAGTGTTCAAATGCTTGATAAAGCGGATCAATTCGGGTATAATCTCATCTTGGTTGCCAGCATTGATCAGATCATTTTGAATCTTATAATAATTCACCAAATCGTCTTTAAACTCATCATGTAAAAGGCTATCAAATCGCTCTGCCATCTCGCTTAGGCTTGGGTTCATCTCTTGAAATTCCACAAAGCCCATTTCTTCATAGTGCATATATTTACGGCATTCTTTCAGTGCATTCATCAGCTTAATTTTATCAATTTCTTTACGTGGTAAATTATGATATTGATATAGCCTTGCCAAATCTTGGAAATGCTGATTAAAGAACTCTTGATATTTGAGATAGTCTTCTTTTTGGTCGATAAACTCGCGATATCTTCTTTGCTCCAACATGTCTGAAAAAGGTTTAAAAGAATTATTAAAGTTATCATAAGCCTCTAAAATAACATTAATAGATGGATTTACCTTTTGCTTTTCTTTTTCAATCTTACCTTGATAATACATTAGTAAGTCATCCATCTTATAACGCAAATCTTCCAATAAATCTTCTCTTAGCTCAGGGGATATTTTAAAATCGATCTCATGATGTTTGATCAAACTCTTTATCTTTTCCAAATCTTGATCACTAATCTCTGTAACATTTATTTCCAGTGTCTCTTGTATCGTTTGCATGCTATTGATTAGGCTTTGCTTTCTATTTAGCATAGATTTATACTGTTTTGCAAGCTTAGAATCATATTCTTCGAGTAATGCAACAGCCTCTTGCAGGGTATTATAAAACTGTGCCATCTTTTTTTCATTATGAATACACGACTCAATAAACTCAACGCAAGTATTATAGTAACTATTCTCAAATTTTGCCTTTTGTGTTAAAATATTCGAGTCATGCACACCAGAGTTTTTGCTGGCATATTCACAAGCATAAATAGCTATCAAAGCTTCTTGTAAATGCGATACTCGTTGAAAAGCTATGTTGAGCTTTGCTCGATTATAGGCATTTGTTGCTGCTTCTTGCCATTGTTTATTAACTGTGTTTACGCCGATTATCTGATTGATTATCTTGGTCTGACCAAGTCCCGATTTATTACTCGTATACTGCTTATAAGCCTCTCTTCTTAACTCACTTAGCAATGCAAATTTCTTCATATGATATCTCCTATATGATAAGATAGTTTATTATGCTATATTAGTCAAGTTTATTTTTGTAAAAATGCCTGATTGGGAATTGGATGGGCTTTATTGATATGTGGTCGTTTTTGGTCAGGCACGAGGCACTGTCCCTACAATAAAAAAAAAGAGCGGGTTCAAAACCCGCTCTAATATTATCACAAGACAATCTTATTTCATCAGCAACATTTTTCGTGTTTCTGTATATTGACCAGCTTTGATCTGGTAATAATAAATTCCTGAGCCGACATTTTTACCATTCATATCTTTGCCATTCCAGGTGATAGTATGGTTGCCCTGTTCGAGAACATTGTCAGCCAAATCCACAACTTTTTGTCCCTTAACATTATACACAGCCAGTTTAACTCTATCAGTATTTTTTAAAGTAAAAGCAATGGACGTTGAGGGGTTGAAGGGATTCGGGTAATTTTGATAGAGAGTGAGAGATTTTTGAGGTATATTCTGATCGTAGATGGGTGTGAACCCAGCAGTTGAAAGCTTTTGCATATAAATACCTTGAAAAGATTCTATACAATTATCGCTAAAGTTTGCAGCTCTGTTGTCAAACCATGCAATATAGGCATTTTCGTGATCTATTTTAGCGATTTGAGGCAGGTAGATAGGTTGCTGTTGGCTTTCGATAGTAATTTTTTGTCCTAATAAGCTTCCATCCGCATCTATCATCTGCATTTGGATACAATAACCTGAATAATTCCAGGTTATTAGGACTCTATCATACATGTTGGCGATATCAATGATATATGTTAAACCGATCTCTGTGTTGTTGTCCCATGCGGGACTGAGCATATCATTGTGGAGATAAAATCTCTGTGTATAAACATTATTATATAAGTTTGCAGGGTTTATATAATCATACCAAGCGAGCGTCAAGTGACCATCCCACTTTGATACAAATCGGTTTCGAGGCCAATATAGGTGTACCAGAGTAACACCGTTTCATATCTACCTCCTTTTTTTATTTATATTAATAAGGAGCACTTATCGTTCCAACGCCAATATTGATATAGAGTGAGGAACAGATCCCGATAGATTTATTTGAAAATCGAGTGCAGGGTTTATTCTGCACTCTTAAAAAAATTGATTATTATAATCCTAAAGTAGCGACCATTATTGCTTTGATTGTATGCATTCTGTTTTCTGCTTCATCAAAGACCACAGATTGTTTTGATTCAAATACTTCGTCTGTAACTTCCATTTCTGGCAAGCCAAACTTTTCCTTGATATCGCGTCCAATCTTTGTTTGGTCATTATGGAAAGCGGGCAAGCAATGCAAGAAAATAGTTTCTTTTTTGCCAGTCATATCCATCATTTTACGATTAATCTGGTATGGAGACAAGAGTTTAATTCTTTCTTCCCACACTTCTGCAGGTTCGCCCATTGAGACCCAAACGTCAGTATATAGTGCATCACAATCTTTAACACCTGTTGCAATGTCGTCTGTTAGAGTTATTTTTGCACCAGTTTCATCGGCTATAGCTTGACATTGAGCGACAAGCTCTTGTTCGGGGAACAATTCTTTTGGCGATAGGATTCTAAAGTCCATGCCCATTTTAACAGCACCGATCATCAATGCATTTGCCATATTATTTCTACCATCGCCAACATAAGCAAAAGCAACCTCATTAAGAGGCTTATTAATATGCTCCATAATAGTCAAAAAGTCGGCTAAAATCTGTGTTGGATGGTCTTCATCAGTCAAGCCATTCCATATTGGCACGCCTGCATATTCAGCTAATTCTTCAACAATTGTCTGTCCAAAACCACGATATTCGATCGCATCAAACATACGCCCCAATACACGAGCAGAGTCTTTTACAGATTCTTTGTTCCCAAATTGACTGCCAGAAGGTCCAAGATAAGTAACATGAGCACCTTGATCATGTGCTGCCACTTCAAAGGCACAGCGTGTACGAGTAGAATCTTTTTCAAAGATAAGGGCAATATTCTTGCCTTTCAACATTTGTTGTTCAGTGCCTGCATACTTTGCTTTTTTTAGATTTGCTGAGAGCTCCAAGAGGAACTTAATTTCTTTTGGACTAAAGTCCATCAGTGTGAGGAAATGACGATTTCTGAGATTGAAAGCCATATTTACACTCCTTATTATATGATATTTGATGTCAAAATAGCATCTTTCTATTTAGAGATCAAGCTTTATTTTCAAAATTATTATTTTTCTTATAATAAGCTCATTGGATCTATATCTAAGTTGATTCTGATTGATTTATGGAAAGACAGTTTTGTCTCAATTTCCTTTAAAACTTGGTGCAATAAGCTGACATTTGGTGCTTTTATTACGAGATGAAAGCGAAATCTATTGTTTATTCTCTGCAAAGGTGCAGGAGCAAAGCCTAAAACTTGCACATTTTTTGGCTTGAATTTATCCACAATATCTTGCAAAGCAGGCTTATTTGCTTGCATATTGTTTATCAAAAGTTTATTGTCTGTAGCCGATATCAAAAATCGAGCCATGCGTGACCATGGTGGATAGCTAAGCTCATAGCGATTGCTAAGCTCTTGCTCTGCAAATGGGCTAAAGTCTTGCCTTGCAGCAAAAATTAGGCTATAATGCTGGGGGTTGTAAGTTTGAATCACAACTTCTCCCTCTTTATCACCTCGTCCAGAGCGACCCGCCACTTGTGTCATCAGTTGAAAAGTGCGTTCTGCAGCACGAAAATCTGGCACATTTAAGCTAACTTCAGCAGAGATAACACCGACTAAAGTTACATTAGGAAAATCTAAGCCTTTAGAGATCATTTGAGTACCCAAAAGTATGTCAATATGTCCTTGCTTCATTGAGTGAAACATTGCTTCATAAGCGTCTTTTTTCTTTGTTGTATCGCTATCCATACGCAAGATACGTGCTTCGGGAAATGTTTTTTTTAACCACAGTTCAATTTGCTCTGTTCCTGCTGCTCCATAAGAAAAAAGATATGACCCACAAGAAGGGCATTTGCGAGGAACAGGCTGTTTTTTACCACAATAATGACAACATAATTCCAGATCATATTTGTGATAACTCATACTAATATCACATTCAGAACATTTAAACAAGTCGCCACACTTAAGGCATTGTATATACGATGAATAGCCACGTCTATTTTGAAATAAGATAATCTGTTCTTTCTTTTCAAGTCGCTCAGTTATTTTATCTCTCAAAAAGTCAGAGATAAGTTCTCCTCTCTTTGTGTCTTTCATATCGATGATATTAACTATTGGTAACTTTGCTGTATAGGGTCGTTCAGTTAGGCTTATTAGTTCGTATTTATGGTTTTGTGCATTTTGCCAACTTTCCAAAGAGGGGGTAGCACTACCTAAAATACAGAGGCAATTATTAATTTTGGCACGCATAACAGCGACATCGCGCCCATTATAGGCAGGATTATTGTCTTGTTTATAGCTGCCTTCATGTTCTTCATCCACAATAATCAAGCCAATATTTGCTAAAGGTGCAAAAATAGCACTTCGAGCACCGATAACGATTTGGCATTGATTGTTTTTAATCTTTTTCCACTGATTAAATCTCTGCCTATCGTTGAGGCTGCTGTGCAAAACTGCGATATTTTCACCAAAAACATGATAAAACTTTTCAACCATTTGCGGCGTTAGAGATATTTCTGGCACCAGCATCAGTGCATTTTTACCTTGTTTGATTGTTTCGATAATCAGCTCAATATATATTTCAGTTTTTCCGCTGCCCGTGATTCCAAAAACAAGAAATGTTTTAAAGATATGTTTCAAGAGCTCTATCTTTATTTTGGCGATAGCTGTATTTTGCTCAGCTGTCAGAGTAATATTTCTTATCTTTTGAGAGCTGGGAAAGGGATATGGTTCTTCTTTTAATTTCTTTGGCACAATATCTAACAAACCTTTTAATCGGAGTGCTTTGACAATGCTGTAACTGATAGTATCGGCGACCTTTGATAGCGGAAAATCATTGCCAAAAGACTTTATGATTTCGAGAGCCTCTTGTTGTTTAACAGTCAATTTTACCTCATCATCAGTGTCTTTTAGGACAATAAAGTTGGCAACCTTTTGTTTAATTTGCTCATCATATTTTCTAAAAATCTCAATATAGTTATGCTCTTCAAGCCATTCAGCCCAATAGTAAAAATGTTCGATTTTCACTTCTTTTCTCAAGTCATTGATCTCTATCCAATCGATGTTTTCCTGTGCTTGGTGCAGCATTTCAAGGGTTTGCAAAATAATCACTATAGAGTGATATTCATCTTGATAATCAACTTTTTTGCTTTGCAATATTTTTATCAGACTATCTTGATTGAGTTTGTCTTTTAATTTGATCTTCATTTGTACTTGCAGGTTCATTGACATAGGTAGCATTGATTCCACGATAAATCCAGGATTAACATGATAATACAAACTCATCCATGCAGCAAGTTCGAGCATATCTCTATTTAAAATAGGCTGTTTGTCTACAACTTCAATAATCTTTTTATAGCGAATTTTCTTATCCAAGCTTTTTGGGCATACCTCTCGCCAGACAATGCCAGTCATAATTCTTCTTGAAACACTGACAATGACTCGCGACCCGCTTTGCAGCTGTGTGTCTGAGCTGTATGTGAGCTCGATATCGAGATTGATAGCTAAGGCGACATGATAGTAATACATATTATATTCTTATCGGCTTAATTGTGCCCTGGTTTAGTTTTAATGCAAGCTGACCTCTGATCATCATCATAATGCCCAGATCTTTAGCACAGTTTGGGCAGATAGGCTTTGCATGTGTTTCCATACCTTCTAAACCGACAAAGTCATTTTCCATACGTTGGACGAAGCATTTTATAATTCTTCCCTTACCTGCTTTGAAGTATCTAAACAAAAGAAAACCGCACTTGCATTCAATATTAACAATTTTACCGACCTTCATAATTCTCCTTAATAAGATCAGAATGAAAAACCGCTATTATTGTCAACATGATTCTTTGCAGATTAAAGAAAAACTTTTATTTTTATCTTTATGATAAAAAATGATTGACATTTGAAATGGATTTTGATATGTTGATTATGTGTAACAACTGATAGAGGATGATTATGAAAATATTATTAATTGATGATGATGATTATAGCAGAAGAGCGATCAATAATTTTCTTACAGATGCTATGGGCTACCAAGTAGATAGCCTTGACAACTGTATGGAAGGCTTTAAACTATATCAAAATAAGAGACATGAGATAATCATCTCTGATATTAGAATGCCTGGTATGAATGGGATTGACTTATTAAAAGCTATTAAGGCTATTGATTCTGATAATCGGACACAAGTGGTGCTGATAACAGGTTTTGGCGAACTTGAGACAAGTATTGAAGCATTGAGACATGGTGCATTTGATTATATGCTAAAGCCTGTCAATATTAATGAGCTCGATATTGTTATCAAAAAAATTGAAGGCTTGAAAAAACTTGAACAAGAAAACGAGAGGCTTAATAAACGCTTTACAGATGAAGTAAATAAGACAACCGCCAGCATTAAAAAGAAATTAGAGCAGATGGAGCTCGTTTATTCTGATTTATTAGAAAATAAAAAAATAGGCATATTTTCCAACCAAATGCAAGAGATTGTGGAATTGACAAAAGTTTTTCATCAACACCGCGATATAAATGTACTGATACATGGTGAGACAGGCACGGGTAAAGAAATTATTGCCCGTCTTATTCATAATGCAGGCAAAAAAATTGCCCTGCCTTTCGTTTCGGTAAATTGTTCGGCAATATCAAGCACACTTTTTGAATCCGAACTATTTGGCTATGAAAAAGGCTCTTTTACAGGTGCATTGCAAAGTGGCTCAATCGGCAAGATAGAACTGGCTCAGGGAGGAACAATATTTTTCGATGAAATAGGCGATTTACCCTTCGATATGCAGCCAAAATTATTGAGAGTTTTGCAAGAAAAAGAAATGTATAAAGTCGGAGGGAAGACACCTATCAAGCTTGATGTTCGCTTTATATTTGCATCCAATGCCAATCTTGAGGACTTGTCAAATCAAGGCAAGTTTCGCTCTGATTTACTCTATCGAATCAATACAGGAAAGATTTTTATACCTCCATTACGAGAAAGAAAAACAGAGATAGCACCTTTGTCTCTTATGCTTTTGCAAGAAATATCAAAAAATAGAAATAAATCATATAAAGAAATATCTAAAGAGGCTATTTTAAAGCTTGAGGCTTATGAATGGCCCGGCAATGTGCGAGAACTGCGTTCTGTAATTGAGCGAGCAGTGATTTTGAATGATGGTCTTGTATTAGATGCTGACTTGCTCTTTTTGAAAAATCAACAAAGTGAGCAGATCTTTCCAAAAGCAAATAACTTTTCAATCTTGATGCCAGATGGAATTTATCCATTGGACGATATCGAATATGAAATTGCACAATATGTGCTAAAACGCTTTGATGGTAATATAAGCCAAGCTGCCAGATATTTAAATGTTTCGTGGCGCAGGCTAAAACGTCTGGCAAAAATGACATGAAAAAGAGGACAAAATGAATATTGAAGCATTGGAAAAGCAATTTGATGAAACTAATGACTTGCGCGATAAAATTAAGTTAGCAATGGAAATAATTAGCCTTGTTAAGCATAATCTCCACCATGAAAAACAATTATACTATGTCGAATTTATCTACAATAACTGCCACTTTTCAGGTTTTGAAGAAATACGAGTGCAAGCTATAGAATGGTTAGCAAACCACTATTTTTTCAAATCGGATTTTGATAATTCTTTAGAATTGGTGTTTGAAGGATTATACTTGCTTGAAGATAAAAAAGGAAGCGTGAAATGGGTTGACTGCATGAACTTGTTGGCTGTCTTGTATAACGCTCTAAACCAAAAAGATAAAGCACAAGAAGTTTATGAGCAAATACTCCAATATAATCCAAAGACAACTAAAGTGTGGCAAAATTATGCTGGACTTTTGACAGATTTAAAAGAATACGACAAAGCTATCAAGTATATAAATAAAGGGCTTGATCTGGCAAGCGAAGATAAAGTCGAATACTTGGATTTGATGACCTCGTTAGAAAATTATTATATTCAGACTAATAGCCCAGAAAAAGCTGTGCTATTATATGAAAAAAACATAGAAGATATTGAAAAATGTGCAAATATCAGAACCAAATGCTTTCATTATATAAACTACGCAGAGGCTCTTTTGGCACTCAATAGGCTTGATGAGTCAATAACAGCTATTAATAAAGCAGTTGAATTTGCTGAGGATCATCAAAACGTGGAAATTATCTATTTTTCTTACATCATTGCGGTGGAAGTTTATGAGAAGAAGCAAGACTTTGAAAATTGCAATATTTACCTGAAAAAGCTATTGAAATTAAATAAGAAAATATATGATACACAGAATTTAAATAAAACTAAAGCACTCGAAGATAAAATAAAAAGAGAAAAAGAACAAAGACAATCTAATGAAATCATCGATAAAAGCAAAAACATGGTGTCGATTGGTATCATGGCATCTGGCATCACACACGAGATAAATCAGCCATTGAATGCAATTATGATTGAGGCACAAACTTTGGCGTTCAAAGATAATCGAGAAAAAGCTTTGCCACCTTCTTATAGAGAAAGAATTGACTATATTATCGAGGCTGCTGAACGAATAAATACTATTATCAAACATATACGCTCAAGCTGGATTAATAATGACTGTATTGACAAAAAAGAATTTGATGTTAATCAGACTATTAATAACGCTATTAGCCTTGTAAACCAGCAATTAAAAGCTCATGGCATAATCTTTAGGATAAAGCTCGATCCAAAACCTGTTAGCCTATATGGTACACCTATTAGCCTCGAACAAGCATTGATAAACTTGATTGTCAATTCTATGCAAGCACTGGATACACTCAACCAAAGAGAAAAATATATCAGACTTGTTACTATCACAAAAGATAAAACTCTGTTTATTCACCTCGAAGATAATGGACCTGGCATTAATGATGAGATTGCAAATAAGATATTTGATCCTTTTTTTACTCAAAAATTGAGCGAACAAGGTGCTGGATTGGGGCTGGCTCTGGTCCGTAATTTTGTGAAAGACCTCAATGGTAAAATCGAGCTGGTGAAAGAAAAAAGAAAAGGTACACACTTTTTGATTAGTATTCCTTTTACTTGATTTTTATGCTGATTAATGCCTGTACATTCAATCAAGCCATAAATTTCGCAGAAATTTATACCACATATTAAATAAAAATCCCATTATCCTCCACTCTCATCCAGGCAAAAATACTTCTCACTCGTTCACTCTCTCGCTTCGCGAAGCGACTCAAACAATGCCTTGTGCTTGTCCAAAAAAAACACCAATTAAATATCTCTCCATTGAGACTACCTATACATTTCCCCTTCACTCCCCCTACACTCCCCCTGCTATCTTGGAGAAGTAGTAGGAGTGTAGTAGGAGTGCAAGGGGAATGTAAAGGGAATGTAAAGGGAATTCAGCATGTTTTTAGGGCAAAATATGGTGTTTTTAGTAATATTTTGATAAGTTTTTACGATTTTATCGTGGTTCGTCTCAATTGGCAAAGGGACTGTCTCAATGAAAACACAATCTCGTCTCAATGGTTTTGCTTGTTAACAACGAACTACAACGAACTTGAGCGAACTTTTTTAACAACGAACTACAACGAACTTTTTTTTTAACCACAAAGAGCACAAAGAGCACAAAGAGCACAAAGAACACAAAGAACACAAAGAGCACAAAGAGGGATTAGTAGTTTGCTTGTTACAGACTTGCTGATACAATCTTGCTGATAACTGTCCTCAGTTATCGAAGTATAAACAGCAATAATACAGGCTTTTACATCTGCAATTAAGGATAATTGCAAGCACGTGAGGTTTTACATCTGCAATTAGGGATAATTGCAGGCATGTCTGTATTGTTAATAAAGGTATAAAATTCTGCGTAATTTATGGATTGTTTTGTTTTTTTGCTGGTCAGTGAATGGTGTCTGTTGGAGTACAAGTCGGAAACTTGTACATACGGGTTTATCTGGTCGTTGTTTTTAGATGATTGGATAATACTATATACATATTTATAAAAAAAGAGCGGGTTCAAAACCCGCTCTAATATTATCACAAGACAATCTTATTTCATCAAGATCATCTTACGTGTTGATGTGTATTTGCCAGACTTCATATTATAGAAGTAGATACCGCTA
>Ga0265293_10010360_pt1 | contig 13048 bp, 18 predicted proteins | sample Munlanlewell138R_FD_192505 | JGI IMG/M metagenome (GOLD analysis project Ga0265293, IMG submission 192505) | Leachate microbial communities from a municipal landfill in Southern Ontario, Canada - Leachate well 138R | ecosystem: Engineered > Solid waste > Landfill > Unclassified | place: Canada... | reverse complement strand
TTGATCACCCGATCGTTTACCAGTTGTGAATTAGGAACAATAACCAATACATTATCGCGTGTTTTCAATTTTGAGGTACGAATTCCAATAGAAACAACGCGCCCGATCATCTCATTTTCCATTTCTACTACATCATCAACTTTTAATGAGCGCTCGATCAGTAAAATAATACCACTTGCTACATCATTAAATAGCTGCTGCAAACCCAGACCAACACCCACTAAAAGCGCGGCAGCACTTGCAATCAGAATACTCACTTTCACACCCAGCGTATCGAGCAATAGAACAATTACTACAACCCAAATCAAATACTTAACAATTGAATAAATCGAGTGTGCAGTTCCGGCATCAATAGTATGCCGCGCCACCAGTTTTTTATAGACCCGTTTATACAGACGCAACAGCAAACTTGTAACTATAATGATGCCCAACCCTATAAGTACATTGTATAAGTTAATCTTTATATTATTGAACTTAAATAATTCAATACTTAAAAAATCTTTTACTTCGTTAACTATGTCAAGGAATTGTTTCATAGGCTGGTTTAAGGATGTAAATGTAAATATTATCAGCTTTCTGACAAAGATTCAATAACATTTTTTTTAAAATTCTCAGAAACGCCCATAAGCCTTTCAAAAAAGAAACCGTTAATCTCAATTTGCAGCTTTCCACTTTTTAGTTCTATTTTTGTCCAAAATTTAGACAATGACGGCTGATCAGATTGGAATAATTATTTTGGTATTGCTTTTTGTCGTGGGTTATGCTTTCAGGAGCTGGTACAAAAAGCAGGCGCGTTCTTATAGAATTTCCGACAGTGTCGCCAATGGCTACACCCTCACGATTTTCGACCATAACCCACGTGCCGAAGGAGCTACACTTGAATTAAGATGCACCGCTCCAATAGATGGCAAACTAAACGGAAGTAGTTTTGGCATCGAAATCATCAGAAAAAAACGCGAGCTGTATAAAATCTTTTTCACCGATCACCCTGAAATGCGTGCAGGCCTCAAATTGGCCGACGACAACAAAATGATTCAGCTCCTTATCGAAAAAAAATCACTGCTCGACATCATCAGAAAAGAAGAAATCAAACTCAACCGCTTTCGTTTTTTCATCGACTTAGGTAACCATAGTTATATAAAATCTCCTGAATTCACCTTTTCATCACGTTTTCTGATTTATAAAGTTGATACAGGTAAATACAATTAGCTTGCGTAAACTACTTCAAAATTAAAGGAGTAGACCAATACCTGATTTCTATACACAGGAACAACTTTCCCATAACGGGAAAAAGATGATAAAAAACTCATTATAACACACTGATTAAATGCAGATTACAAACTGATTTACCTTGGCATGCAATTTGGTTTTTAGCTGAGGTTTAGCCAACAAATCCCTTTCCAGACAAATTAGCCAGCTAATTTTTCTGAAAACTTAAAACATCATGGTCAATTACTTGCTTTCTGTAGTGTTAACCCTTCTGCAAACGAATGCGGGCTGGCTAAATGCACTATATATTGACCTACTCCAACCCAGCACCAATGAACTCTTTTCGCCGCTAATATTTATAATATTACTACTGGTTATAGCAATACTTTTTGCTTTTATCATTAAAAATGTACGCCAGCAAGGCAAGCAAAACAGGCGCTTGCTGCATTTGCTCGAAGACCGCCACAAACTTATTGACAGTCAAAAAACCGACCTTGAAAAAAATCTCATGACGATGACTGAGCTCAAGGAAAAAGCTGAGATTGCTAACAGTGTCAAGACCAAGTTTTTGGCCAACATCAGTCACGAAATCCGCACCCCACTCAATGGGATCGTCGGCTTACTCGCTATGGCAAAAAAATTCAAGGCACCAATGGAAATACAGCTTGTTCACAATGAGATTGACATGCTCAACACCAAGCTAATAGCCATGACCAATGATATGCTTGACTACGCCAAATTGGAATGTAACATGCTGCAACTTGATCAGCTTAACTTTCATTTTCACAACGAATTACAAGAAATTATTACTAGCTACAGGCCTTTGGCTAAAGAAAAAAATCTGGAGTTCAGAAGCCATACTGACGAAGAAATTCCAGTTTATTTAAAAGGAGATGCATCGCGCCTGAAACAAATCGTCAATAATTTGTTGAGTAATGCCTTTAAGTTCACCAGCAGTGGCTACGTCAACCTGAAAGCTGAGCTAATGGCAGAGGAGCGGGATACAGTGCGTATCAGAATTGCAGTAGCAGATAGCGGCGATGGCATCAAAACGGAAGATCAGGACAAAATCTGGGAGATTTTTCAGCTTGGCGATGGCAGCTATACCCGCAATCATGGCGGTTCCGGCCTTGGCCTTACCATATCACGTAAGCTCGTTGAACTGATGGAAGGCGAAATGGGGCTTGAAAGTATTGAAAAACAAGGATCTGTGTTCTGGTTCACACTAAAATTGGCGAAAGGCACAGCACCCGATTTGATCGAGGGAAATACCATAAAACATATTCTTTTGGCTGAAGATAACCTCATCAACCAAAAAGTTTCGTTACAAAGTCTCCGTGGATTGGGCTATAATGTAGATTTGGCCGCAAATGGAAAAATAGCTGTCGAGAAATTTCTGGAAAACGATTACGACCTGATATTGATGGATATTCAAATGCCAGAAATGGATGGCATTACGGCAACAAAAGAAATCCGTGAAATTGAACGTGAACAAAATGTCGAAAATCCGGTCATAATCATTGCTATTACCGCCAACTCTATCAAAGACGATCGTCAAAAATGCCTGGAAGCCGGCATGAATGAATACATCAGCAAACCTTTTAACTTGGATAAATTTCCGCTGATTATAACACAATTGCTGGCTCAAAAAGCATCGCTAGCAAGCAGCAAATAAGCATAAATTCCAAAGAAAATCTAAATTTTATCAGCAAAAGACTGAAAAAAGACCACTTTGTGGGTGCATCCTATCAGACAAAACAGGCAAAGCATTATTCCATCAAAGAAAAAAGTAATCACCGAATTACACGGATTAAACGAATTTTAACTTGAACATTTCGCTTAATTCGTTTGCCCCGTATGGAGGCATGACCTTAACGGAGAAAAAAACAAAGACAAGATGTCGGTTAGTTTATAAACTAAGAGCCAATTTAAAACGACTTGAAAATTCGTGCCTGCGAAACGCCGGGTGCAACAATTTTGAGGTCGAGAAAATAGCCAAAAGGCGTTTGATCGCATTGCCAGTCGGCTTTTATCATGCGATGCTGTGCTCGGTTAAAAAGTTCATGCGTAAATTCTGCATCAGCTTTGCTTTCAGCAAGATGCGCAAAAGAATGCAAAACCACATGCCGCGATTCATTTTTACGTGCGCCCCATTTTACCACATTTAAAAGCTTGTCCTCCGTGCCTTTGGGATCGGCCTCATCCTTCTCTTCGGCCTGAATAAAAGCCACCAACACTTTTTTAAAAGAGGCGCCCTGACTAACATCCGGAGCTTCTTCCAGGTTTTTCACCGCCGGCTCGTAGCCAAATTCATCGCAAAACATCATCAAAATCTTCATTGTAGCAAACATTTTTTACAGGCTACAAAGCTATAAAAATGTACATTGGCGGCGACTTTTGCTTTGAACAGGATTATGAATAAAGCAGAAACTCCACTAAATTTGTACAAAATTTTAAACTTATGACAAACCTTGCCCAACCTTTAGCAGAACAACTCAGGCCGCAAAGCCTGGACGAATATATCGGGCAGGAACACCTGGTAGGCGATGGAGCAATCCTGCGCCGGGCCTTGGACAGCGGCAGAATACCTTCTATGATTTTCTGGGGACCGCCCGGTGTTGGCAAAACCACCTTAGCATATATCGTATCGAAGCAAACCGACAGGCAGTTTTTTGTGCTAAGTGCCGTTAGTTCAGGCGTTAAAGATGTGCGTGAAGTAATTGACCGCGCCCGAATGTTGCCCAAAGCTCCTATCTTATTTATTGATGAAATTCACCGTTTTAGCAAGTCGCAACAGGATTCGCTATTGGCCGCCGTGGAAAAGGGTCTGGTTACTCTGATTGGTGCCACCACCGAAAATCCTTCCTTTGAAGTGATTGCGCCATTGCTCTCGCGTTCACAGATTTATGTATTAAAATCGCTCGAGAAAAAGCATCTCGTGGCCCTGCTCAAAAATGCTGTAACTGCCTTACAAATCAGGTATAATCGGGAAATAATCCTAAAAGAAGACAGCGCCTTGATGCAGATCAGCGGAGGCGACGCCCGTAAACTACTCAACGCCATTGAGTTGGTAGCTGACATACTCGACAGCGAAAGCAGCGACAAAAGCAAGGCGCTGGAAATTACTGATCTGGATGCCAAGCGCTGCATCCAGAATAACCTGGTGAAATACGACAAAAAAGGCGAGATGCACTACGATGTGGTTTCCGCTTTTATCAAGTCGATGCGTGGCAGCGATCCGAATGCGGCGGTGTATTATTTGGCCCGCATGGTCGAAGCCGGCGAAGACCCGCTTTTTATTGCCCGGCGCATGCTCATTCTGGCAGCAGAGGATATCGGCAACGCCAATCCCAACGCGCTTTTACTGGCCAACAGCTGTTTTGAAGCCGTGAGCAAAATAGGCTGGCCGGAAAGTCGGATTATACTCTCGCAAACCGCTATTTACCTCGCCTCATCGGCCAAAAGCAATGCAGCTTACCTCGCCATCAATAAAGCCTTGGAAACTGTACGCAAGACCGGCGATTTGTCGGTGCCTCTCCCCTTGCGCAATGCGCCAACAAAGCTGATGAAAGAGCTGGGATATGGCGAAAGTTATAAATATTCACACGATTATCCGGGCAACTTTGCTGCACAAGAGTTTCTGCCGGAAGAAATAACAAATAACTGCTTTTTTGAGCCTGGCAACAATCCACGCGAGCAGGAAATGCGTAAAAGTCTGCACGAAAAATGGAAAGGGAAATACGGTTATTAGCGTCTTGAAAGTAGCGACTTTTGCAACTTTTAGGTCCCTTTTTTGTTAAATTAGAAACCTTAAAAAAAATATTGATGGAATTAAAAGACAAAGTAGTAGTAATTACAGGCGCCTCCAGCGGCATTGGAGAAGCAACGGCTATGCGCCTTGCAGCAGATGGTGCAAAACTCGTTTTGATGGCACGTCGTGAAGAACGCTTGCAGGAGTTAGCCCAAAAACTAATGGACGAACACCAAACGGATTCGATGGTGCTAAAACTTGACGTGACCGACCGCGCCGCTGTGCTGGAGGCTTTTGAAGAGGTAAAGAAAACTTACGGACGCATCGACGTATTGATTAACAATGCTGGATTGATGCCTGTCTCCTTTCTCGACAAGCTGAAAATTGACGAATGGGATCGGATGATCGACGTAAACCTGAAAGGCCTGCTTTATTGCATTGCCGGTGTTTTGCCGGTGATGAAAGCCCAGCAAAGCGGCCATATTGTCAATATTTCGTCCGTGGCCGGAAGACGCGTAGGCCCGGGCTTTGCGGTTTATAATGCCACAAAATTCGCTGTAACAGCACTTTCAGAAGCCATGCGAATGGAACTTACGCCTTCCATGAATATTAAAGTTACCGTGATTGAACCCGGCGCTGTAGCTACCGAACTCACGCATACCATCACAGATACAGATATTTTGGACTCCTTTAATAAACCCTCCAATAGTTTAAAACCTTTGGAAGCGGATGATATCGCCCGCTCCATACAGTATGCCATTAGCCAACCCGATGAGGTGATGGTGAGCGAAATACTTGTGATGCCAAGAAGTCAGATGTAACAGCTTGTTTTAAAATAATTTACTCCAAAAGGACTAAGTCATTCTATGATTTAGTCTTTTTTTTTGAAAATATTTTCAAAAAAACTTCTTAGTGAACATATGTTCATTATCTTTGCAAACGAACATAAGCTCATTTAGATGCCACGAATTAAGACACCACGAAAGCTCTCCGGCCTGCCAGCCATCAAAGGTTTCAGGCCTTATGGCCCTGATATTGACAAGCAGGCTACGGCAATTGTGCTCCATTTTGAAGAATATGAAGCCTTCAAACTGTGCGATTACGAAGGACTCAACCACAGTGCGGCGGCCAGGCTAATGCAGGTTTCGCGACCGACTTTCACCCGGATTTATGCGTCGGCACGTAATAAAATTGCTCAGGCATTCGCCGAAGGGCTAGCCATCGAGGTAGAAGGTGGCACCGTATATTTTGACAGCAATTGGTTTCAATGTAATTTTTGCGGCTGCTACTTCAATCAGATTGATCCTGCGCAGCCGGTAGAAACCTGTCCGCTTTGTGGCAAAAAACATTTTCAACAGATGGAAGTAGCTGAGTTAGCTAACATTCAAACCAATTAATTATGAAAATCGCCATCGCATCACAAGGGAATACGCTCAATCACAACATTGATTTGCAGTTTGGCCATTGCGCCTTTTTCGTGATTTACGACAAAGACAGCGGCGGCATGGAAATCAGTCCAAACCCATTTCGGGATGCGCCAAAGCAAGCTGGCCTTCAAGCGGTTAAATGGTTAGCTTCTCAAAATATAAAAACCCTGATTGCAGGTGATTTCGGACCAAAAGTTCAGCCACTGCTGGATCAGTTAAGCATCCAGCTTATTGTTCTAAAAAAGCCGGACACCCGCATTCAGGACATTATTAATCTTTTAAATCAACAATAAAATGCCAAACTTAGACAAAACAGGCCCCGAAGGTAAAGGCCCAAAAACCGGAAGAGGGCTTGGCAAAGGCAGCGACCTACAGAAAGAGGAGCTGTTAAAAAAATTAGGACAAGGAATGGGAAAACGCCGACACAGCGAATGTGCCGACGAACCCGGACAAGGAAAACGTACGAATTATAACAAACCAAAAAAGTAAGGAGCTTATTATGCCAGGATTTAATCAAACAGGACCTGAAGGAAAAGGCCCTCAAACAGGAGGCCGCAGAGGTCCGTGCGCAACAGAAAATAGCACACAAAACCGCCAAAGAGGATTTGGCAGACGGATGAGAAACAATAGCGAAAACCAGCAAGACGCTGGCGAAGGCTGGAGCCCGAATAGAGGCTTTGGTCGCGGCATGGCTTGTGGCGGCGGACAGCGGCGGCGTTTTCGTGGAGGACACAATTGATTTATTAACATAAATACATAGTAAAAAACCCAATAACTTAAATTAACACAAATGAATAAACGTATTGCTATCCCCATGGCTGCCGGCAAATTGTCGGCCCATTTCGGACATTGTGAAGCCTTTGCTTTTGTTGATGTTCAAGACAAAAAAATTGTCAAAGTCACTAGCTTTGACCCACCAGAACATCAGCCCGGAACCTACCCACGCTGGGTTGCAGCCCAGGGCGCTACTGATGTGCTGGCAGGTGGGATGGGCCCACAAGCCGTAACACTTTTTAACGAAGCCGGCGTAAATGTTTTTGTGGGCGCACCCATAAAAACCGCTGAAGAATTGGTTGAAGACTTCCTGAACGATCGCCTCAGTTTGTCAGCAAACTATTGCGACCATGATGGCGAAGGACACGAACACGGACATGGTCATCACCACTAAAAATAACGGTTTGCGCGATTCCCGCTGTGGCGATTGTTTTCGGCATGGATACAACTGTCTGCTCGAAAAGCATACTGCCATTGGCGAAACTGAACGCTTAGCGATAACAAACCATCTGGAGCAGTTGATCTTAAAAGATGGCCTGAGCAGCCCGGAATTGCAGCAAAAACTTAACCGGTATTTTAATCAAGTTACCGGCATTGCTGATCCTTATTCGCAAGAAAAAAGGACCAGCAATGCAATTGCTAAAAAACTTTATGACTACTGGAAACCTAAAGTGCAACAAGCCGATAATAAGCTGCAACTGGCTTTGCGACTGGCAATTGCCGGAAACATCATGGATTATGGTGCACTTCAGGAATTTGACCTGGAACAAACCATTTCGGAAGTTATTGACGCTAAATTAGCGATTGATCACTCAGAAAAGCTTTTTGAAGCCCTTGGCAAAGCTGCTAAAGTGCTGTACCTCTGTGATAATGCCGGTGAAATTTTTATGGATAAACTGTTTATTGAGACACTCAATCATAAAAATATAACAGCGGTCGTGCGCGGTTTTCCTATTCTCAACGACGTCACAATCACTGACGCACATCAGGCTGAAATACATGAAGTTGCAAAGCTTATCGATAATGGTTCCGATGCGCCTTCCACTATTTTAAACGATTGTAGCGCCGAATTCATAAAAGCCTATCAAGAAGCTGATCTGATCATTTCTAAAGGACAGGGAAACCTGGAAGGGCTTCTACCGCAAGAAGACTCACGCATATTTTTCTTGCTGATGGCAAAATGTGATGTGATTGCCAATTTATTACACGTAAACAAAGGCGATCTGGTTGTATATAATCCTTAATAAATTATGGAACTGATTTATGTGATTGTAGCTTTGATTGCTGGCAGCGTAGGCAGTGTAGGACTTGCAGCCTTGATGTTGTTGCTGCCTGATCGAAAACTTGACAACGTAGCCACTTTGCTGATGTATTTGGCAGGGGGCACTTTGTTGGGGGCTGCTTTTCTGGGTATGATACCCAAAGGAATCAGCATGATTGGTGCTCAACCCATGATGCTGACTGTGCTGGGTGGCATCCTGTTTTTCTTTGCCCTCGAAAAAGTTATTTTGTGGCGTACCTGCGGCAATGCTGATTGCGACCGTCATAAACATGCTGCAGTTCCCATCATTTTGATAGGCGACGGCTTTCACAATGCCATTGATGGTATTGTGATTGCGGCCTCCTTTCTCACCTCCTATGAATTGGGATTCTTTGTAACGCTTTCGGTGATGATGCATGAAATTCCTCAAGAACTTGGTGATTTCGGGATTTTACTCAAAAGCGGACTCTCCCGAAAAAAAGCCATTTGGTTTAATGTACTTTCAGGAAGCACCGCATTGTTTACTGGAATTATCGCTTATTATACGCTGGAAGCAATGCAATCTCTGATACCCTATGCACTGGCTTTTTCTGCAGCAAGCTTTTTATACATCGCTTTAGCCGACCTAATCCCCGAAATGCACCGCAAATCTTCCGCAAAATCTTCTTTGATTCAATTCGGGCTGATCCTGACGGGAATATTATTAATTTATATCATTCTTATAATTAAATAGCTATGAAAGATAATTCAACAAAAATAGGAATCATCATCTGCGACCGATACCGGTCTTGCGCAGGTGGAAAATGCTTCAAAGCAGCTAAAAAACGCGAAGGTGCTTTTGCAGCTTATCGGGATCAGGAGATTGAGCTGGTTGGCTATACTAGTTGTGGCGGATGTCCGGGTGGAAATATCGAATACGCCACAGCCGAGATGAAAAAGAATGGTGCCACAGTCATTCATTTCGCAACAGGTTTCCTAGTGGGTTACCCACCTTGTCCATATATGGAATATTTTAAACGCTTCATCGAAGCAAAGTTTGAGTTGAAGGTGGTTTTTGGAACCCATCCAATCCCGGAAAAATATTATACGACACATCAGAAACTCAACACTTGGAATACCCCTTTCCTACAACAGGCCATAAAGCAGAGTTTACCAAATCAACAACTCAGATTGGCATATGACTAACAAAAAACCATATAGAATTGCTATTGCCAGCGGAAAAGGTGGAACAGGAAAAACCCTGCTTTCGACTAATCTGGCCGATTATTTGGCGCAAGAAAAAGCGGTGGTTTTGGCTGATCTCGATGTGGAAGAACCGAATGATGCACTCTTTTTTAAAGCGGAAATAAAGCATTCGGAAATCCAATACAAAATGATTCCGGATTGGCAGGAAGAGACATGCACTTTATGCGGCGATTGCGTTAAGTATTGCAAGTTTAACGCAATAATAAAAATAGGTGAATACATCACTGTTTTCAATGAATTATGCCACAGCTGCTACGCTTGTTCCGATCTTTGTCCAGCGCAAGCCTTACCCATGAAACCCAATCGTATTGGCATTACAAATGCCATACAATCAGGTCGCATACAGCTCATTGAAAGTCGTTTAGATATAGGCCAGGAGCAAGCTGTTCCACTAATCCATGACACACAAAAGTACATTCAGGATCATTTTCCACATATCGCCATTCAGCTTTTCGACTGTCCGCCGGGCACTTCCTGCCCTGTGATTGCTGCGGTAGCCGACGCCGATTTCGTACTATTGGTAAGCGAGCCCACGCCATTTGGTTTACACGACTTAAAGCTTGCCGTGGAAACCATGCAACTCATCGGGAAGGCCTATGCTGTTGTAATCAACCGCGCCGATCTGGGCACCGATGAACTTGAAAACTGGTGTCAGCAAGAGCAAATTCCAATTGCTGCACGCATTCCGTTTGACAGGAATATTGCTACCACTTATGCCACAGGAGAATTGGCCTGGAGAAACAATTCTAATCTCGAAAACGCGCTAAAAACCTTAGTTGAATATCTACACCAAAGAAAGGAAGTTTATGCGTGAGTTAGTCATTTTATCGGGCAAGGGCGGAACTGGAAAGACTTCCATAGCAGCCAGTTTCGGCTTATTAGCTGCCGGAACAGCGGTATTAGCCGACTGCGATGTTGACGCTTCAAACCTACATTTGCTGATGAAACCAAAGGTGATGAGTGCCGAGGCATTTTTCAGTGGCGAGCTGGCACACATCAATCCCGAAAGCTGCATCGGCTGTGGCAAATGCGAAGAAGTTTGCCATTTTAACGCCGTCAGCCATCAGGAAGAAACATACCTAATCAATTCATTAAGCTGCGAAGGCTGTGGCTATTGCGCCGTGATTTGTCCGACGCAAGCGATTGAGATGAATCCTGCACGATCAGGCGATTTATTTGTCTCTGAAATAAAATCAGGTGATATGATGGCCCATGCCCGTTTATTTCCGGGTGCTGATAACTCAGGTAAGCTGGTGGCACGGGTGAAAATGGAAGCCAAGAAATTAGCTAAAAAATATCAACGTGAACTCATTATCATTGACGGCGCTCCCGGCATTGGATGCCCGGTAGTTTCGTCGCTCTCAGGTGCTGACTATGTGATTTTGGTGACAGAGCCTTCCGCTTCCGGCTTGCACGACTTGATGCGCCTAGTTGAAGTACTAAAAAAGTTTCGGCTAAAGGCCGGATGCATTATTAATAAAGCAGATTTGCACCCGGACAAAGCAATAGAAATTGAAGATTTTTGCAAAGCTTATGAGATTGATATATTGGGCAAACTTCCTTATGACAAAGCATTTACAGAAGCGATGATACAAGGAAAAACAATTATAGAAACCAATAAATCAATTCGCATATTATTGGAAGAAATTTGGAACAATATTAACCTTAAATCTATTTAATTATGAAAATTGCATTTACAGCAAGCGGTGGTAATTGGGAAGCGCAGATTGATCCGCGTTTTGGTCGCACAGCTTTTTTAGTCGTCTATAATGAAGAAACAGATCAGCTTGAAGTCATTGACAACAGTGCCGTTCAGGCAGAGGCACACGGCGCCGGAACTGCAACGGCTCAGCGCATTTACGACTTACACCCGGATGTGCTGATTACCCGAAACGGCCCCGGTGGAACAGCCGCTAAAGCTTTGAAAAACATGCAAATGAGCATCTATGTAGATGCGCATAACTTAAGCCTTAAGGAGGCCTACGCAAAGTTTAAAGGCAATAAATTAACACTTCTGACAACCTAAAAATGAATCGACACCGGCATCACAACTACGACAGTCAAATACCGGCATACTGCGTATGTGCAAAGTGCGGAACAGCCATGCGCCATGTGCCTGGCATACCCTGCAATACTAGAAGCTGTCCGCAATGCGGACACGCCACCTTCAAAAGTTATGAAGCGGTGGAAGCTGATAAAATCGTTAAGATTGACGAAGAAGAAGCAGAAGATTATCTGATGCCAGAAATTGTTCGTAACACAAAATATCCGGTTGTTCAAACTGAATTATGTACGGCTTGCGGCGATTGCATGGAAGTGTGTCCGGCTGGCTGTATTGAATATGTCTATGGAAAAGCTTTTGTGATAGAAAACGATTGTCGCAATTGCAGAATCTGTGTCATAGCTTGTCCAGAAAATGCTTTTAAAATCAAATAATAAAATGATACAAATCTATACAGGAAACGGAAAAGGCAAGACCACTGCTGCCATTGGAGCTGCCATCAGGGCATCAGGTGCCGGCATGAATATCTTTATTGCACAATTTGTTAAAGGCATGCACTACAGCGAACTTGAAGTGCTAAAAACCATTCCAAACATTACTTTGGAGCAATACGGCAGAGACTGTTTTATAGAAAAAGAACCCACCCAGGCAGATATCGAGGCAGCTCAAAAGGGCTGGGAAAAAGTAAAGGAAATACTAAAACAGCATAAGCATGAAATGATCATACTTGACGAGTTATGTATTGCATTATACTATAAACTTATAGACCTGAATGAAGTGCTTGAAGTTTTGAGAGGCATTGACAAAAAAACAGAAATCATTATCACCGGCAGGTATGCGTCAGATGAGCTGATTGAAACAGCAGATTTGGTTACAAAAATGCGGGAAATAAAACACCCATACAATAGTGGAACACAAGCCCGAATGGGTATCGAATATTAACTTCAAACAAATTAAATTTAATCCAAAAACAGATTTAAAATGAAAAAAACAGATGTATTAATTATTGGCGGAAGCGCAGGCGGTATGGTGACCGCTGTTATAGGAAAAGCCCATTGGCCGGAAAAAACCTTTACATTAGTCAAAAAGACAAAAGATGTTATGGTTCCTTGCGGCATTCCATACATCTTTGGGACACTCGAAAGCAGCGAGAAAAACATCATGCCTGTGGATATGATGATGAAGAAGAATGGCATCGAATCTATTGTAGGAGAAGCGGTTGACATTGATCATAAAAACAAGCAAGTTCATTTTGAAAATGGTGAAATCATTGCTTATGAGAGATTAGTTATTGCAACAGGCTCAAAACCACACAACCCTAAATGGCTTGAAGGCATCGACAAAAAAGGTGTTTTCGCTATCCCCAAAGACAAGAATTA
>Ga0265293_10010357_pt1 | contig 13053 bp, 13 predicted proteins | sample Munlanlewell138R_FD_192505 | JGI IMG/M metagenome (GOLD analysis project Ga0265293, IMG submission 192505) | Leachate microbial communities from a municipal landfill in Southern Ontario, Canada - Leachate well 138R | ecosystem: Engineered > Solid waste > Landfill > Unclassified | place: Canada... | reverse complement strand
GTGCCACCGCGACAGGTCCGTCCCGGCGATAAGATTGGTCTGGATCATCATGGACGAAGCGGGTCTTGAGCTTCGCAAGTGCCTCGCCGACCGCATCGACGTGCGGTCCCGCTAGCGCCTCCTTGAAGGCGGCGATCGCCGCGTCCAGCCCACCCGGGTGATGCTCCAGGCAGTAGACGAGATCATGCGCATCCTTGCGCGCGTTGCGATGATCAAAGGCGAATGCCTTGAGGCAGGTGAAGCTGACGATATTTGCGTATCGGACCGTCTCGGTCGCCAGGCCTTCACCGTCGAGCAGCTCGGCGGTCAGTTCGGTCTTGTCGTGCAGATCAAACACCATCGAGGCATGCGGGATGTTGAGCGCAGAGACGTTGCCTTCGGTCGGAAGCACCTTGACCTTCCCGCCGCCGAGCTCAGGATGCTCGGCGAGGAACTCGAGGATCATGGTGATGCCCGTCTCCAGACGGGCCTCCCAGCGCCACGAGACCTTCACCCCATTCTCATTGGTTCCGCGATCGAAACCCATCGTATGGAGGTTCGCCTCCAGCGTGCTGTAGGCCTCGGTGTCGGTCAGGATGCCCACATCGACGACAACATCCACATCGCCGGTGCCGGCGTGCTGGGGCACCTCGGGCGGACGAGCAACGACCAGATAACGGGGCGTCAGCCCGCCGACGAGAAACACCGATTCCTTCCAGGGGCCGAAGCCGCGGAGGAGCGTGACGAGCACGCGCTCGCAGGCCTCGGTCACGCCGCCATCATAGGCGCCCATTGTCTTGGGTTTGGTCATTATCCTGGAAGCCGTTCGGAGCGGAGGTGGTCGGCCATGTCCTTGGCGCGCCCAGCCCCCTGAAGAAGGTCGAGATAGACCTGGACCGGCGGCGCATAGGCAATGCCGTCGATCCTCTTGCCCACCGCGATGTCGTGCTTGCTGGCATCTTCGATGACGCCGAGATTCCAGCCTTTCGATACGAGTCGAGCATTGGGCGCGAGAGGACCTCGCTGTGCAGCCGCCCGCCCTGCATCCGGCATTTGAGCTGCGAGATCGCGGAGAGGTACGGCGCATATGCCTGCGCTGCGGCCTCCGTCGTCACGGCATATTGCGCGCCGACACGCTCATCTCCGTCGCGCTGATGCACGGAAGCGCCCGGCAACGCTGCTACGGCGCCGCACAGCTCCTCCAGCAATTCGCGCTCCTCAAGCTCAAAGATTCGCATATTCGGCGGTATGGCAATATTCACTGTCCAGCGAATTTTGTAGAAACGGATCTTTGTTTCGGAATTGCGGGCAATCGGAGAGGCATTCAACGTCGATGGTGTTTCAGCATTTCGCTGAAACCGGCATTCCGGTAAAATGGAAGCCAGCCACCCTTGAAGGCGGCGGAGCGCTATCCGTTTGGCAGCCCCTGCCTAAGAATGTCTCGAAGAATTCGGCACGGACAAAGCCAAGCAGTCGCAACGGCACAAGCATTCCTTCTGGCCCCTGCAATCCAACTGCGTCAATTCCGGTCCCAAGCAGCTAGTGCATCTTCGGGATCGAGCAACGACAGGGCAGCCCCCTCCCTTGTCGCTGTTTCGGCCTCTGCCCCGGCATCGTGCCACTTCCACAAGACAAGGTTCGTGCCACCCTTGTTCTGGACAGACGGAACCAACGCACCCTCGGCACCCGCAAGGGTCAATTCCTCTGCGAGCTTCCAACTGGGAGGAATGCCCTTCTCCACCATGAATATCTGTCGCCATAAGCATTCGGTGATCGCCGGATCTGTCCCGCGCAGATCGGCAATGGCGTTGGCGGTAACATCATAGGCGGCCAGCGTGCCGGGGCGCACGAGCTCCTGATGCATCTCGACTATCGCAGTCACATAGTCCGCGGAGAGGTAGAGTGCGGGCATGCCCATGGGGTTCCAGCGGCCGCCAGTCCGGTGTGATCCGCTTTCGAGTGGGCGGCGCTGCCAGCGCACGCCAAGCATTCGCCAGTAGCGACCCTGCAGCGGCGCCAGCGATGTCATCAGGAATAAACGCCCTCGTCCATGCTATCGAGCGTCCACAATACCGCCTCGGCCTTGCCCTCTTCTACCAGTTCCTCGGCCGTCTTGCCAAAGCCGGGGATAGGCTGGTGGCGGAACCAGATGATCGCCCTGCCCTCATCGCCTGCAAGCTCGGCGGCGCGAGTGATGATGCGCGCAATTTCTCCCAGCTTGGCCTGCACGGCAGGACTGTCAGGATGCGCCGTCATCGTGTTGCGATTGAGGTGGGCAATCCGCGACAGGCGCGTCATCGGCAGTCGCAAGCGCTCCGCCATGCGGCGCGGTGCGATCAGGTCGCCGTCACGAATGTCATCTAGAAAAGCAGCAAGCATGAGTGCACTCCTTGCTTGATATATGCACCTATCTGCATTTCATTTCAATGATTCTGACGATCAAATGGGTATTTTCAGGCCCAATGCCGATCGAGCAGGCCTTCAAAGCCGTCTCTGCCTCCTCACGAGTGCCGCCCCACTCGGCCGGGTTTGCGAAAGTGAGGTCTGGATCTGCTGGAAGTTCCGTTGTGCCATGCCCAGGATCAGCTCAAACACGCGCCTGACCCTGCCTCCGGCGCCGCCTGGAACCTGCCCATATCAGAACAACGCGGACATGACTGGAAATTCCTTTGGCGTTGGCACCATCAGCGGAGGGGTTGGCTGCGGAATTTCATCTAGCATATCGCACATATGAGAGGTAGGATTGCAATTAGATGTTTCATACATCACGAGGACTCAATGATCACATCACAGCAAATGCGCGCGGCGCGTGCTCTTCTCGGTATCGACCAACGCCAACTGGCTGCTCTGGCCAACGTCTCGGTTCGGACGGTCCAGAGAATGGAGGCGTCGGACGGGCAGGTGCGCAGCGTGGTCGATACGCTGGTGAAGGTGATCAACGCACTGGAAACCGCCGGAATCGAGATCATCGGTGAGAATGCGACCAGCAACGGCGCCGGGCGCGGGGTCCGGCTGAAGGATACCGCAGCGGGAAGTCAGCCGAAGCGCGTGCCATCGATGCTCTACGATCAGGCTGGCGAACCGCAGGCCGAAAATGAAGCCATATGATGCGCGGCTGACCGCGTTCACGCCGAAACTGGTAACGGTTCTCGGCGAGGGATATACGTTCGATCGGCTGCGGCGGGACAGCATTGCGGGGCTGACGGTCGCGATCGTCGCCCTCCCCCTCGCCATGGCTTTGGCGATCGCGAGCGGCGCGACCCCGGACAAGGGATTGATCACGGCCGTCATCGCCGGGTTCCTCATTTCGGCGCTTGGCGGTTCGCGCGTCCAGGTGGGCGGGCCGACAGGCGCGTTCGTCGTCGTCGTCTTCAACGTGATCGCCCAGCATGGCTATGACGGGCTCCTGCTGGCGACGCTGATGGCGGGCGTACTGCTCATTGTTGCGGGCTATTCCGGGCTCGGGAGCCTTGTGCGTTTCATCCCGCAGCCAGTGGTTACCGGCTTTACCGCCGGGATCGCGGTGATCATCGCTTCAAGCCAGGTGAAGGATTTCCTGGGCCTGTCAATGAAAACGGTGCCCGCGGACTTCATACCCAAGTGGTCGGCCTATTTCTCCGCGCTGGGGAGCCTGCAGCTCGCCACTCTTGCAATTGGCGCCGGCTCCCTCACGCTCATCATCGCTCTGCGAAAATGGGCCCCGCGCCTCCCCGGCTTCCTTATCGCCGTCGTGCTGGCGAGCGCCATCGTCGCCCTTCTGCATGTCCCGGTCGAGACGATCGGATCGCGCTTCCCCGAGCTTCCCACCGGCCTGCCCGCCCCTGCCCTGCCGGAGATCTCGTTTGCCCGGCTGCAAGCGGTGGCGCCGGCCGCCTTCACCATAGCGTTCCTCGCCGGGATCGAGGCGCTGCTCTCGGCCGTTGTGGCTGATGGCATGATCGGTTCCCGGCACCGCTCCAATCAGGAACTCGTCGGGCAGGGTGTCGCGAACATGGCCTCGGCCGTTTTCGGAGGGCTGCCCGCGACCGGAGCCATTGCACGGACCGCGACCAATATCCGCGCCGGCGCGGTGACGCCGATCGCCGGCATGCTGCACGCCGTCTTCCTGCTCCTGTTCATCCTGTTCGCCTCGAAGCTCATGGCCTTCGTACCGCTGGCCGCCCTGGCGGCGATCCTGTTCATGGTGGCTTGGGGGATGAGCGAACACCACCGTTTCCTTCAGCTCCTGCGCATGCCGAATGGCGACAGGAGCCTGCTGTTGCTGACTTTTGGACTCACGATTTTCATAGACCTGACGGTGGCGATCGCGGTCGGCGTGACGCTGGCATCGCTGCTGTTCATGATGCGGATGAGCCGGACCGTCGAGATCGCGAGCGATAGCGAAGGCGCCGCCTCCGATGCCGAAGAGGAAGAACTCGACCAGCGCACGGCCTTGCCGGCAGGTGTCGAGGTGTTCCGCATCGACGGTCCCATCTTTTTCGGGGTCGCCAACGACCTCATGGACACGCTGAGGCGCATCGGGTCCGCTCCCAAAATCATCATCCTGCGAATGCGCCGGGTCCCGTTGCTGGATGCAAGCGGTGTCGCGGCAATGGGCGACATTGTCGACCATGCCGAAGTGCTGGGCATCCGGGTCATCCTTTCGGGCGTGACGGCGCAGCCGATGGAGATGCTCGAAAGGGTATCGCTCGGCCCCTCGAGCAGTCGGGTTTTGCATAGTGCGAATTTCGCGGATGCCGTGCGGCTTGCTTCATCCCTCACCGTGGAGCCGGCCTCCACGGCGCCGACACTCCATTGATCACCTCTCTATTATCCGGAAGGAACCCAGGATGAGCGATGCAAACGACGAGTATGTCTATGATGACGCTTCAGGCGAATGGCTCCCCGCCGTCGAGGCTGCGGCGAAGGCCGCGGCAGCAGACTTGGTCGAGGTCCTGGATTCGGCAGGGAACATCCTCGCGGACGGGGACAGCGTCATCACGATCAAGGATTTGAAGGTCAAGGGGGCCGGGCAGACGCTGAGGAAGGGCACCGTGATCAAGGCGATCAGGCTGACCGGCGATCCGCAGGAAATCGACTGCCGCTACGAGGGTATCAAGGGCCTGGTCTTACGAGCCGAATTTGTGCGCAAACACTGAGGCAGTGAAGACGCGTTCTCACCGCCCCGACAGTCGCGCGGGATATACCGATCTTCGCAACACTCAGGGTATTTGCGGCGTCCGTTGGTAGAGGCGTTCGATGTCGTTTGGCCTGGCGAGATCATGGCCCGGGCTCATCACGGCGGCAGCGCCAGCGGCAATGCCGAAACGGAAGGCTTCGCCCATCTCCCAGCCAATCGAGATCGCAAACAGCATGGCGGACAGGAAGCTGTCACCGGCACCAACCGCGCTTTTCGCCTCGATGGGGGCAGCTGGCAGGAAAAGCGGTCCGGCGGCGCTGGCAAGGATCGCGCCTTCATGGCCCATGGTCACGGCGACATGGGCGGCTTGTCCGGATCGAACGATTTCGAGTGCCGCATGGGCGATTTCGTCGGGATCGCCGAGTTCGAGCCCGGTCAATTGCCGCAACTCGCCGATGCTGGGCTTCACGAGAAAGACGCCGCCTTCATCGAGGCCGCCCTTAAGTCCCGGTCCTGAACTGTCGAGGATGACGGGAATATTGCGCCGGCGCATCAGCGCTACGACCTGACCGTAGAAATCGGCGGGCATGCCGGGCGGCAGCGACCCGCTCAACACCATGAAATTGCACTGCGCGGTTTCAAGCTGGTCAAGGCAGGCCTGCCACTCGGCGGGCTGGATGGTCGGCCCCGGTGGAACGAAACGATATTCCTTGCCGCTTTCGAGCTCGAGCACGGCGGATGCGACGCGGGTATGGCCCGCAATATAGATGCGATTGTGGACGAGCTGATGGAGGTCGAGCAGGCCGTCGAGAGCATCGCCTGTGGCACCGCCCGCCATATAATAGCTTCGGGCATTGCCGCCGAGGCGAACAAAGACTCGAGCGACGTTGATACCGCCGCCGCCTGGGCTGTAGAATTCGGATTTGGTCCGCATCTTGCGCGTGTGGAACATGCGATCGACTTCATAGGCGACGTCGATCGTCGGGTTCAGCGTCAGCGTGGCAATGTTCGTCATCCCGCCATTTGAGCGGGCTGGATGTATTCCAGTCTATCCGCAATATCCCCAATTCGTTCCGCCGGTGCGGCATGCCAAGGTAGCCCTGTCGGGCGTCGCAATCCCGCTGATGCCTGGCGTCGTTCAGGCCCTCCTCTCAAGGCGCAAAATGCGTTCGTCCGTTCCGCCATCATCACACTGGTCTCGCTATCCGTGATTGCTTGCGTTCTGGAACTGTCCGGGCTTCTCGATCGCGCTATTGCAGCAGACGCGAGGCCCCGCGAACGAGGCGATGCGAGGGGGATCTGGCTGCTACCCTCTAATACCACGGTAGAAGTGCTGATGTTTTTCCGTTTTGATGAACGATCCAGCAGGTGCATGTCGGTGTTCGCTAAGGAAAATCTCTCATAGCGGGAGCATTGCGCGTCACTAAGGTGTCACGGATCAGGACCCCGCCAATTTGGAGCATGTGCAGTGACGAATAACGAGCCCAGGATCACCTTCCACGGCGCCGCGGGGACAGTCACAGGCTCGTGCATGGAGCTTGAACATGACGGCCGCGCGATCCTGATCGATTGCGGCCTGTTCCAGGGACCGCGGACGCTCGAAACGCTCAATCGCGAGCCGTTCTCGTTCGATGCACGCAAGATCGCCGCGGTCGTCCTCACGCACGCACACATCGACCATAGCGGTCTATTGCCAAAGCTTGTCGCCGAGGGCTTCAGGGGGCCGGTCTATGCGACGCCGCAAACGCGTGATCTTCTCTACCACATGCTGCCTGACGCCGGGCGCATCCAGGAAAGCGAAGCGGAGCGGCGTAACCGCCGCAAGGATCGAAAGGACGAGGAGCCGATCGAGCCGATCTATACCGAGGCCGATTCCAAGGCGGCCTATGATCAGATCGAGACGGTCGCGCTGAACAAGTGGTTCCAGCCCGCGCGGGGCTTCACGGCCCGGTTGTGGAATGCCGGCCACATTCTCGGATCGACTTCCGTCGAGATGCAGGTTGGCGAAACGCGCCTGCTCTTTTCCGGCGACCTTGGCCCGGATCACAAGGCCTTTCACGCCGATCCCGAAGGACCGGCGGGGCTTGACCATGTGATCTGCGAAAGCACTTATGGCGACCGGGCCCGCGAGGATCTGACGATCGAGCAGCGGCGTACGCTCCTGGAAGCCGAAATCAAGGCTGCGTTGACGCGTGGCGGCAATCTCGTCATCCCGGTATTCGCGCTTGAGCGGACGCAGGAGTTGCTCCTCGACATTGCCATGCTCATCAACACCGGCCGTCTGGCGCATCCGCGGGTATTCATCGACTCTCCCCTGGCGACGCGGGCGACCGAGGTGTTTGCAAAGCATGCCGGCGAGCTCGAGGACATGGGTTCGGGCGAGATCTTTCATCATCCGTCCTTCCACTATGTCCTGAACGCTACGGAATCGATGCGGCTCAACAGCCTGTCCGGCGCAATCATCATGGCGGCTTCGGGGATGTGCGAGGCCGGGCGCATTCGCCATCATCTGCGGCATAATCTGGGGCGGCGGGAGTCGACGATATTGTTCGTCGGCTTCCAGGCGGCGGGGTCGCTGGGACGCACGATCCTCGATGGCGCGAACCGGGTGCGGATCTGGGGGCAGGACGTCGCCGTCCGTGCCCAGATCCGCAGGATCGACACCTATTCGGCGCATGCCGACCAGCAGGATCTTCAGCGATGGATCAAGGCGCGGCAGCCGATCGATGGCAGTCTTTTCCTGAGCCACGGCGAGTCCGGGTCGATCGAGACGTTCCGCCGACTGCTGCAGGCGGATGAGGCGGCGACATCGATCATCGCCCCACAACTGGGCGAGACCTATGCGTTGCCTGCGCGCGCGTCGGCGCGGCGCCTCAAGACAGGCGACCCCGAACTGCAAGGCGCGGTCGGGCGCGACTGGCAGAATGACTACGCCGATTTCTCGATCCGCCTCAAAAAGGAGCTCCAGGGTATCGAGAGCGCCTCGGCGCGGCGCGAAGCCCTCGCGCGGATGTCGGAGGTCCTTCGCTCGTACCAGGACCATCGCGACAAGCGGAAAGCGAAGAACGGCTAGATTTTCCTAGCGGCGCGGCGACGGGGATAATCGGATCAGGCCTGGAACGGATTAGGGAACCTACTTATGGGCGCGCCTTGGCGTGTCTTCTATTACGTTCGCGTGGAAACCAACGGAGTAAGACATGTCGAATACACCGCATACCTTGGGCGAAGAGTTCCCGGACCAGATGGACAAGATCCACGCGCTGAAAGTTTCGGACCCGATCTTTGCGCAGCTGCTCGCCGCCTATGATGAAGTGAACGACGAGATTCATGTGGTCGAAACGAACGTTCAGCCGACGTCGCAGGATCGTGAAACCGAGCTCCGCAAGCGCCGTCTGGCGATCAAGGACCAGATCGCCGAAGCGCTTTCACAGCCAGCCTGATCGGTCGAGAGGAGCCGGTCGCGCTGCGTCCGGCCTTCTTCCACATGCGCCTTGTGAAGAGGCGAACGAGGGGAGCGGGAGACCGAACCCCACCCGCGCCTTGGTTGAAGAGCGGCAGGATCGGGATTTTTCAAGGTTCTTGTCTTTCTGGGTAGATTCAGCATGTGGAAGGAAGCCATTGCAATCAGCCTGTTGCTGACGGGGGCCGCCACCTTTGCGGCTGCCGGGAGCGCGGGAGAGGTGTCTCGAGGTCACGACCTGGCGGAGCGGCGATGCGCGAGTTGTCATTCCATCGGCGAAACCAATGCGAGCCCCAACCGGCTCGCACCGCCGTTGCGAAATCTCTACAGGCAATATCCGGTCGATGCTTTGCAACCGGCGTTCCTGAATGGTCTTGAGGTCGGTCACCGTGATATGCCGCGTTTTATCCTGACGCCGCAGGAGGTGACGGACATCATCGCGTTCCTTCATGACCTCAACCCATGCCGCAAGCCTTCGTCGGATGACGCGGCCATGGCGCAGTGTTTCGCGCCCATGGAATGATGAGATATGCAGCGCCAGCACAGGGAAGCTGGATAATCCGGAATTTGGAGGGAGCCAGCGCATCACCGCCGCCCCCTCCTTGGCCAGAAGGACGCTTTGCGCCGCCCGCCCTCAGCGCGACATCAGGACGGGAAGGCTGACGTCGTCGATCAGGTCGCGCGTGACGCCGCCCAGCAGGATGTCGCGCACCCGCGAATGGGCGAAGGCGCCGATGGCGAGAAGATTCGCCCCGGTATCTCTCGCGAAGTCCTGAAGAGCCACGGAGATGCGCCGGCCGGCTGAAGCGATCACATGAACGTCGACCTTGAATCCATGGCGCGCAAGGTGGCGGGCAATATCCGAGCCGGGTGCGGGTCCGTGGCCTTCCGCGGTGGGTTCCGGATCCACGCAGACGACGTCGATGACGGCGCCCGGATCCGCGACGTCAATAAGGTCCCGCGCGGCGCGACGCGCCTCGCTCGATGCATCCCAGCCCAGAACGGCGCGCCCCACGCGCTCCAGCTTTGCATGGTCGGGCAGGACCAGGACGGGTCCGCCCGATCCGGTAACGGCGGCCTGCAGGCTCCGGCGGCGCAGTTTCCGATTTTCGAAGGCGGAAGCGCCACCGATCAGCAGGAGGTCGGCATAGCGCCCTTCAACACGTGACGCTCCCCCGAGATAGGCAAGGGTGTCGGCGACCGGACGGATCTCGACCGGGATCGGCGCGCCTTCCACCGCGGCCTTCACCGATTCCGTGCGGCGCTTCGCTTCGTCATCGATGCGATCCAGGATCACCGGGTAATAGTCAAAGGGTGGCAGCACAGCGGCATTGTCGAAAATGTCCATCATCAAGGATATTGCGAGATGCGCCTCCTGTGCGGCGGCGAACGCCGTTGCGTCCTTGATGAAGCCGCGGGCCTCCTCCCCATTGTCGACGATTGCGACGAGGTCTTTCAGCATGTTTCCCTCCTTCTCGGTTGATCAAAATCTTCACTTGCTGGGTGCGGTGGATGTCATGTGCGCTGTATGATCAGGTAACTGAGATAGGCTGCGTAAGCGCTCACGAAGAGGCCGCCCTCGAACCGCGAAATCTTGCGGCTGCTGACGAAAATCGGAATGCAGAGCAGCGCTACTCCCAGCATGACCGGTATGTCGATGCGGATGAGATGGCTGCTGACATCGATACCATCGGCCGGAATGAGGCAGGTCACCCCAAGAATCACGAGGATATTGTAGACGCTACTGCCGATCAGATTGCCGATCGCGATGTCACGCTCACCCCGGATCGTCGATATGATCGTGGTCACGAGTTCGGGTGCCGAGGTACCGATGGCAACGATCGTCAGGCCGATGAAGGCGTCCGATACATTCCAGAGACGTGCGAGATCGACAGCACCTTCGACGAGCCAGTCGGCGCCGACAACGATGATGACGAGACCAATCGCGAGCATCAGCATCTCGGTCGCCGCCTGACGGTTGGCGAGGCGCCGGGGCCCGAACTCACGGGCGAACTCCAGCTTGACCTTAAGGCTCTCTCGCCGGGCCGCGCGGATGACCGCCAGCGTGAATATCACGCCCATGGTGACGAGCACGAGGCCCTCCAGCCGCGACAGCGTGCCGTCCCAAGCAAAGGCGAGCAGCGTGGCCGCGGCAATGACGATCGCGGGGAGCTCTAGACGCAGGGTCTGCATCTGGATCGCCAGCGGTTGCAGCGCAGCGCTCAGGCCAAGGATAAGGAGGATGTTGACGGTATTGGTGCCGGCGATGTTCCCGATCGCAAGTGAGCCGTTGCCCTGAATGGCGGCCTCGATGCCGACGGCCAGCTCCGGCGTGCTCGTTCCAAGCGCAACCACGGTAAGACCGATCAGCAGGGGGGAAATGCCAAGGCGCGCTGCCAGTGCCGCGCCGCCTCTTACGAGCAGTTCGGCGCCGGCGATCAACGCGGCAAGCCCGACGCTAATCCAGACGATCGCATGAGTCATCGAAGATCAGTCTGCCTTGCGCTTGGCGGGATCGGGTACGAGAAGCACGTCGCCGGGCACCGCATCGATGATCTTGCGCGCCGTGCTGCCGATCAGGGTTTCATAGACCATGCCGCCGCCATGGGTGCCCACCACAGTGAGATGGCGCCGGGAGTTCTCGGCATAGTCCCGCAACAGCGCCTCGGGCACGCCATGTTCAATCATGTGGCTGACCTTGCGGGCGGCGTCGGGCGTGAGCCCGGCTTCGGCCAGGAACTTGTCGGCCGCGTCCTTGCCATATCCTTCGAACTGCTTTTCGACCTCTGCGCGGCCAAGATAGCCGGCAAAGGGCACGTCATAAGCGTGAAAAAGCGAGAGGCCTGTATCCGGGAAAAACCGGATGGCTGTTTCGAGCGCAACGCGGGAGGATTCCGAAAAATCCGTCGCGACGAGCATGGTGTGATAAGGTTCGAAGGCGCGGTCGCGAACAATGAGGACCGGGACAGGAGACTTGCGGATCAGCCGGTCGACCGTGTCGCCAAGAAACATCCGCGCCAGCAGTTCGTCGCGGGCGACGCCGGTGACGATCAGTTCGGCATGGGATTCCCGGGCTGCCTCGAGGACGACCTCGGCCGGCGAGCCGGTTTCGACATGGACGGCGATGTCGACGTGCGGATCCTCGCGCACCAGATCCCTGTAGATGCGGTCGCGGGCCTTGCGGACCGGGTCGGGCGGCCGCCGCCAGGACGGCAGATCGCGCAGGCTCCCGAACAGGGTCATAGTCTCAGGCGGAGCGAGTGCGTGAATGACGGTGAGTTCGGCCTGCCACGCCCTGGCGACGAGCAGGGCACGGTCGAGCGCGCGGTCGCAGCGATGGCTAAGGTCGGTGGCCAAGGCCATGCGCCTGGGGAAAGTGCCCTCGGTCATATTTCATCCTCCTAGGTATTGAGTTCCTTGAACCAGCCCAGTCGCCGCATGACGTGCTTTTCGACCTCGAGCAGGAGCATGAGGGCCACGCCGGCAATCACGAGCAGCGCAAGGTCGGCGACGGTGAGCGGCCGCGAGTGGAAGATCGCATGCATGAACGGGGCGTAGGTGAAGAGCGCCTGGCCAAGAACGAGGATCGTGATCGCGATCAGTACGGCGGGGGTTCCGATGGCGCCGCGCCAGGTCAGAGACGTTGTATGCAGATAGCGGACATTGAAGAGGTAGAAGATCTCCGCGACGATGAACATGTTGACGACCATCGTGCGCGCAACTTCGAGGCCGCGCCCCTGATCGAGCGTGTAGAAGAAGATGCCGAGCGTGACCGCGGCGAACAGCACCGACACCAGCACGACGCGCCAGAGGAGGAAGGGTGAAAGGAGAGGCGCGCCCCGCTCGCGCGGGCGGCGCTGCATCGCACCTGGCTCGGTCGGCTCGAAGGCGAGCACCAGGCCAAGGGTCGCGGCGAGGATGAGATTGACCCACAGGATCTGGGTTGCCGACATCGGCAGGGCGAAGCCCAGCAGGATCGCCAGGACGACCGCCAGCGTCTCACCGCCGTTCGTGGGGATTTCCCAGGAAATGACCTTTCTGATGTTATCGTAGACGGTCCGGCCCTCGCGCACGGCGCTGACGATCGATGCGAAATTGTCGTCGAGGAGCACCATGGAGGCGGCTTCCTTCGACGCCTCGGTCCCCTTGATGCCCATGGCTACGCCGACATCGGCCTGCTTGAGCGACGGCGCATCGTTGACGCCGTCGCCGGTCATGGCGACAATCTGGCCTTGCGCCTGCAGAGCGCGAACGATGCGAAGCTTGTGCTCTGGGCTGGTCCGGGCGAAGACCGAGACGCGGTTGACGACCCCTTCGAGGTCCCCATCCGAAAGCTTCTCGACATCCAGGCCGGTCATCACCTGCGGATCGTCGGCGAGATCGAGCTGGCGCGCGATGGCGAGTGCGGTTGCGGCATGGTCGCCGGTGATCATCTTGACGTCGATCCCGGCGGAGCGGCACTCGGCGATCGCCTCCTTCGCTTCAAGGCGCGGTG
>Ga0265293_10010355_pt1 | contig 13055 bp, 9 predicted proteins | sample Munlanlewell138R_FD_192505 | JGI IMG/M metagenome (GOLD analysis project Ga0265293, IMG submission 192505) | Leachate microbial communities from a municipal landfill in Southern Ontario, Canada - Leachate well 138R | ecosystem: Engineered > Solid waste > Landfill > Unclassified | place: Canada... | reverse complement strand
GAGTGTTTTTCCCTCTTTTTTTAATTGAGAGACAACATCGAGTACTAACAGTGATGCTAAGATACCGCTATCACAGTTAAAGAAATCTCTAAAGTAGTAGTGTCCTGCTAGTTCCCCCCCAAAGATTGCACCAATTTCTCTCATTTTTACTTTGGCAAAAGCGTGTCCCACTTTCCAGGTGGTGATATTTGCACCGTTTTTTTCTAAAAACTCAGTGGTACTACGACTTGTTCTAATATCTTGTAATACAGGACCTTTCTCTTTAGCTAAGTAGTAAGAACCAATGAGGGCTGTGATGTAATCGGGTTGGATAAATCTCCCTTTCTCATCAATAAACATTACTCGATCAGCATCTCCATCAAAGATGACACCAATGTCACTGTTGTTTTTCTTTACTGCATCGATGAGATCTTGGCAGTTCTCTAAGATAAGAGGATTTGGTTCATGAGCTGGGAAGGTTCCATCAAGATGATCATATAGGTAGTGATGCTCCTCTCCAAGAAGTTGTTTTATTAATAAGTTTGCCATTCCGTGGGAAAGATCGATACTCACATTCAAATTACTTAGATCAGGAACATATTTTTTTAAGAACGTGAGATAAGGAACTTTAACGGGAGTCTCAATAATGTTGCCTTTGTGCTGAGCAACAATGATAGGATCGTATAATACCATCTCTTTAAGCTCTTCAAGACCTGTATCACCGCCAACAGGGAGAGCTCCTTTACGAGAGATCTTAAGGCCGTTGTACTTTGCAGGGTTGTGACTGGCGGTAATTTGTACCGATGCGTCACTTTGAAGGTGGACAGTTGCAAAGTAGACCATAGGAGTTGTGGCTAGTCCAATATCTAAGACATTCGCTCCGCTATCGGTGATTCCATCACACAAAGCATGGTAGATCTCTTCACTACTGACTCGTACATCACGACCAACAACGACCTCTTTGGCATCTAATAAAATAGGGAGAAAATAGCCAACTTTATACACTAAGTCTTTGTCAAAGTCTTCGTTATAAATCCCTCTGATATCATATGCTTTAAATGCTCCCATTTATGACTCTCCTACGGTTCTTTGAATAAACTCTTTTTTATTCATCAATTCAAAAAAGAGGACACTTCCATCATTAAATTCAACAGCACTCACTAGCTGGCTAAATACTCGCTCAATAAAAGAAGCTTCTTTTAAATTGGTAGGTTCTCTTTTTTGTGCAACAACAGCTAAAGCCTCTTTTTTTGTGACTGTTTTTATATGTTTGATATCTTCAGCTTTAAATGAGCCTTCGAGTTTTACATACACTGGTTGGCGTTTGCCTGGTTTTAAGGCAATGCCTAAAATAGAGGGACGACGTTCAAAGTCTTCGTAGTAGTATGTGTTATTAATCTCAAATAAGAAGACCCCAAATTCTCGGTGTGTCCCGTCACTTGATGCAAACCAAGTGCTAAAAGTGCGGTATTCAATGCTTCCACCGTATTGCTCTTCAAGCTTTGCTAAAAATTGCTCACTCTCTTGATCCATGGGCTCTCTCCTATCCTTTTTTAAACTTATCATATATACTGCCTCCGAGAAAGGCAATCACAGTCATGGATATGAACTTAGCCAAAGATTTTGGCAAACTGTTAAAAAGACATGCCCTTGAGTTAAGAAGGGCATATGATGGTACCGATACCACTGTCATGCGAGTCTATAACCAACATCTAGAGCATCTCCCAATAACCGTCGACATCTACGATGAGTATGTTCGCATCACTGATTACTCAGATGGTGTTTTACATGAAGAAGATATTGAATCTATTATCGACCTTTGTTCAAGAATGTTGTACAAAGAGAGAGAGAATGTCATTTACCACCGGCGTAAAAAACGCCTTGGTGATGAACAACACGATGTGTTGGATGATCAATCGCTTTATACCACCGTTAAAGAGCATGGTTTAACCTTTACAGTCGATTTAACAAAACGAGTCGACACGGGCCTATTTTTAGACCAAGTGGTAGCTCGGAGTATGATTGAATCGATCTCAATGGGGAAAAGGGTATTAAACCTTTTTTCGTATACAGGAAGTTTTAGTGTCTATGCTGCTCGGGGAGGAGCAAGCGAAGTAATAAGTGTCGATTTAAGTAATACGTATAGCCAATGGGCTCAAAAAAACTTAGAAAAAAACAACTTTACTTCAGAGATATACAGGTGTGTCACCCTCGATGCAGGAGCTTTTATCCAAAAGGCTCTCAAAGAGAATAAACAATACGATATTATTATTTTTGATCCACCAACATTCTCTAACAGCCGAAAGGCTGAAAGTGATTTTGATGTACAACGAGATTATATCTCGTATATCCACCAGATGAATCGATTATTACCACGTGAGGGGATTATCTATTTCTCGGTGAATATGAAAAATTTTAGATTTGAGAGAAACAAGATCTCGGGTTTTGAAATCCAAGAGATTACCAAAGATGTTCTCGCTCCCGGCTTTAGCCGTAAGCGAAACACCATCCGCTCTTGGATCTTACAAAAGAGTTCTACCTCACAGTTCTCAGATAAGAGAACTCACTACAATGCGCCTCCTAGAGTGGAGAAGCCTAGGAAAAGAGAGATTATGAAAGACAATGATGATTTAGTGCTCATCTGGGATGACGAGGATTCCCCTGCACGTACCACAGCCCGCCAGCGCCGTTTTGAACGACGCAATCCCGGTAAAGAGTATATAGGTCCAAATAAAGAAGAGCGACAAGAGAGCCGCCAAAACGACGATGAGCGACCAGCTTATGATCGTCGTGACCGATCCCGCTCATCCGATCAAAGACGAGACCGATCCCCACGACGTGATAATGATCGTCGTAGTTTTGATAACCGAGAGCGTCGTCCCTCTTCTCGAGGTGATGATCAAAGAAGAGATCGCTATCCACGACGTGATGATGAACGCCGTAGTTTTGATAATCGGGAGCGACGTCCTCGTTATGAGGAACAAGGTAGGGAACGACCCCCACGTCGATTTGATGATGATCGAAGAAGATCTTCCCAAGACGGTCCACGTGATCGACGAAGCTTTGGCGATCGAGATCGACGCCCTCGCTATGAGGAACAAAACAAAGAGCGCGCTCCTCGTCGATTTGACGATGAGAGAAGAGGCCCATCACGAGATAAAAGAGATTATAATGATCGTTCTTCACGAAGATTTAGTGATGATCGCCCCCAAAGAGATAGTTACCAAAGACGAGATGATCGTGATCGACCCCCACGCAGGTTTGATGATGATCGACGTGCTCCTAGAAGCTTTAGTGACCGTCCTCCTCGTCGATTTGATGATGATCGTCGAAGAGCTCCTCAAGATGGCGCTCAAGATCGTAGAAGCTTTAATGATCGTCCTCCTCGTCAGTTTGACAATGAGAGAAGATCTTCTCGTCCAACTGAAAGACGAGAGTCAAAAGGACCACGACCATACGGCTATGATCGATTCAAAGCCCCTGCAACTCGTGGTGGTTTTGAAGAGGATCGTTACCGAGAAGATAAAGAGAAAAAAGAGACAAAAGAGTAACTTATTAAGTGAACTAATCGATGAGGTTGAGAAACCTCATCGGGTTCTCTGAAGCAAATAGGTGTATCTCCTCATCGCTAAAAGGAGAAGTCTCAAAGGTTTTTAAGTATTCACTGTACGATTCAACTTTTGCTAAGTTAATTGAAAAATCAGAACCAAACATCGACCGCTTTTTGATTTTTTCAGCTAAAGAGCGGTCTTCTAACTCTTCTAAGAAGGTATGTAATTCACTGTAAAAGTCCCCATCAGTGCCACTGAAAGAGAAGTCGGCATAGATATTCTCATACCTGCCCATTAACAACATAATATCTTTAAACCATGGATCTTCGGTGAAAGAGTGATCTAATAATAATTTTATTGGATTTTTCCCAATAGGATTATATTGTCTCCCATAATGGGCGAAATCCAATTTTAAGGTGGGGTAGTGTTTAAAGACGACCTTCCATGTATCTGGGTTTGTGTAGTGTTGAGCAATTTTAGAAGCTACGCCTCTAAAACCTTGATCGTCACAATGGGAAATAATTCCCACATTGCGCTCTACACAGTAATCGTAGATATAACGGGTCTTTTTGAGTTCTTCTTTATCTTCTGGCCACGGGTTAGTTCCCAAAGGGGGATAGAATTTAATTCCAGCAAAAGGGGAAGGAAGATTATCATCGATAAGAGTTTTGATGAATTCTAAAGAGTGAGCCTCTGGATTAATGCCTAAAAAGGGGAAGAATTTAAAGATTCCCTCTTTGTTCTGTTTTTGGTAATACGCAATGCCTTCAATGGTATCACGTACATATGAGAGTATTTTCTCTTTATGACTCACTGAGTAGTATGCTTTTTGCTCATATTCTCCATCGAGGTGGGAAAAATCCATCACCAGTGGAATAAGACCATAATGATCATATGCCTTTTCCCTAAAGTGGAATTTTCCATCTCGAATATATGCTTGATCTTTTTTGTGGCCATAACTCCCTTTGAGATCTTGTTCCATCACCGTAAAGATTTCTCCAATGGAGCGTTCAAAGAGGGTAAATAGATTCGATAATGTAATGAATCCTTGTTTGCCTCGGTTGGAGGAGGTAAACAAATACCCAGGAGAGAGAGCTCCGCTTGTGATAAACTCTCCGACGTTATCTGCAATGGACTCAACGAATGAGACAAAGTTTGGATGGGTAAGATTCATTGCATGCATATGAGCATCAAAAAATAGTGGTTTCATAAAATCAGTATAGCAAAGAAAAAGGGGCAGTCAATTGAGACTTGCCCCTTAGTGTAGGTATCTTTATTCCTATTTTTTAGCCTTTTTACTCCACGAGTCTCTCATGGTGACAGTGCGGTTAAATACAGGATGTTCACTACTGTGGTCTTTACTGTCGGCCATGTAGTACCCCGATCTCATAAACTGTAGATATTCACCTGGTTTTGCATCTCGTAATGAGGGCTCTAACTTAGCGTGCTCAACAACCACAAGTGATTCAGAGTTGAGATCATCAAGATAATCGCCTGTTCTTTGGCCTGGGAACTCAGTATCAAAGAGCGTGTCGTATAAACGAACCTCTCCATCAACAGCGTGGGGGACACTCACCCAGTGACTTGTTCCTCGTACTCGCCTTAAATCGGATGTGCGTCCACCATAACTCTCTGGGTCGTAGGTACAATGTACTTCAGTGACATTGCCATCTTCATCTTTAATGACGTCGGTACAGGTGATGTAGTAGGCGTGTTTTAATCTAATCTCATTTCCTGGATAAAGGCGATGATATCCTTTGACAGGAACTTCCATAAAGTCATCTCGTTCGATATACACCTCTTTGGAAAATGGTATTTGTCGTGTTCCTGCATGTTCATCTTCGGGGTTATTATCTGCTTCAACGTATTCGACTTTATCTTCAGGGTAGTTGGTGATCACCACCTTTAAGGGATCTAAAACAGCCATTACTCGTTGTGCTTTTTTATTCAGATCTTCACGGGCACAGAACTCAAGTAATTTGATATCTACGACACTTTCAACTTTTGCTACTCCAACACGATCGACAAAATCTTTTAATGATTCGGGGCTATAACCACGTCGTCGTATACCAGTGATGGTAGGCATTCGTGGATCATCCCAACCATCAACCACACCACTACGAACAAGGTTTAGTAATCTTCGTTTACTCATAATGGTGTATGTGATATTTAATTTAGCAAACTCAGTTTGAATAGGGCGATGGTCGATTCCATCAATCGAAGTTGCCCAATCATATGCAGGGCGGTGATCTTCAAACTCTAACGTACAAAATGAGTGGGTAACTCCCTCAATAGCATCACTAATAGGGTGGGTGTAATCATACATGGGGTAGATACACCACGTATCACCGGTACGTGGGTGAGTAGCATATTTTATCCGATATAAAGCAGGGTCTCTTAAGTTCATATTAGGAGAAGCCATATCAATCTTTGCCCGTAGGACATAGGAGCCTTCGGGGTGTTTTCCTTGTCTCATCTCTTCAAATAACTGTAAACTCTCTTCAATTGGACGATTACGATCAGGAGAATCTTTTCCTGGAGTGGTGAGTGTCCCACGATACTCTCTCACCTCTTCAGGTGTAAGAGAGTCGACATATGCTAAATCTTGCTTGATGAGATTTACAGCAATGCTGTGAAGTTGTTCATAATAGTCACTTGCATAATAGAGGTGATCTCCCCAATCAAAGCCGAGCCATTTGATATCTTCTTGAATCGAGTTGATGAACTCCATCTCCTCTTTTTCGGGGTTGGTGTCATCAAATCTGAGGTGACATGTTCCGCCATACTGTTCAGCGAGACCAAAGTTAATACAGATCGATTTAATGTGACCTATGTGTAAATAGCCGTTTGGCTCTGGTGGGAAGCGTGTGACAATTTTGTTGTTTGGAACTCGATTGTTAGCTAAATCATCTTCGATGAGTCGCTCTAAAAAATTCAATACTCTCTCTTCTTTCTTTTCAACAGGAACTTGATCCATGTAGTAATCCTTTCCCCTTTCAAAGGGGGCTTAAGTGATGTTGCACCATAGTAGCACAAACAGTTATCTAAGGAAAAGAGTTCTCTTTACGATGAGTATTGTCCTTTCGAAAACGATACCTTTTTATATGTAAGGAAAGGGTATTGCTCCATATACTCCAAGTAGGTATTGCCTTCTAAAGTTAATCACATTTCTCACACCTTTGAAATCTGAAACTCTATGTAACATTGTTCCTCTTTTTCTTGTATGAGTGATCAACCCAATTTCAGAGATTCTCATAGAATCTTCGTCCATAATATCGGTATTGTGGGCAGTAAAGATGAACTGGGCGCACGAGGTATTATATCTTCTCTCTTTAAACAGGTTGATTAATTCAACAAGAACAAGAGAGTGGATGCCATAATCGACATCGTCAATAAGAAGAACTGAACCTCGCTCTAAAGCAGAAATGATATACACAAGTAACTCAACAATCCGTTGAGTTCCGTGTGATTCTTGTGTTAATAGAAATTCAATCTCATTGTTGTGTATATCTTCTTCAACCGTATATATCTCACCTCTTGTGAGATGAGGAACCTTTTCTTCTTTGATACTTCTTACTGCTTTGTCTAACACAATTATTTTTAAGAATGTGGTGTTGGCGTGATGACGAATGAATCTAAAAGGAGTAGTATGGTTATATATGCACCTTGAACAACGTCACTCTACTTTCAGACAGCTGATGAGTCTCTCTTTGCCTATTATGATAGGAAACCTCCTACAAACGTTATATAACATGGCTGATGCCTTTTTCTTAGGAAAATTAGGTACTGAAGCTATTAGTGCTCCTTCTATTACGATGAGTGTGAGTAACTTTATTGTTGTATTTGGTGCTGCCTTTACTGTTGCAGGGACAACAATGGTGAGTCAGGCATATGGGGCAAATAAGGAGAATACCGAACGCTTAGACTTTCTTGCTTCACAAGTGTTTGTTGTAAATACCTTCATGTCGATCTTAGTGATGATCGTGGGCCTTCTTCTTACAGATACCTTAGCGGTGTTAATGAAAGTACCTAGTGGGTTAACGTATGAATATACTATTCAGTATATGAAAATCACATTTTATACGATGCCCTTTTTATTTGGAGATTTCATTTTTCGTAGTGTCTTACAAGGAATTGGAGACTCTCTTACCCCGTTGTATGTCCAAGGTGGAGCAGTACTACTTAATATTATCTTAGACCCTATTTTTATTTACGGCTTAGGTCCTATTCCAGCTTTAGAAGTTCGTGGGGCAGGGTGGGCAACCTTTATTGCCCGAGCGATAAGTTGTAGTGTCTCTATGATTCTGTTATTCAGTGGGTATCGTGGGATAAAAGTTCATAAGAGCAAGATGAAACCCGATCGACCAACACTGAGGTTAATGAGTCGTATTGGACTACCTTCAGCTTTTGGTCAATCAATCTCCTCATTAGGTTTTGCAACCATCCAACAGGTAGTAAACACCTTTGGTCCTCCAGCGATTGCTGCTTTTGGTATCGGTAATAGAATACAATCACTATTTAATATGCCAGCACAAGGCATTAGCCAAGGGGTGGCAGTATTAGTTGGTAAGAACTTAGGTTCAGGTGATGATGATCAAGCTGAAGGTATTGCACGTACAGGCTTATTGGTAAGTGCTGTGTTTGTCACAGTGGGGATGACACTAGTGTTACTTTTTGGTGCACAAGTGATTCACTTCTTTGTCGATGACCCTGAGGTGGTAACTTACGGGATTCCGATGTTTAATATTACCTCTTTTGGTGTCATTGTCTTTGTTGTGTACACTGTCATGTTAGGAGCCTTCCAAGGAGGAGGGCGAACTCAACCAATTATGTGGCTTAATATTGCACGGCTGTGGTTCTTACGTGTCCCCCTAGCTTATATTCTCCCTTATTTCTTTAAGATGGGAACTGTAGGTGTTTGGCTTGCAATGTTAATAAGTAATGTCTTAGTAGCCTCTTGGGCCTTTGTCCTCTTTTACAAAGGGAAGTGGAAACAGAAGCTCACGTTCAATTAATGGTGTGTGTACTAACGCATTAAAAGAGGGTACAATTTCCCCTCAAGGAGAGAGGCGTGACCCATAACAATCATCTGAAAAGAAGTTCTATTATCACACTGGTGAAAAGAATAATTTTTGGGGTAATTATTGTATTAGTTGCCTTTGGGATTATTATGTGGTCTCGTTCGCTCCGTGAAGCTGCCCGCAAAGAACAACAAAAACAGATTTTAGAGAGTGTGTTACACCAAGAAGGGGAGATGGGATTACTGGAGTTAGCTGGTGTTACCGTCAATGATATCTTCTATGGAGATCAAGGGGTGAGTGTCTTTGTGGGAGGTATGGAGAATTACCGCTACAGCGCCGAAGAGATGCGTAACATCGCTATCTACGAAAAAACAAATAAAAGTGTAGTTCATATCACCACCGTCTCTACCACAGTGAATGCCTTTTTAGAAGTCTTTCCTATTCAAGGGACCGGTTCTGGAATTATTCTCAGTGTCGATGGTTATATCCTCACCAATGCTCATGTGGTATCTGATGCCACTGATGTGAGTATCACCTTATTTGATGGGACAAGTCATGATGCCTCAATAATTGGGATCGATAAAGAGAACGATTTAGCTGTCTTAAAGGCTGATCTCCCTGTGGGAGTAATCCTAGATCCAATTGAGTTTGGCTCAGCTAAAGATCTCAAAGTTGGGCAAAAGGTTGTGGTTATAGGAAACCCATTTGGATATGACCGAACCATGACTATTGGAACAGTATCGGGTTTAGGTCGTCCAGTTCGTATTGAAGGAAGTACCGTTATTAACGGCATGATTCAAACAGATGCTGCTATCAATCCAGGAAACTCGGGAGGGCCACTGTTAAACAGTGTTGGTGAGATGGTAGGTATTTGTACCACCATCCACTCAACAACAGGCTCCTCTCAAGGAGTTGGTTTTGCTATTCCTGTTGAAACGGCAATGAGTGTTATTCCCGATTTGATTCAATACGGAAAAGTGGTACGAGGGTGGTTTGATGTCACACTTGTTCAACTTGATCCCTCTATTGTCCAATATGCTAAACTACCGGTAAATCAAGGCTTATTAGTGAGCCAAGTCACCAGTGGTGGTAAAGCCGAAAAAGGTGGAATGAGAGGGGGAAGTGAAAAGGTCCAATACGGCTCTTCAATTATCTACCTTGGAGGAGATATTATTATTTCTATTCAAAACGAACGTATTAGAGAGTACGCCGATTTATATAGTGCCTTAAGTACTACTCGCCCTGGCGAAGTTGTTGCAGTTGAAGTGCTTCGTAAAGGGGAATTAAGAAAAATGAACATTGAACTTGTTGCTCGACCTGAGGGGATGGAATGGACAGTCCATTAATTACTCGCCCTTTTGAAGTAGTGGCTGATTACCAACCAGCAGGTGATCAGCAAGAGGCCATCGATCTACTCTCTGCTGGAGTCGAATCAGGATACGAACGACAAACACTCAAAGGGGTCACTGGCTCAGGTAAAACGTTCACGATGGCTAAGATTATCGAGCAGGTTCAACGCCCCACCTTAGTGCTCAGTCACAATAAAACGTTAGCTGCTCAACTATTTAGAGAGTTTAAGACATTTTTTCCCAATAACGCGGTGGGGTACTTTGTCTCTACGTACGATTACTACCAACCAGAGGCGTATGTTCCTGGTAAAGATCTCTATATCGAAAAAGATGCCGATGTGAACGATGAAATTGATCGTCTTCGACTTTTTGCCTCTTTTGCCCTTATGGAGAGACGAGATGTGATTATTGTCGCTACAGTGAGTTGTATCTTTGGTCTAGGAAGTCCTGCTTCAGTGCAAGATATGTTAAAACACTTTGCTGTGGGACAAACCTTTGATTACAAAACAGATATTCACCACATGGTTATTATGCAATACGAGCGTAATGATGTGGTGTTAGAACGAGGCTCCTTTAGAGTTCGTGGAGATGTCATTGAAATCGTACCCTCTTATTTAGAAAAAGCTCTGAGAATTAAACTGAGTTGGGATGAAATAGAGAGTATTGAGTGGTTTGACCCAGTGAGTCAACAAGTTCTTGAACGTGTCCCATCAGTCACACTCTACCCAGCAAAGCAGTTTGTATTACCACCAGATCAAGTAAAAGTAGCTATCACTCGGATCCAACAAGAGATGGAAGAGCGCTACAAAGAGTTTATGAATGAGGGTAAATTATTAGAAGCAGAACGAATTAAAACTCGAGTCGAATACGATTTAGAGATGCTTCAAGAGTTAGGGTATTGTTCGGGAATTGAGAACTACTCACGCCCACTTGGGAATCGAGTAGAGGGGGAAGCACCTCCTGTGTTGTTAAACTATTTCCCTCCCGACTTTCTCACCTTCATTGATGAGTCTCACGTTACCATTCCTCAAATCGGAGCGATGTATGAAGGTGATCGTAGTCGTAAGTTAAACTTAGTTCAATACGGTTTTAGACTCCCTTCAGCTTTAGATAACCGCCCTCTTACGTATGACGAATTTGATCAAGTTGCAGGTCAACGAATTTACGTCTCTGCAACTCCAGGTCCCCGTGAGCGTGAAGAGTCGGCTCAAATAGTAGAACAAATTATTCGGCCTACTGGATTGTTAGACCCTACAGTCGAAGTACGTCCCACAGTAGGACAAATTGAAGATCTCTATGGGGAGATTAAAAAGACTGTCGCTAAAAAAGAGAGGGTATTAGTCACTACCCTCACTAAAAGAATGGCTGAAGATTTAACTGATTATATGTCGAATTTAGGATTACGAGTTCGTTATCTCCACTCCGAAGTAGAAACTATTGAACGAGTAGAACTATTGCGAGATTTAAGAATGGGGACGTATGATGTCTTAGTTGGAATTAACCTTCTTCGTGAAGGGTTAGATCTTCCTGAGGTGAGTTTGATTGCTATCTTAGATGCCGATAAAGTTGGATTTCTTCGCTCTGCTACCAGTCTTATTCAGACCATTGGACGAGCTGCTCGTAACGTAGGAGGAAGAGTCATCATGTACGCCGATCGGCGTAGTGATGCGATGGAGCAAGCAATCCAAGAGACCGAAAGACGGCGTCAGATTCAAGATGAGTATAACCAAAAGCACAATATCACCCCCACAACGATCAAAAAGGCGATCCAAGATATTATTACTCGAGAAAAGAGTGATAAGCAGGAGAACCAAAAAGCAGATATTGAGATTCTTAAAAGTAAGTACAATCTCTTTGTTGCTAAAGATCGTAAACTCTATATCAAAGATCTAGAAAAAGAGATGTTAGAACATGCGAAGAATTTAGAGTTTGAACAAGCTGCTATCTTGCGTGATGAAATCGAAGCGATTAAAAACAGAGAGTTCTAATTCATCTCCAATCACTATATAAGAGAATACTTTGTGGTCCACTAACCACCACTGGGTGTTGGTTGAGGTAAGAAGATGCTAACTTTGTAGTTACATACGAGTAGATCCGATCCAAAGTCACAACTCCACCTTGATATGTGGGAATAGCTTTTTTAGATCTTATAGCTCCTTGTGTTTGAGTGAGAATCTCACCACCAAAGAGTTCTTCTCCTTGAGTGTGGTCCCATCCTAATGCTTCAAGAAGATAGTAGGTGAACAATCCGTGGGTGCTATCTGAATTCTCATATGAGGGTTCATCAGTGCGTGATGCACTAAGAGTGGTAATTTTTGGATGATACGGAAAATCAAACACTCCAAAAGGGTAGTCTTGTACATAAGAGCCACTAAAACATGAATCTAAGATGAGAAGGATATGACCTTTCTCTATGGTGTAGAGAACTTCTAATAACTCTTTTTGAGTTAAGAGATCATACTTGGATGGATCATCTTCATCAGCTACTACCAAAGCTCCTCCTTGGTAGTTATTTCCAATATTGGGATCTTCTCCATGGCCTGCGTAATAGATAACTAGTAATTCACTCTCTGTAAGACTCTCTATTTCACTTTCAATCGTTGTAAGAATGTGTTCCTTTTTTGGAAGGAAATCATTCAACGATTGATTTGATCCTTCTTGTAATAACAATGTTGAATCATATTTTTGGTGAAACAGATCTGAGAGTTTCTTAAGTGCTTGATCGAACTCTTTAGCATCTCGTATGGTTCCCTCTAAATGGAGGTGAGATGGCATACTTTTGTAATCGAGAGCGATAAAGAGTCCTTTCACACTCTTTTGCTCTCGTAGTGGAGAGGTGACTAATTCACAAGAAACCATTGAGATGATGATTAAAAAGGTGAATAACACCCCAAGTGTCGCCTTTTTACTCATCATCACGCTCCGTATATCGTATTTTTATTCCAAAGCCTCCACTGAAGGCATCATAATCATCTCTTTGATCATAACGTAAGGGAAAAGTGAGAGCTATAAAAGAGTTGAGTCTATACGAAGGGGTGACGGTATAACGGATAAAGGAAGCTTGTTCATAGGTGTGATGATAAAACGACACCACATACGAACAAGAAGCTGAAGTGGAGAACTTCTTTGTAAATTGTAAGCCAACTTCAAGACCT
>Ga0265293_10010354_pt1 | contig 13056 bp, 15 predicted proteins | sample Munlanlewell138R_FD_192505 | JGI IMG/M metagenome (GOLD analysis project Ga0265293, IMG submission 192505) | Leachate microbial communities from a municipal landfill in Southern Ontario, Canada - Leachate well 138R | ecosystem: Engineered > Solid waste > Landfill > Unclassified | place: Canada... | reverse complement strand
GGCATCGCGCCCCGCCTCCACCGCCAGCCGCATCGCGCGCGCCATGCGGACAGGCTCTTTCGCTTCGGCGATAGCGGTGTTCATCAGCACGCCGTCGCAGCCCAGTTCCATGGCGACCGCCGCGTCGGACGCCGTGCCCACCCCCGCGTCGACCAGCACCGGCACGCCCGCACCTTCGACGATCAGGCGGATCGTCACCCGGTTCTGGATGCCGAGGCCGGAACCGATCGGCGCGCCCAGCGGCATGACCGCTACCGCGCCCGCCTCTTCAAGCTGTTTCGCGGCGATGGGGTCGTCCACGCAATAGACCATCGGCAGGAAGCCTTCGTTCGCAAGCACTTCCGTGGCCTTCAGCGTCTCGCGCATGTCGGGATAGAGCGTCCGCGCCTCGCCCAGCACTTCCAGCTTGACGAGATCCCAGCCGCCCGCCTCGCGCGCCAGGCGCAGCGTGCGGATCGCCTCGTCCGCCGTGAAGCAACCCGCCGTGTTGGGCAGATACGTGATCTTTTTCGGGTCGATGAAATCGGTCAGCATCGGCGCCTTGGGGTCCGAGATGTTGACCCGACGCACCGCGACCGTGACGATCTCGGCGCCCGATGCTTCCACTGCCGCCGCGTTCTGCGCGAAATCGGCGTATTTCCCGGTGCCGACGATCAGGCGGGAGCGGAACGTGCGGCCCGCGACGGTCCAGCTATCGTCGTCAACTGCCATGTTCTCTTGTCCTCCCCCAACGAAATGCACGATTTCCAGCGCGTCGCCATCGGCCAGCGCGACTTGCGCCAGAGTGGAGCGCGGCACGATGGCGCCGTTGCGCTCCACCGCCACTTTCGCCGGATCGAGTTCCAGCCGACGCACGAGATCGGCGATGCTGCTGCCGGCGGGTGCGCGGCGCGGCTCTCCGTTGACGATGAGCGAAAGTTCCTGAGACATGCAGCGCAGATAGCGCTCAACACGCGTGGCGCAAGTTCCGCATATGCGCGAAGGCGACGAGCGAGACGCCCGCAACAGTCAGCGCCGCTTCTCCGAAACCGTGCGGCACGGCAAGCCCGGCGGCCATCAGCGCGATGCCGCAGGCCCCGATCGCCAGCGGCGCGAGACGCCCATGCCGCAGCACGCCGAGACCCAGCGTCAGCACGCCGATGCCGATGGCCAGCGCGAGACCCGCCTCGTGGATACCCGGCGAGAGCAGCGCGCCCCCGCCGATACCGAGCAGCGTGACAAGGGCAATGCCCAGCAGGCAATGCGCCACGCACAGCCCGGAAAGCAGGATTCCCGCACTGTCGAGCTGGTTCCGAATCGCTGTCAAAGCATCACGCATGCGGGCGGCATATGTGATATTGTATCATCCCGCAAGCGCGATTCCGCCATCGGCCGGCCAGGGATCGACGAGGGACCGGCAGGGGGATCGGAGGGGAGATCGGACACCCGCCTCTTGCTCTTTTCCGCGCGCGCGCGCAGGGACGCGAGCCATGGAGGAAACCCGATCCGCGACAGCACGCGCATCGGCCGCAAGGCCGCTCGCCATCGCCAACTGGCTCTGGGTCGTGGCGGGCATGATCGTGCTGATGGTCGTCATCGGCGGCGTGACCCGGCTGACCGAATCGGGTCTGTCGATCACGCGGTGGGAGCCGGTGCGCGGCATTCTCCCGCCGCTCAGCCATGCCGACTGGGAAGCCGAGTTCGCGCATTACCGCCGGATCGACCAATACAGCGCGATCCACGCCGGGATGACGCTGGACGAGTTCAAGCGCATCTTCTTCTGGGAATATTTCCACCGCTTGTTCGGCCGCCTGATCGGCATGGCTTATGCCCTGCCGCTGCTGTGGTTCGCGTGGCGCAAGGCGATTCCGGCGGGCTACGGCTGGAAGCTGGCCGGGCTGCTCGCGCTGGGCGGTCTGCAGGGGCTGTTCGGCTGGCTGATGGTGCGTTCCGGCCTCGAACCGGGCATGACCTATGTGGCGCCGGCATGGCTGGCGGTCCACCTGATGACGGCGTTCCTCACGCTGGCGATCATCGCGTGGGTCGCGTTCGACCTTCACGCGCTGGCCCGCGATCCGGCGGCGCGCCCGGCCCGGCTCACGGCGTTCGGCGCGGTGTGCGGCGCGGTGCTTGCGGTGCAACTGCTTTACGGCGCGCTCATGGCCGGGATGCACGCGGGATTGGTCGCGGCGGACTGGCCGCTGATGAACGGCGCGTTCTGGCCCGGCCCGACGCGGGAGCACGGCTCGCTGGCCGGTGCGCTGTTCGACGACCCGGCGGTGGTCCACTTCATCCATCGCTGGTGGGCCTGGATCACGGTGGTCGCGCTCGTCGTGCTGGCGCGCAAGGTGCGGGCGCGCCTGCGCCCGGCCTCTGTCGCCATCCATTCCGCCTTCGGCATCCAGATCCTGCTCGGTATCGCCACGGTGATGATGCATGTGCCGATCTGGCTCGCCGCGCTGCATCAGTTCGTCGGCGCGCTGCTGGTCGTGGCCGTGACCTGGGGCATCCATGGGTTGGGCCGTGAAGGGAGCCCCCGGCCGTGACGGCGGCGCTGATCTGGTGCCCGTTCCCCGACGAGGACAGCGCGGCACGCACCGCGCACACGCTGCTTGACGAAAGGCTGATCGCCTGCGCGAATATGCTGCCCACGATGCGCTCGATCTTCCAATGGCGCGGCGAACGCGGCGAAGCACAAGAAACGGGGGCGATCCTGAAGACCGACGCGGCATTGCTGGACCGGGCCATGGCCCGGCTGGCGGATCTGCATCCCTATGAGCAGCCCGCCATCGTCGGCTGGCGCTGCGACCGGGCGAGCGCCGCGACGCGCGCCTGGCTGGAAGCGCTGGCGCCATGAAGGCGGGAACCGGCCTGCCGCGCGCCCCGTTGCGTGCCCTGGGGTTTGCCGGTGCGGCGGTGGTCATGCCCACGCTTGCGCTCATGGCGGGGCCCGCCGCTATGGCGGCGACGGAAACGGCGTTCGTGCCGCCCACCGAACCCATGGTGCTGACGCGGACGCTGCAACGCGCGTTGCCGGACGGCAAACAGATCGTCACCCGGCGGAGCTATGAAATCCGGTTCACGCCCGATGGCGACGGCTATCGCGTCGACGGCACGTTGCTTTCCGCCGGGGCGGAGGTGCCGCCGTCGCTGGAAATGCTGGCGGCGCTGGAACGCGCCCGGCCCGATACCGGCCTGTTCCCGATGCGCCTCGACCGGAACGGCGCCCTGTTGCCGCACGGCGACGATGCCGCGCCTGCCGACGCTGCCGTCGTGCAGGCCGCGCGGCTGACATCCTCGATGCTGACGGCGTCGGACCTGCCGAAAGAGACCGTCCTGCAAGGCCGGAACTTCGTGGACAGCGTCGCGCGAAACGGCCTGCACACCCAATGGCCCACGGACCTTTTCCGGCCTGCCGCCCCGCACCGGCGCGAAACGCTGTCCGTGCCCCTGCCAGACGGGACGAGCGGGCGCGTCGGCGTGGAACTGGACACCACCGCCGCCGAGACCGGCCTCGTCCTCTCGTTTCGCCGGATCGTGACCACCGAACTGGGCACAAGCACGCGGCGCACCACCGAGACCTGGACGCTGGCAAAAGGCGGCTGAGCCCCTGGAAGCAGCGCCAAGGTATTATTTTACCTCCTCGCTGACGGGCCGGAATACTTGACTTTCAGGCCATGGTAGAACATTGGGCCGCCGTTGCCGTCGCGCGGGGCCTTTCATGGAACCGGGAATGGCGGTCCCACGGCTCCGGCCCAATTCGCTCTGACAGGAAAGCTTCCATGAAGGCGCTCAGCAAAGTCACCCGGTCGATCAAGCCGGCCGAGGTGGAAAAGAAATGGCATCTCATTGATGCCGATGGACTCGTCGTCGGCCGCCTCGCGGTCGTCATCGCCGACATCCTGCGCGGCAAGCACAAGCCCAGCTACACCCCGCACGTCGATTGCGGCGATCATGTCGTCGTCATCAACGCCGACAAGGTGCGCTTCACGGGCAACAAGCTCAAGCAGAAGACCTATTACAAGCACACCGGCTATGCCGGCGGCATCAAGGAAGTGACGGCGGACAAGGTTCTGGACGGCCGCTTCCCCGAACGCGTGCTGGAAAAGGCGGTCGAACGCATGATCCCGCGCGGTCCGCTGGGCCGGGCGCAGATGCGCGCGCTGCACCTCTATGCCGGGACCGAACACCCGCACGGGGGCACCCAGCCGCAGACGCTCGACGTCGCTTCGATGAATCGCAAGAACAAGGTGGGCGCGTAATGTCCGATAACACCGTCACCGACCTCGCCGATCTCGGCAACCTCACCGCCGCCGCCCCGGCCGCCGCTCCCGAAGCGGAAACGCCGGAAACGCCGGTCGTCGTTCCCGCCGCGCCTTCCGCGCCGCTGCGTGAACAGGAAATCGACGCGCAGGGCCGCGCCTATGCCACCGGCCGCCGCAAGGACGCCGTGGCCCGCGTCTGGCTGAAGCCGGGCAGCGGCAAGATCGTGGTCAACGGCCGCGAGCAGGACGTCTATTTCGCGCGGCCCACGCTGCGTCTCGTCATCAACCAGCCGTTCCAGATCGCAGGGCGGGAAGGCCAGTACGATGTCGTCGCCACCGTAAAGGGCGGCGGCCTTTCCGGCCAGGCGGGCGCCGTGAAGCACGGCATCGCCCAGGCGCTCTCGAAGTATGAACCGGCGCTGCGCGGCGCGGTGAAGGCCGCCGGGTTCCTCACCCGCGACAGCCGCGTCGTCGAACGCAAGAAGTATGGCCGGGCCAAGGCACGCCGCAGCTTCCAGTTCTCGAAGCGCTGATCCGGCGCGGCGCTGCGCCGCCCATTCGAATCACGCGAGTCGAATCGCGAAAGGGTCGTGGGAAACCACGGCCCTTTTTCGTGCGCGTGGGGCATCCGTGATGCCCGTTTCCCGCTTTTTCCGGCGGCGGCATCAAAAATAAATCGAACATAAACAGCTACCTGTCCATAACTGGAATCTTTTATTAATAGCTACCTTGCAACACACACTACCATGTTATAGACAATGGGCATCGCCGGAAGCGAATCGGGAAAATGGTTCGGCAAACGGCGGCCCGGCCGAAGGGGTCGGGGCATCAACGGAAAAGAAGGGAACAGTCATGAACAACAGCTTTGCCGCCGCCGCTCTCGCCATTGCCGCCTCGATCGGTGTTTTCGCCATTCCCGCCACGACCATGGCGGCGCCGGTTTCGGAAAACGGCGTCACCTCACAGAGCCATGCGGTCTCGCTCCAGGGCATCGACCTCGCCACGCCGGAAGGCCAGCGCGTGCTCGAACGCCGCATCCGCAAGGCCGCCCGCGACGTCTGCGGCATTGGCGACGTCACCACCGGATCGCGCCTGCGCGACCCGAACGCCAATGCGTGTTATGCGCAGGCGCTGCGCGACGCCCGGGCGCGCGTCGCGGATATCGTGGCGCACAAGCGGGCGGTCGGTTAACGGCAGCGACGCATGCGCAGGACGGGGACCATCACGAGGGCCGGGGCGTCATTCAGCAAGACGGCGCGCCGGCCCTGCCCCGAGGAGAATATTCGTGGCCGAATCGATTGAAGTCCAATTGAAGAAAGGGGTGCTGGGGATGTGCGTCCTGGCCCTGCTGGCGCGTGGAAACAGCTATGCCTACGAAATCGCGAGCCAGCTTTCCCACGCCGTCGGCATGGGGGAAGGCACGATCTATCCGCTCATGCGCAGGATGCAGACCGACGGCCTCGTCAAGACCTACCTCGAGGAATCGCCGTCCGGCCCGCCCCGCAAGTATTACCAGCTCACCGATGCCGGACGCGCCAGCTTCACGGCGCAGCTCGCCGAATGGCGCGGCTTCACAGCCTCGGTCGAACAGCTCATCGCCGGACAGGCCGATATCGGACAGGCGGGCAATGCCGCGGGGACCGGGGAAACAGCGGAGACAGACCAATGACTCGTGACGAGTTTCTCAAGCGACTCCAGCGCGGATTGTCGGGCATGCCGGCGGACGCGCGCGACGATATCATGAGCGACTACGCCGCGCATTTCGACGCCGCGCGCGAAGAAGGCCGTTCCGATGCCGAAGTCGCCGAAGCGCTGGGCGATCCCGGCAGGCTGGCGCGCGAACTGAAGCTGGAGGCGGGCATCCGCCGCTGGCAGGAATCGCGCTCGCCGTCATCGGCCTGGGCCGCGATCATCGCCCTGATGGGGCTGGGCGCGCTCGACATCCTGATCCTGCTGCCCATCCTGTTCGCCATGATCGGCGTGCTGATCGGGTTCTACGGCGCCGCGATCGGCCTGTTCGTGGGCGGCGGCGGCATCATGATCATCGGGCCGATCAGCGGTTTTCCGGGCGGCGGCCTTGCCGCGATGCTGACAGGGTTCGGCTTCATGGCGGCGGGAATCGCGCTGGGCGCCTTCGTGACGATCTTCACCATCTGGCTGGTCAACGGCCTGATGTGGTTCGGCCGCCTGCACTACCGGGTGATCCAGCCCGCCATCGACAAAGATGCCTGAGGAGGGAACGATCCCATGATCCGCAAGCTATTCATCGTATCGGCAAGCGCGCTTCTGCTGGCCATGATCTGCCTGGCGGGAGCCTGGGCCATCGGCGGCAAGGAACTGGTCGACAGCGGCGGCTGGACCATCGACGACAAGGATTCAGGGCCGCACATCACCCGCGATTTCACGTTCGATCCCAATGTGCCGCTTGTCCTTTCCGCGCCCGTGAACCTCGAGTTCACGCGGGGGGCCAAGGTCAGCATGACCGTGTCGGGCCGCCCCGCCGTGATCGAGGCATTGCGCTGGGAAGGCGGCCGGCTGACGACGGGGAACAACAAGACGTTCAGCGGCAAGGCCGTCACGCTCAAGATCACCGCGCCCGTCATGCCGAAGATCGAACTGAACGGGCCGGGCAACATCGAACTCAACGACCTGCGCCAGCCCCTGCTGGAAATCGAGATGTCCGGCGCGGGCAATATCGAAGCCAGCGGCAAGGTCGACAAAGTGACTGTCGAGGCGAGCGGCGCGGGCAATGTGGACCTGGAAGCGCTCGACGCGACGGACGCCGATGTCGATCTCGCTGGTTTCGGCAACGCCGACATCAACGCCAGCGGAACGGTCAACGCCTCGATCGCGGGCGCGGGGAACATCACGCTCCATCGCAAGCCCCGGCTGCTGCACAGCAATATCGCGGGCTTCGGCAACGTAGAGCACAGCTACTGACGCACAGACGCCTTTCCTGCCTTCCACGGTCCCGGAAGGCAGGCTGCGCAAGGCGCCGGGTTCCTCTATTCAGGCCCGGCGCCTCTTTTTGTTCTCAGTGGCCTTTTTCTCAATGGACGGGGGGATCTTCCACCGGGACGGCATGCACCGGCGCCACCGGCTCTCCCGGCTCGCGCGGGGGCAGGGCGTTTTCGGGCACCGCGCCGATCTGCATGGCGGGTGTCGGCACATGCTCCAGATTGCGGACGCTGACGGAAACCGAATCGCCGTCGATGGTCAGCCGGTTGAAACCGGGCGGCGTAGAGCGGATGCGCTTCGACAGCGTGCCCGCTCCGATCATCCGCAACGGCCCGGCGGGCGTCGGCTGGACGATGTCGAAGGCATCGTGGACGTGCCCGGTCAGGATGGCGAGAACGCCGCGCCGCGCCAGTTCCTCCATGGCGCGCGTGCCGTTAATGGTGAGCAGCTTGCCGTTGGGCGCCCGCTCGGTCAGCGGATGATGCGCCGTCACCAGCACGCGCGTGCCCGGCGGCTGGCGGTCTATCGCCGCCAGCGTCTCGTCCAGCGCCTCGTCCCGGACCCAGCCGTTCGACCACGGAAACCGCCACTGCGCGCGCGTCGTCGTCTTCAGGGGAACGATCGCAAGGCCCGGCAGGCCCAGTTCCCGCTCCAGCAGCCCCTTGATTTCGCGGAACCGCCGGTAGGGATCGGTAAACCGCTCCCACAAGTTGAAATAGGGCATGTCGTGATTGCCGACCTCGACCGTCACCGGCGGCCCCAGCTTGCCGATCCATGCGTTCGCGGCGCGATATTCCCGGTGGCGCGCGCGCATGGTCAGATCGCCCGTCACGCAGATGGCATCGGGGCGCTCCCGCCGGATGCAGTCCTCCACCCAGGCCAGGGCGCGGTCGTCCTGCAATCCGAAGTGGATGTCGCTCAGGTGATAGAGGACGATCGGTTCAGCCATCGCTGCTGGAGAGCAGATTGACCGCCAGGGGCGCAAGCGAAAACGTCTCATGCGATGCGCCTGTCGACCGCTCGCCGTCGATCATCAGTTCGATGGGAGAACCATCCACGCTTTCGCAGCGAATGCGGGCATGGCTGCCCAGTTCGTCATGCGGGCCTTCGCGGAAGTCGCGCCGGAGCAGCGCGATACCCTGCTTCACCAGATCGCCGACTCCCTGCGCGCCGTAGCCGCTGACGGCAAAACCGCCCTCTCCCGGTTCCAGCCGCACTCCGGCATAGCCTTCCTCGCGCCCCATCGCCGGATCGGCGATGCGCACCATCGGGCCGGACGTGCTTTGCTTCACGGCTGCCACCGCGCTGTCGGCCATGGCGGCAAGCTCGCCCTCGCGCATGTCCTCGCGCACGTCGCTCCACATCGCTCCGGGGCCCGCCAGCACTTCGATCAGCGCGGTGCCGCCGCCGGTTCGAACGCAGGAGCGCCGCACCGGACGCATCGCCCCCGCGCGCCGGGCGATTTCGGCGGCGTCCGCTTCACCATGCAGCGCGCGGGCCAGCAGATTGGCCGTGCCGCCGGGCAGGACGAGCACATCCCCATTCCAACCTTCCAGTCCCGTCACCAGCGCGTTGACGGTGCCGTCGCCCGCGAAAACCGCGACAAGGCCGACACCGTCCAGCCCATCGCGCGACGGCGCATCCTCGCGGCTGATGTCGATGACGCGATCCGGTTTGCGTCCGCCTTCCTCCAGCGCCGTGACCACGGCATTCACGGCGTCCCTGTCGTTGCTGCCGCTGGCGGAGTTGACTGCCAGCCATGTCTGTCCGCGTTGCGTCATGCCTGCCAAGCGCGCAAGACCGCGGCTTGTTCCCGTTGCCCGTTCATCCGATCCGCCATCAGAACCGTCCGCTGAGGATCATCCAGGCAGACCCGGCGTTGAGCAGGCTGTAGGCGGCATAGCCCCAGGCCCAGCCGGTCGAGCCTTCGGCGACGAGCGCCATGGCGCCGAGCAACATCAGGAACTCCATCGCCAGGCCGCCCCATCCGCCCGCCGCGCCGACGAACCACGGCGCCTGCGTCAGCAGCGGGTGGCCGCTTTCCAGCACCGCCTTGTGCATGGCGAAGTTGGCGACGCCGAGCAGGAACAGCAGCAGGATGGCCATGGCAGGCCATTCTACGCCCAATCCCGCCGCAAATCCATCAGTGCGCCAGCAGCCCTTCCTTCGCGATCTTTTCCTGCCAGACGAGCGGGGCGAGCCGGTGGACGTTGCTGCCTTCGCTGTCGACGGCGACTGTCACCGGCATATCCTCGACCGTGAATTCATAGATCGCTTCCATGCCGAGGTCCGCGAAAGCCACGACTTCCGATTTCTTGATCGCGCGCGCCACCAGATAGGCCGCGCCGCCCACCGCCATGAGATAGGCGGACTGATGCTTCGCAATGGACTCGGTCGCCGCCGGGCCACGCTCGGCCTTGCCGACGCAGGCGAGCAGCCCCAGGCCGAGCATGGTGTCCATGAACTTGTCCATGCGAGTCGCGGTCGTCGGACCGGCGGGGCCCATCACTTCGTCGCGAACCGGATCGACCGGGCCTACATAGTAGATCACCCGGCCCGTGAAATCGACGGGCAAGGACTCGCCTTTCGCCAGCATGTCCTGGATGCGCTTGTGCGCGGCGTCGCGGCCCGTCAGCATCCGGCCGTTGAGGAGCAGCCGGTCGCCTTGCTTCCAGCTTTTCACATCCTCCGCCGTCAGCGTGTCGAGATCGACGCGTTTGGCCGCCTTGTCCGGCGCCCAGTGCACGTTGGGCCACTCATCCAGCTTCGGCGTTTCCAGATAGCTCGGCCCCGAACCGTCCAGCGTGAAGTGCGCGTGGCGCGTGGCCGCGCAATTGGGGATCATGGCGACGGGCTTGCCCGCCGCGTGGCAGGGCGCGTCCATGATCTTGACGTCGAGGATGGTCGAAAGCCCCCCCAGCCCCTGCGCGCCGATGCCCAGCGCGTTGACCTTGTCGAAAATCTCGATCCGCATCGCCTCGATGTCGTTCTGCGGGCCGCGCGCCTTGAGCGGGCCCATGTCGATCGGCTCCATCAGCGCCTTCTTGGCGAGCAGCACGCAATGTTCCGCCGTACCGCCGATACCGATGCCCAGCATGCCCGGCGGGCACCAGCCCGCGCCCATCTGCGGCAACATTTCCAGCACCCATTCGACGATGTTGTCGCTGGGGTTCATCATCTTGAACTTGGACTTGTTCTCGCTGCCGCCGCCCTTGGCCGCCACATCGACCGAAACCTTGCGGCCGGGAACCATGTCCACATGCAGCACGCAAGGGGTGTTGTCGCGCGTGTTGCGGCGCGTGAAGGCCGGGTCGGCCAGCACAGAGGCACGCAGCTTGTTGTCGGGGTGGTTATAGGCACGCCGCACGCCTTCATCGACCACGTCCTGAAGCGACAGCGCGGATTCCAGGCGGCATTCCTGCCCCCACTGGATGAACACGTTGACGATGCCGGTATCCTGGCAGATCGGGCGGTGCCCTTCGGCGCACATGCGGCTGTTGGTGAGGATCTGCGCGATGGCATCCTTCGCCGCCGGTCCGGCTTCCGCCTCATAAGCTTCGCCCAGGGCGCGGATATAGTCCATCGGATGGTAATAGCTGATATACTGGAGAGCGTCGGCGACGCTTTCGATCAGGTCGTCCTCGCGGATCGTCACCATTTCGGCCATGGCTGGGCTTGCTCCCTGAAAGCGGTTGGGCTGAAAGCGGTTGGGGACTCACGGTCCCTTCGCGCGCGTCCATAAGCGCGGGAAGGGGTGCCAGTCAAAGTCGCTTGGCGACGGGAACCGCTTCGCCTAAAGCGAAGCCGCAAATCCGCCGCCGCGGCGCATGGCCTGAGCCGCGACCGTGATTGCGCCGTACGAGGGATTCGGGCTGACGATGATGATGACTTCCGTTGTGACCGCGCAGGACGCCAGCGCATCCGCCGTTGCCCGCAAGGCCATGATCGACAGCCAGCTTCGCCCCAGCGGAGTCAACGATCCGCGCATCCTCGCCATCATGGCGCAAGTCCCGCGCGAGGATTTCGTGCCGGAAGCGGCGCGCGCCGCCGCCTATATCGACCGTGCCGTGCCGCTGGGCGAAGGCCGCTGGCTTGCCGCGCCGCTGGTCCACGGCCTGATGCTGGGCGAGGCGCAGCCGACGAAGCGGGACACGGTGCTGCTCGTCGGGGACGGCAAGGGCTACCTCGCCGCCTTGCTCGCGCCGCTGGCCGGTTCGGTCGATGCCGTCACGCCCGCGGAAGTGGCGGAAAAGGCGGGTGCCTATTCGCTGATCCTGATCGACGGCGCCGTGGAGGAACCGCCCGCAGCGCTCGTCTCGCTGCTGGCAGACGACGGCCGGATCGTCACGGGCCTTGTCACGCGCGGAGTCACGCGCCTTGCCGTGGGACGCAAGGCCGCCGGAGAAATCGCGCTGTTGCCGCTGGCAGAGATCGGCATTCCCGTGCTGCCGGAGTTCGCCGCGCCCAAACGCTGGAGCTTCTGAGTGCAAGCCAGCCAGCGACGCGGGCCAGGCAGGCGCGCCGCCTTTCTCGCGACGCTGCCGGTCATGGCGCCGATGCTGGCGGCGGCGATGGCGGCTCCCGCCCTCGCGGACGACTTGCGCGAGGCGCTGATCTCCGCCTACCGGACCAACCCGACCTTGCAAGCCGCGCGGGCCGACCAGCGCGCGACGGACGAACAGGTGCCCATCGAGCGTTCGGCCGGGCTGCCGTCCGCCCGCGTGCAGGGCCAATACACCGAGTTCGTGAAAAAGAGCGAGAACAGCTTCACCAGCCCGGACCGCGCATTGACGGCGGATGCCACGCTCTCCGTCCCGCTCTATTCCGGCGGCGCGGTCCGCAATTCGGTCAGGGCGGCCAAGACGCGGGTGGAAGCGGGGCAGCAGGATTTGCGCGCCACCGAATCGGCGGTGTTCAGCCAGGTCGTGGCCGCCTATATGGACGTGATACTCAACCAGGCGCTCGTCGGGCTGACCCGCAACAACGTGGACGTGCTGAGCGTCAATCTCCAGGCGACGAGCGACCGCTTCGAGATCGGCGATCTCACCCGCACCGATGTCGCCCAGTCGCAGGCCCGTCTCGCGCTGGCGCGAGGGGACGCCCGCACGGCGGAAGCGAATCTGGCGGGCGCGCGCGAACGCTATATCGCGGTCGTCGGCCAGGTTCCCGCCGATCTGGAACCACCGCCGCCCCTGCCCAATCTCCCCGAAACCGCCGAGGAAGCCGTAGCCGTCGCGCTGGCGGGCAATCCCGACCTTCTCGCCGCACGTGAGCGCAGCAAGGCGGCGGGCTACGACGTGAAAGTGGCGGGCTCCGGCCGGTTGCCGCGCGTGAGCGTGTTCACCGGCGGTAACTACTCCGATTACTTCGACACGCTGGGCGGCACGAGCAGCAATGCCTTTTCGCAACAGGAAAAGACCGCGCAGGTGGGCGTCAGCGCCAGCATCCCGCTGTTCCAGGGCGGGTTGCCCGCCGCGCAGCGCCGTCAGGCGCAGGCGCGCGAAGGGGCGGCGCTGGAGCAGGAAATCGGCGTCGAGCGCGATGTGATCGCACAGACCCGCGCCGCGTTCTCATCATGGCAAGCGGCGAACGAACTGATCGCCTCGAACCGGACGGCGGTCGAAGCCGCCACGCTCGGTCTCGAAGGAGTGCGCGCCGAAAACAGCGTCGGCAACCGCACGATCCTCGACATCCTCGATGCCGAGCGCGAGTTGCTGCAAGCGCAGGTCCAGCTCGTCACCGCGCGGCGCAACGCCTATGTCGCGGGCTTCACTCTGCTCGCCGCGATGGGCAAGGCGGAAGCGCGCGACCTTGGTCTCGACGGTGGGCCGCTCTACGACCCGGACGTGAACTA
>Ga0265293_10010352_pt1 | contig 13057 bp, 14 predicted proteins | sample Munlanlewell138R_FD_192505 | JGI IMG/M metagenome (GOLD analysis project Ga0265293, IMG submission 192505) | Leachate microbial communities from a municipal landfill in Southern Ontario, Canada - Leachate well 138R | ecosystem: Engineered > Solid waste > Landfill > Unclassified | place: Canada... | reverse complement strand
CATCTCTTCCTCACCGGAATACGCGCACTTTTTGCGCCAACATTGGGCGTATTCTTTTATCAAAAATACGGTATAATTACCACCTTTAGTATTGCTATTGTTTCTATTTTAATTGCAATCGGCGTAAATCTTTGGTCATACTTCAAAACCAGGGAAGCAAGTTAAAAACTGTTATCTCAGAATTTTAAAACCAATTTATGGAAGTCTTTTTAGGTCTAATTCCGTGAAGTCGAAATCAGGATTATCTACATAAACTTCCATAGCTGTTACCGTAGCATTACGGCTTATTTCAAAGCTTACATAGCCTTTTGGCAGCGATGGCAGTGCTTTAAATTCTATTTGATAAGTATCATGTTGCCAATGAGTTAATGTCGCAGTAAGTAATGGGCTTCTACCAAATTCAATCACAAGATTCTTACCTTCCTGTTTAATTTCTACCGTATCGTAAATTGGGCTACCGTAATAGCCGGCATAAGCTTCGGCAGAAAGAGAAGGCTTTGTATTCAAGGTTCTTTTGGCTTCCCACTTGGCAGTTTCTTCGTTGGATTTTTCTTGATTTTTAGTGATTATAGTTAAAAGTCTGTCGTTCCAATTAGTCTTTTCTGTAACATTAAGTAGCTCATCCAAAGTATGATACATCAACGGATAATACATACTCGATAATGAGTTTGTCATAATTACAAAACCCAGATCCGCTTCCGGAATAAACAGTGTTTGAGAAATCATTCCATCATATCCACCGTTGTGCGAAATCACCTTCATGCTGTTGTAATCCATTAAGCTCCAGCCCAGTGCATAGCTTTTGAAATTTGTTTCAGGATTCATCTTTTTGGCGCCGGGAGTTACTGCCAAATTGGTACGTGGATTTTGTAGCTCGTACATTTGCCAGGCACTTACTAAAGTATCTCCCTTATAAATTCCATTGTTAAGATTCATTTGCAGCCACTTAGCCATATCATTTGCGCTTGAGATGAGTGATCCTGCCGGCCCCATATTGTCCCAATCAAGCCATGGAATTTGCAGCAAATTCCCATCCACATAAGTGTGTGGCTGTGCAGTATTATCCAGGCTGTTTAAGTCGGAAACATGCAAAGTAGATCGGTTCATCTCCAGTTTGTCGAGCAGTTCTTCCTGCACAAAGTCGTCCCAGCTTCTGCCTGTGATGGCTGGAATCAATTCGCCTGCCGTGATAAACATCAAGTTTGAATAACCAAAATGTTCTCTAAAACCATAGGCTGGTTTCAGGTACCGCACTTTACGAATAATTTCTTCGCGGCTGTAAGTGCTTCCATACCAGATTAAATCACCTGAAAAAGTTTTAAGTCCGGAGCGGTGACTTAACAAGTCTTCCACTGTCATTTCGGCAGTAACATACGGATTATACATGGCAAACCAGGGCAAGTGTTTGATCACTTTGTCGTCCCAGTTTAGGGCTCCACGATCAACCAACATGGCCAGTGATGTGCTTGTAAAAGCTTTGGTATTGCTGGCCAGTGCGAAAAGTGTGTTGGCGTCAACTGCTTGGCGTGTGGTCATATCTGTGATGCCGTAACCTTTGGCCAACAAAACGCTGTCGTGGCTCACGATAGCGATTCCCATCCCAGGCACATTCCAGTCGGTAAGTGCTTTAGTATAAATGGAATCGAGCCGACTGATCTGCTCAGGCTTTATCTGCGCTGTGAGTTGCAGGCTGATGAATAGGCTAATAAATAGAATGGAAATTTTGAATGTAAATGATTTCATAATTATTTTAATAATATGATTTGTGCTATTTTATTATTTAAATTGCTGCAAGGCCATATCGATATCTGAAAGCACTTTTCCGGCAGCACCTTTGAGGTAAATATCTGTAACTCGGTTTGTATAAAGTGTCTCGCCCGGATTGATTTCAATAATGGTTGCTCCGTTAGTTTTTGCTAATTCAGGAATTCTGTTGGCAGGACTCACCTCGCCCGAAGCTCCGATAATCAGCATTACGTCACATGTTAAAGCAGCTTGTTGTGAATCAAGAAATGCCTGATGGGGGATGTTTTCGCCAAAAAAAACAAAATCAGGTTTCAGTCTGCCGCCACAATCCGGACAAAAGGGTGTCTTTTCAGTAAAAGTCCATTTGCCTGCTTCGATTAACAGGCCGCAATCTGTGCAGTTAATCCGCTGTGCATTCCCATGAAACTCAATCACATTGCGACTTCCAGCCGCTATATGCAGGTTATCAATATTTTGCGTTATAATAGCATCTAAGCGTGAATTGGCGTCCCATTTTGCCAAAACATGATGGGCATCATTGGGTTTTTTATCTTTAAGAAAATCATAGAAAATGGATTTTATGGCTTGCCACGCCTGGGAATAGTGCGAGAAAAAGTAGTCCAGGTCCAGCACTATAGGGTCGTAGGTATTCCAAATTCCACCCTCGCCCCGAAAGGGCGGGATACCACTTTCAACAGAGATACCAGCACCAGTAAATGCGACAATTTTTTTTGCGCTTTTTATTGCAAGAGCGGCCTGTTCAAGTTGGTTTTTCATATTTATTTAAATTTTAATAAGGTATTTTCTGTTCTGCTTCGATCCAAAGTTTAAAAACCTTCACAGATTCTGATTGCATTATTTGCAGGCTTTTAAGATCACGATCGGCAGGTTTCAATGGAATTTGCTTGTATATATAAGAGTCGTCAAATCCGGCGTCAGCAGCATCATCGCGGGAGGCGGCAAAATACAATTGCGTAGGTCTGGCCCAATAAATTGCACCGAGGCACATGGGGCAGGGTTCGCAGCTCGTATAAATTTCACAGCCATCTAACTGAAAGCTATTCAGGTTTTTGCAAGCGTCTCTAATTGCAACAACCTCTGCGTGAGCGGTTGGATCGTTGCTCGAAGTTACCAAATTAGCACCTCTGCCGATGATCTTTCCATCTTTCACAACCACCGCACCAAAGGGGCCGCCATTGCCGCTTGTAAGGTTTGAGGCAGCTAATTTGATGGCTACCTCCATGAACTTTTCGTGATATTGTGCGTTTCTTTTATCCATAATAATAATTTGCTGTAAAGTTAATAAATCTTTGGTTTAAAATGCCTCAAAACTTAAGGCTTCATAAGCTGCGCCACCGCCATTACCCCAGTTTCCGCGAAACGTAGGAGCGCTGATATATTCCTTCAGGAGTGATAAAAAATAGTTGCGGTCAACCGGATAAGCACCCAAGCTTTTCAGATGTGCCGTTTCCTGTTGGGCGTCAATGAGTTCAAAATCATGCTGTTTAAGGAATTTTGTCAGCTCATAAAATGCCAGCTTTGAAACGTTGGAAACTTTATGAAACATGGATTCTCCGAAAAAAACTTTACCCAGCGAAAGACCGTATAATCCACCGACAAGTTCGTTGTCGATATAAATTTCAAAAGAATGTGCAAATCCCAGTTGATGCAGCTGAATAACAGCAGCTTTGAGTTCGTCAGTTATCCAGGTGCCGTCCTGATCTTTTCTTAGATTGGAAGCACAGGCGCTGATGACTTCCTCGAAATTACAATCAATTTTGACCTGATAATTTCCATCACGCAGCAGCTTTCTCAGGCTTTTAGAAGGTTTAAAATCATTTGGTTTTATCACCATACGTGGGTTGGGCGACCACCACATTATAGGATCATCTTCACTATACCACGGAAAAATACCCAGCGAATAAGCCCTGAGCAGCCGCTCTGTAGACAAATCCCCGCCAATTGCCAGTAAACCTTCGTCTGTGGAATTGTCAACCGCAGGGAAATCCTGACCTTGAAAGATAAAACTAAATGACATTAAAATCCAACAATTAAATAGCTAGTGTTATTTGCGACTGAAAAGGCTTTCAAATAATTCTGAAATTCATCTCCGAAAAGCATACCTTGTTGGGCTGTAATTTTTCTCATAAATGTTAATTAGGTAGATTAATACTCAAAAGTATTCAGCGCATTCAACAGCATTTCAATAACTTCCGTGATTTCTTTTTCAGAAATCGTGAGGGGAGGAGCGATGCGAAAGGCGTGTTCATGAAACAGGAATTGATCGACGATAAGTTTATGCTTTTGTAGATGTTTGAGTAACTTACCAATAGGCACTTCTACCTCTAGTTCCACGCCAAGCATCAGGCCTGCCCGGCGAATGCTCTTTACCATATCAATAGACAACAAGACGTCTTCAAAGCGGCTTCCTTTATGGTCTGCCTGCTCAATCAGTTTTTCATTTATGAGCACTTCCAAAGCTGCCAGCGAGGCGGCGCAACTCACCGGATGGCCGCCAAAAGTAGTGATATGGCCTAATTTGGGTCTGCTGGTAAGTGCCTGCATATTGTTTCTCGACGAAATAAAAGCACCCAAAGGCATACCACCGCCCATCGCTTTGGCGAGGCACACAATATCGGGTACAACACCCAATTGCTCAAAAGCAAACAGGCTGCCTGTGCGGCCAAAACCCATCTGTATTTCATCAAAAATAAGCAAAGCACCCACCTCATCGCAACGCTGTCTCAATGCTTCCAAAAAGCCTTTTTCGGGTAAAATAATGCCGGCCTCCGCCTGAATAGGTTCTATTAAAACGCAAGCAGTATGACAGTTGATGGCTTCTAATTGCTCGAAATTATTGAACTCAAGCTGTCTGGTATCAGGCAAAAGCGGCCTGAAAGCCTGCTTCAAACCTTCGTGACCAAGCAAACTTAATGCACCGGCAGTGCCGCCGTGGTAAGCGTTTTTAAAGCTAATCATCCCGGTACGGCCGGTAATTCTTTTGGCAAGTTTTAATGCACCTTCAATAGCCTCACTGCCCGAATTTACAAAAAAAACCGAATCCAGTGAAGCAGGCAATAACGAAGCTAATTTGTTAGCCAGCAGGGTTTGGGGCGATTGCACAAATTTGCCATAAACCATGGTGTGCATATAGCGGTCGAGCTGATTTTTGATGGCGGCCACTACATGTGGATGCAGATGGCCAGTATTGCTGACTGAAACGCCCGAAACCAAGTCGATATAGGCGTTTCCGTCATCATCAAAAAGATAAATTCCTTTGGCGTGTGTAATTTCAATGGGATCGTTTACCACCGATGGTAGCCCCATATTCATTTGAAATATTTGCCGGTTCGAAAGCATGATTTTTAGCGCAAAGCTATTAATTTTTGAGACTTGAAAAGCCTGTTTTTTTTCTTGCTACAAAAGCTTTTTCCACCGCTCTGAATAAAAGCCCTTATTTTTGCAGTATTAAATTCAGTCAAAGCCTTTCAGCGAAGGCTGATTTTAAAAAAGTTTTACATCAAAAAATTTGGATTTAATGAGTACGTTAAAAGACAAAGTTATTTTGATAACAGGAGCGTCATCAGGCATTGGCGAGGCTTTGGCCATAGAAGGAGCATCGCGTGGAGCCAAAATCATGCTGGCAGCACGAAACATTGAAAAGCTAAAGCTACTGGCTGAAAAGCTTCAAGCCAAAGGTGTAGAAGTCCATTTCGCCAAAGCGGATGTTAGTCAGGAAGCCGATTGCGAGAACCTCATTGCTGAAACCCTAAAATATTTCCAAAAAATTGACGTGCTCATTAACAATGCTGGCATTTCGATGCGTGCTTTATTTAATGACGCAGACTTGAAAGTAATAAAGCAAGTGATGGATACAAACTATTGGGGGACAGTATATTGCACCAAATACGCTTTGCCTCATTTGTTAAAACAAAGAGGTAGTGTTTCGGCAGTTTCATCGGTCGGAGGGCTCAATGGTCTGCCCGGTCGCACGGGTTATTCGGCCTCCAAGTTTGCGATCCGGGGATTTATGGAGTCGCTCAGGATAGAAAACTTGCATACCGGCTTGCACGTTCTAATGGCTTATCCGGGTTTTACAGCTTCCAATATCAGAATTACGGCTTTATTAGCCGATGGCAGTCAGCAGGGAGAGTCGCCCCGCAACGAAGCCAAAATGATGACTGCCGAGGCAGTTGCCCACCACATCCTCAATGCTATCGAAAAAAGAAAGCGGACAATATTGCTCACTAACACAGGCAAGCTGACAGTTTTATTGAATAAATTTTGGCCAAAACTCGCAGATAAATTGGTGTATAACCATATGGCTAGCGAGCCGGATTCTCCTTTTTTAAAAAAATAAATTATCGCACATCAAATTGTTAAGAAAGTTTTTAGAAAAGGATTAAATCTTATCTAAAGCACGATATATCAGCATAAAACACACTAAAAATTCCTATGGCTAACTTACTTTCTGTTGATTCTATTTCAAAATCTTTTGGTGATAAAGTGCTTTTTGAAGACCTTAGTTTTGGTTTGCAGCAGGGCGATAAATGCGCGCTGGTGGCTGCCAATGGCACCGGGAAAACCTCTCTTTTGCGGTTGCTCACCGGCAAGGATTCGCCAGATAGCGGCTTTATCGCATACGCGGATGGGCTTCGTACCGGGTTTTTGGAGCAGCAGCCAGATTTTGATCCTGCCCTCACCATCGCCGAGCTCATCAATAGCGGCCATACCGAAGTGATGCAGGCCATAAAAAATTATGAGGCAGCGGTAAATCTGCAAACTGAAGCCTCAGCGGAGAATGCTAAAACCTTCGAGCTTGCAAATTCCGAGATGGAACGGCTGCAAGCCTGGAACTACGACCAACGCCTGAAACAACTGCTTACCCTTTTTGAAATCATGGATTTAAGTCAGGTAATCGGAACGCTTTCTGGCGGACAACGTAAACGCCTGGCCCTCGCACTTGTGCTGCTCGATGAACCGGAATTATTGTTTCTCGATGAGCCTACCAACCACCTCGATATCGGCATGATTGAGTGGCTCGAACGCTATCTATCGCAGGCCAATACCACCTTATTAATGGTCACGCACGACCGCTATTTCCTGGATCGCGTTTGCAATAATATCCTCGAACTGTTTCAAGGTGAGCTTTATCACCACAGAGGAAACTACGAATATTACCTGCGGAAGAGCGAAGAACGCGAGGAAAATCTGCGAATCGCAACTGAAAAAGCCGGCCAACTGCTCAAGCACGAACAAGAATGGATGCGCCGCCAACCCAAAGCCAGAACAACTAAATCCAAAAGCCGGATCGACGCTTTTTACGAACTGAAAGAAAAAGCCGGTCAAAAAAGGAATCAGCAGCAGATGCTACTCGAAGTAAGTATGCAACGCATTGGTGGTAAGGTTTTGGAAATGAAAAATGTAAGTAAGGCTTACGGAGAAAATATAATCCTTGATGAGTTTGAATACCTTTTCACGAAAGGTGAACGCATAGGAATTATCGGCAAAAACGGCGTCGGGAAAACGAGTTTTTTGAACCTCATCACCGGCAAAGAAAAAGCCGATAGCGGACAGGTTATCAGTGGTGATACAGTTGTTTACGGCTATTATACCCAGGAGGGATTTCGGTTTTCTGACGAGAAAAAAGTGATTGATGTAGTTAAAGATATTGCCGAGATAATGCCGATGGGCGATGGCCGTAGCCTCACCGCTTCGCAGCTGCTTTCGTGGTTTATGTTTCCGCCAAAGGTGCAGCAGCAGCAGGTTTCGCTGCTTAGCGGCGGTGAGCAACGCAGACTTTACCTGCTTACGGTTTTGGTGCGCAATCCTAACTTTTTGATTCTGGATGAGCCAACCAACGACCTCGACCTGCTGACTTTGCAGACTTTAGAAGCATTTTTACAAAACTATAAAGGCTGCCTGATTGTGGTTTCGCACGACCGCTATTTTATGGATCAGGTGGTGGATCAACTATTTGTGTTTGAAGGCGAAGGAAAAGTGCGTGGTTTTGTAGGGAATTACTCCGATTACAAAGAACGGCAGGATGAACTCCAACGGCTTGAAAAAGAGGCGGCAGCAAAGCTGGCTCCACCGAAAAAAACCAAGTCGGAAACGGTATCTTCAGTGCACAAAAAGCGTTCTTACAAAGAGCAAAAAGAGTTTGAACAACTTGCAGCTGATCTTCAAAGCCTTGAAAAAGAAAAGCATCAGCTCACTGAAAAACTCTCGATTTTAATTGATTATCAAGATATTGAGAAGGCTGCGAGCCGCATAAAAGCCATTGATACGGCTCTTGATGAAAAAGAAATGCGCTGGCTTGAGCTGGATGAGCTGGGTTGAGGGACTGTTCCGAAATAAATTGCGCAACTTATTTCGGTGCAGAACCTGAATAATTAATTGTAATTTTGACCTAAAACTTTTATGACTGACAACGATCGTTTTGAACAATTTATAAAGGCAATTCATTCAACCGAACAAATTTGGTTGTTACAGGCTGACGACGGCCTTTTCGCTATGGTTGAAGACAGCACAGGAAATTCGTATATTCCTGTGTGGTCGAGCGAGTTGGCCTGTGCCGAGAACTCCAGTGAAGAGTGGAGCGATTACACGGTGGAAATGATGCCAATCAATGAGTTTATTAATTGGTGCAAAGAACTGGCTGAGGACGACGTGAAACTTGGCATTGAACCCGATAAAACCGGTCGGCTTTTGCCCATAGAAGCCAGCGTGTTTTCAGACATCCTGAAACAGATGAAGGACAACTAAGGATTACCATTGTATTGGAACTTTCGAGCCAATTTACTTATTTAGAGAGTCTTAACGAACATTTTTCTAAGCTAAACTGGGCTTAAAATTTCACCTGTTTATTTATTAACAGATCAACAACTTTGATGTATTTTTGCTGCTCAAAGTAAAAGTTATGTCTGTCACTGGAGATTTATCTGGAAAAGTTGTTGAGCGTTTAAGTCTGTATCGTCAGTTATTGCTCAAATATCGCTTATCAGGAAATCAACATATCAATTCAAACACCATTTCATCGCTAACAGGTATCACACAAGAATCTGTGCGGCGTGATTTGATGCTGATCGCCTGCCAGTCGTCGAACATCCGCAGAGGCTATGAAGTGGAGGAAATGATAAGTGATATCAATGCAGTGCTTGATCCTTTTGATAAGTTCAGGATTGTTTTGGTTGGTAATAATAACGCTTTTACTGAAACTCTTTTGGCGGAATACGAAAATACGTTGATCAGGCTGGTGGCTATTTTTGATTTTGAATCGGCCCACGAAGGCATAAAACGCATTGATGTCAACCGCTTTTATTTTAATGAATTAGAAAAAGGAATTCATAATCTGGGAATCGATTTGGTCATATTAAATGTTCCAGGAACTTTTGCGCGTCAGGCAGCCGAAATTGTTGTGAAAGCCGGCGTACGCGGAATCTTGAATCTTAGTCCCATAAAGCTTAATATACCAAGTGTTTACATCGACAATATCAATATTATAACCACCATTGAGAAAGCTGCTTTTTTTATGAAGTGGCGACAGTATGTATAAAGTCTTTTAAAACTTTAAATCAGTTATTTTGCTTTTCGTTCAGGAGGAAATGGCTTCGACAGAAGAATAATAAACCGAAAGTATTGAATTGTCTGAAAAACTAAGTAGTTTTCTCTTTAGATTTGGTTTTTGATAGAGACGAAATGAGGAAAAAACCAGCTCCGGATTCAAAAGTTACAGTTTTCCATCCGCTCAAATAATCCTATCTTTGTCATCAAAGCCGCACTATGACTTACAAAAAAGAAAAGAAATTTCTGAATTTGCCACGCTTTCATGGCGGGAAGGAAGCCCTGTCGAAGTTTATTGGCGAAAATATCCGCTATCCCGCCGAGGCCATTGAAGCAGGCGTGGAAGGCAAGGTCTTGGTGGGATTTGATATCGACGATAACGGGAAGGTACATAATATCACCATTATTAACGGGATTGGCTATGGCTGCGATGAAGAAGCCATGCGTATTGTGGGTCTTTTGCAGTATCAAAAAGTTAAGAACAGGGGGAGGAGAGTGCTGGTTCACAGCAAGATAAATATCCCGTTTAAACTTCCGGTTCGTAAGCTGAATTATACTATAAAACCAGCGGCAGCAGCAGCTCCCAAAGCTGTTGAAAAACCCAAAACACAATCCTATACTTATACGATCACGCTCAAATAAATTGTTTGATTTTTAAATAGTTAGATGAAAATATTAATCCTCTGTACCGCCAATTCCTGCCGCTCACAGATGGCAGCAGCTTTTTTGAAGTCTTTCGCGCCTGAACTGGAGGTTTTCTCTGCCGGAACAAATCCCGCCACGGAAGTACATCCACTGGCAGTTGTCGTGATGAAAGAGGCGATGATAGATTTGAGCGGCATCAAGCCACAAAACGTCGATAGTTTTTTGAATCAACATTTTGATTTCGTGATAACCGTTTGCGGCGATGCAGCCGAAAATTGCCCGGCTTTCAACGGAAAGGTAAAACAGCGTTTACATATTGGTTTTGATGACCCAGCCAAAGCTAGCGGTTCAGCAGCGGAAATTTTACAAGAATTCCGCCGGGTGCGGGATGAAATCAAAAATGAGTTTTTCCTGTTTTACAAAAATCAGATAAGATCAAAAAAGGAGTGAGGTTTTCTCAAAAGATGGATGTAGTTAACTTCTTGTTAATAACAAGTATAACAACCAGAAAACAGACAATATGAATCAAAAGCTATTAATTATTGGACTAATTTTCGTCTTATTCTTAATAACAAGCTGTTTATCTACAAAGCAAACCGCTATTTTCCGCCAAATGAAAAAAGAGGCCGACACCTTGATTGTGATAAGTCCTTATTTGGAAATAATTGCCTTTGATTTTAGAGAAAAGACGCCTGACAGTGTTTTGGCAGACCTTAATAAAGAATTGATAACAAGGGTAACAAATCAGTTGCTATCTTCAAGATATGTACTAAAACACATTGAAATGCCTGCATTGGATAAGGACAAATTATTAGAACTATTCAACAAGGCAGACAACCCATCTGTTGAGGATATAATGCCTCAAAAACAAACATTTTTTGCTGATTTGAAAGGAACGGAAAACCCTCAACTTGCCCTATTTATAACATATCATGCGGAATACAATTCAGTAACTACAGCTGTGCGAACAAACTCAATGTCAAATACATGGGGCTTTGTTCCATCAGCCAGACCACATTCTGATTTAAGGTTGATTGTATTTAACATGCAAACCGATGAAATAGTATTCTACAATTTTTATGACACCAGAAACTATGGTGCAAATTCACCTGCAGATATGGAAAGAATGACAAGAAAAATATTAAAAGACATCTATTACAAATAACACCAGCCTTTTTCTTGAGGGATAGTTTAATAGCTCATAACCCACTATTAATTGGTATTTCGGGATCGTTACCACCAATCAAAAATCAGTTCACTGCACATCTCATTGAACAAAATTCAAAATAATTGCTCAATCTGTTGTGCATTTTATAGCTTTGGAAAAGGACTAAGATGAAAAATGCGAGATCTTATCCTTTTTCCGAAACATTTCCCGATATAACAGGCAATCCCTGTAGCTCCCAATACTCAAAAGCACCATCTAAATTGTAACAAGCTTCGGGCAAAAACGGACTTAGATAAGCAACCACTTGCACGCTGCGGATTCCATGGGCACACATCACGATTAAGGCTTTGTCGCGTGGTATTAAATCTATATTCTCCAACAATACTGACATGGGAATAGCCAACATATTGCGCGATAAATCCGGTCTGCCTTGTGTCGTTTCATAATCCTCGCGCACATCAAGCAGAACAGCTTTGTCGCATTTTATTAGCTCAAAAGCCTCTATCGGACTGATATGCAGCGTGTTTTCAAAAGAATACTGCTGGTATTGTGGTGTTTTTGAAGTCATAAGAGCTAAATTAATTTGAAAATTTGACGACCTACCTCTTTGCAGACGGTAGGCAGGTTTGAAAATTTGAAAATTAAATCCCTTCGGGGAATGTAAGCCGATAAATAAAAACATCAACATCAATAACATGTTAGCAGTACTGACTTTTTAAGTGCCTAAACAAGCCTGCTTACAAAAGGTTCTTTCAAACCAACGCTATTCTTCGGTTTCATCTTCAAAAAGCAGATTTTCCTCTATCAGCTTGCTTTCTTCGGCTGCCGGCAATTCCTGCACATTGCGCAGCTTGCGTTGCAGCACATTGGTGCGTGTGGTTACCAGTTTATCTATTTCTGAATTGGCTTCGGTAATCTTTTGTTGGGCTTTTTTTAGCACTGTGCCAAACTTGCTAAACTCCGTTTTTACTTCGCCCAAAACACGCCAGACTTCGCTGCTACGCTTCTGAATAGCAAGCGTTTTGAAGCCCATCTGCAGGCTGTTTAAAATAGCCGCCAGCGTGGTTGGGCCGGTTACAATAATCTTAAACTCGCGTTGCAGTTGTTCCACCAGATCGGTGTGGCGGATCACCTCGGCATAAAGGCCTTCGATGGGCAAAAACATGATGCCAAAATCCGTGGTATAAGGCGGATCAAGGTATTTGTCGCGAATGTCTTTGGCAAATAATTTTATGGACCGCGAAAGCACCTTCACGGCTTCATCCACTTTAAGCATATTTCCCTCATCATAAGCTAATTGCAATGCATGGTAAGCCTCCTGCGGAAATTTGGCATCCATCGGTAAATAAACGCTGCCGCCGTCTTCATCGCGGCCCGGGAGCTTGATGGCAAACTCCACGTGGTCGTTGCTTGAGCGCTTGGTTTTCACGTTGGTTTCGTATTGTTCGGGAGCCAATATCTGCTCTAAAATATTGCCGAGCTGTATCTCGCCAAGCACGCCGCGCGTTTTCACATTGGAAAGCACTCGTTTGAGGCCGCCCACATCATTGGCCAGGGTTTGCATTTCGCCCAAGCCTTTTTGTACGCTTTCTAACTGCTTGCTAACCAGCTCAAAAGATTGTCCCAGACGTGTTTCCAAGGTTTTCTGTAATTTCTCATCAACGGTTTCACGCATCTTTTCGAGCTTGAGTTCGGTGATCGTGATCAGCTCGCCCTGCTTTTTCTCCATCTCGCCAAACTTCTGCTTTTGCAGCTCGTTGAACTCTTTCACATTGCTGCTAAAGGCCTCCTGAAAATGCCGCATCGACTTGTCCAGCGACTCCCGGCTCTCGTTGGCATGCAGCTGGAATTTTTCGCTCAGCTGACTGAGTTTTTCTTCCAGTTTTTTGTTAACCAGCTCAAGTTGTTGCACTTGTGTAATATTCTGGTCTT
>Ga0265293_10010351_pt1 | contig 13057 bp, 10 predicted proteins | sample Munlanlewell138R_FD_192505 | JGI IMG/M metagenome (GOLD analysis project Ga0265293, IMG submission 192505) | Leachate microbial communities from a municipal landfill in Southern Ontario, Canada - Leachate well 138R | ecosystem: Engineered > Solid waste > Landfill > Unclassified | place: Canada... | reverse complement strand
TTTCTGCGATGCAATCGCATCCACCAAAAGTTTATGATCATCATAATATTTTAAGCGATTCAGGGATACAAAGTGATGTTGCCAATTGAGTGTCGTTTGTATTTGAGCGAACATATTAATTAAATTTATCAATAACGTGTTATCGGATTGGTATAATAGCCTACTGTGAAAATTGGCGTGGGCTTCAATTAAATCTTTTTCAGAACATTTATTTTGGATCATAGTTCGCTGGTTATTGAGCTCTTCGTATAACCACGCAATATCTTCCTTAGTATATTGTGCTAAATCTCTAAGAATGAATTCAGTTTCAAGAACAATCCGTACTTCAAGTAGATCCTGAAAATACTTAACAGAGGGAGGAAGTGTATAGATTAAATTTTTTACCATAGATTCAACATCTACCCTACCAACAAATCGGCCCACTCCCTGCCGAACTTCAATAGCTCCTATCATTTCAAGACCATTTAGAGCTTCCCGAAGGACTGTTCGTCCAATACCTAATTGCTGGGATAGTTCTTTTTCTGTAGGGAGTGGCATACCTTCTTTTAAGCCTGTTTTAAGGATATGTTGACGTATTTCATCTTGCACGACACTCCTTAAATTCTTTTTCTTAATTTGCTTAACTAGGACCGTATTTTGTTTCATGATTACCTTATTTTATCCTTTTATCGCACCTCTTGTAAGACCTTCAACTAATTGTTTTTGGAAAATAACAAATATGATAATCGGAGGAAGAATTGCTAAGAAAATAACAGCTCCGAGTATACCATAGTTCCATCCTTCACCCTTCAACAACGTTAACCCAACTGTCAGCGGCATAGCGGAGGCTTTTGTAGCAAGCGTTTTCGCGAGAATATACTCCCCCCAAATGTTATAAAAACCATAGATAATTGTAATAGAAACTCCATTTATACCAATAGGAAGCATTACTTTCCACCACGTCTGAAAAACACTGGCACCATCAATCTCTGCAGATTGCTCCAATTCAATTGGAATCGACTTAAATATTCCCCGCATTATAAATACGGAAAAGGGCAAAATGGTAGTGACATTCGGCAGGATCAAACCAAGATGGGTATTTAATAGTCCAGCCTCATATTCCATAATATAGATGGGAATAAGCAACACTGCGAGGGGGAAAGTGATGATAAAGAGAATAAAACCTAGAATGGTGTCCCTCCCCTTAAATGCCAAACGAGCAAACGCATACCCCATCATTGTGGCCAATACTGTATTAATCAAAACGCTAAAAATGGTAATAATTATACTGTTGTAATAATACCGTAGATACACATCCTTATGGTCAAATATATATTGATAATTAGTTAACGTAAATTTCCTTGGAAAAAATGTAGGACTAGAGCCAATAATTTCATTTTCAAACTTAAAGGACGTCACCACTGCATATAAAACAGGAATAGCCATCGATAAGGAAATTATCAATAAAATAAACCCAAGCAAAGCATTTGTATATTTTCTTTTACTTAATTGCATATCATCAGTCTCCCTTGCTTGAATTGATTTTTAAATTTACAAAGGAGATACTTAAAACGATCACACTCAGGATAAAACCAAGAGCCGAAGCATACCCCATTTCAAAAAACTCAAATGCATTATCATAGATATGCATATACATTACCCTTGTCGCATTGCCGGGTGCTCCCCCAGTCATCACCACAGGTGGCGCATAGATTTTCAAACCCCGTAAGATTGCCCATATTCCAGTAATTACATAAGTTTCGCGAAGATTCGGAAGTATTATTTTAAAAATAGTGCCTATGGTCCCTGCACCGTCTATTTTTGCTGCCTCTAAGATATCTCCAGAAATACCCTGCAGTCCGGCAAGAAACAAAATCGTAATAAACCCTAGAGAACTCCACGTAGTTACAGAAACAATAGCCCCCATTGCAGTGACGCGATTTGTGAGCCAACCATAGGTAAATTGAGTTAATTTAAAAACATCCCCAATGATAAAGTTTAATAAACCGAAATTTTCTGCAAATATCCAATTAAAAAGTATAGCCGCTAAAGACAGTGGTACAACTATCGGCATAAAAATTAAAGTCTTATATAAATTATCTTTTCCTTTAAAATAAAACAGTAATAATGCTGTCACTAATCCTAAAATCATAACTGAAACAAAAAAAGTACTAGCAAAAACCAGCGTGTTTTTTATTGTAAGAACAAACGTTTCATCTTGAAAGGCAGCTATATAATTCTGAAATCCATTGAATATAGGCTTTACATCATACACATAATTATAATTGGTAAAACTATAATAGAGAGAAGTAAATAGGGGATAAATCATAAAGGCTATAACAAATATCAGCCCTGGCAATGTAAAAAACATCCCCATTCTTGCTTTAACTCTAGCCTTGCTCCTCAATTTAGTCACATTTCCCTTCCTTTTAATACATACATAATGCGGTCGAAAGTGTGCCCATCGCTAAGTTTATTAGCGATGGACCAACATAAATTGTAAAATTACTCTTACTTTATATTAAGGACTTGTCAAGCGAGATAGCCAAATTCTGCAATCTTGTAATCGTGGTTTCAAGATCAATTCTGCCATCTAAATAATTTTGTACAAGTGGTGGAGCTTCTTTTTGGAATTTTGCAAAATCTTTGTAAGTTGGAATCGCACCAGACTTATCAGCGATCTGTTTCAGAACTTGCCATTCTGGCGCATCAGCACCATCGTAGTGTCTTAACATTGAAGGCATCTTTCCATATTGGTTAACAGTATTCGTTTGAACCATCTCTCCCAAAAGTTGTTCCTTGATAAATTGCATTGCAAGCTCAGGAACTTCCGTGCTTTTTGGAATTATAACACCAGCCCCAAATCCAAAACTACCACCAGTATCAGCACCAGGGAAAGGCATTACTGTTACATTTTCTATTCCTAGAGTCTGTCCACCTTCAATAAACCTTCCGCCAGAATCGAGCAACATTGCCACTTTTCCTGCCATGAGACTATTTCTTCCAGCCATGTTATCTACATACATCTCTTTGGAGAAAACTCCTTCGTCAACACCTTTTTTCCATACACGCAAAATCTCTCTGAACTCAGGATTGTCGAAGGCTAATGTAAGTCCATCGGGACCATAGATATCGCCACGGGCACCTCTAAGAACAGCAAGTAAGGCAGCATACATATTTACACTACTCCACTGAATACTTGCACCTTGTTGTACCACTTGCCCGCCGCTTGTTTTTGTCAATTTCTTTGCAAACTGATAAAACTCTTCCCATGTTTTAGGTGTTAAAGGATCACCATTTCTATCTAGTAAGCCAGCTTCTTTAAACATTTGCTTGTTAACAACAACTGCATAAGTTTCAATAATCAAAGGGATTACATATTGTTGACCGGCTACCTGACCATTTTCTAATCCAGCATTTACAAATGCATCTTTACTAAAATCACCTGTAAAGAAATTCAAATCTTTGTCAAAATCGTAGATAAGACCTTTTGGTACAAATTGAGCAGCAAATTGGGCCCCAGACACTATGGCAATATCAACTGGAGTCTTTCCTCGAGACCAGTCAATTGCATAGTTAGCGACAACGCTAGGCTCTGCGTATGTACTGATTTCAACAGTCACATCCGGATGATCTTTCATAAATGCCTCTGCGGCTTGCTGAATGAATATCTTTTGGACTTGCCACGATAACCCTGTAATCCGTAGCGTTTGTTTTGTCTCAGCACTAGTTTTTTGGTCAGCCGATGGGGTTTCTTGTGCCCCAGCTGCAAAAACGGAAGTACTTAAGATAAGAACTACCAACATTAAAGCAAAAAATTTTTTCATTGCTTTCCTCCTTGTTTATTAATTCTCCTTTCTAGGAGATTTAGACTTTATAAGGCCTTTACTTTTTGTTTGTACAACTCGTGGTACTTATCGTTGTGTTCATCCCCACCATCAATATTGCCACTCCGCCAAATCAGTGGCTCATACCCATCTTCTATCATAATTTCTGTGATCCTTATTTCCAAAATATGTAATATAAAGAAAATTAGATTGCTTGATATTGGAGCAATTTTTTGCATCGCATTGGGGACTTCAATTACTGCATCACCATAGGGAATCTTGGCATCAATAGTAACGTCTACTAACTCGTTTAGATTCTTATTAGACGGATGGCGGGCAGGATGCCCAGCCGGCAACATATTACATATTTCTGTACTTTCTATACCGACAACAAAAAGACCATGTTCCTTCGCCTCTAGTGCAGCATCAATAGTCATCGAGTTAACACCAACATGGGATACGATCAACATAACTTCACCAGGTAAAAAAGTGTGTGAGCGCATCGCAACTTTAGAAACCCCAGGAATTCGCTCAACACGAGATTTTAACACATTATTCGTTACCGACAAGCTAGCAAAAAAGATTGGATCGATCTGAACAAATCCTCCAGCTCGGTGAAATATTTCTTCTGCAGCCATCATAGAATGCCCACCCGTACCAAATACATGTAACAAGTGGTTCTCATCCTTAAGGCTATTGGCAATTTTCCTAGCAGCAGTTTCGATAGCATCTCGCTCTTCACTCAAGATTCTTGAAAATCTTTCTTCAATATGTTGTTTATATTGTTCGAATCTATTCACGTTAACCTCCAAATTTTTAGTCAAGTTATATGTTGTCTGATGACTTAACTTGGCTACTTTGTTTATATTAAAGGCCACTTGGTCATTTGTCAAGAATTATTTCTTAAGAAAAATTCTCCATACATGCCTCCAAAGCATAAAAGAAGGTCGTTATATTGATATTTTAGAGTTGCTCCTCCGGTAAATTCTTCAAGGCTTACCGAGTGACTAGGCTTAATTTTGGACGTAAGGAAAATCAATCTACTTTAAAAAAACCGTGTATCAGAGCTAATAATCTGGATAACGTTCTCCATTAATCCAAGGTCATCGAGCGCATCAAGCACGGTATAGCGGTTACGAATAAGTTGGGCCTTTCTCAACGTCGTTACGGCTTTATTCTTATCTAAGCCGATATCCTGGCTTCTTACCGGGCAACCAGCTTTAGTGAGTAAAGTCGCTACTTCCTCATAACTATAGAGCTGTGAACGGATTTGATCAGCTAGTTCTGGCCAATTAGCAAGTAGCTTTTTTCGACGCATTTCTTGCCTTCTTGGGTCTTTATACTTACTGTGCAACGTTGAGTGCATCTGCTCTATGTTTGCCAGATGACCAAAACTTGCATCTAATAAGGCAAGTTTGTTGTGAATAACTGTATTGTTAGACTCTAGGAGTGCTCCCCCTGCCACTCCTTGTTCCATCAAAACCGTAAATACAGCCGTAATGAGCAATGTTCCAATCCCAACTTTAATACCGTGTAATATAGGAGCACTTTGGTGCTCGTGATGTTCCATTTCCCAGACATGGGAGAGCAAATGTTCGGCACCCGAAACTGGGCGAGAATCTTTTTGGTACTGCATAGCTAACCCGCAAAGAGTTAATCCGGTAAAAATAGCATCGGTATCTTTTGGGTCGGCGAGCCAGGCATGTAGGTGTTGTTGTACTAAATGCCAACTTACCGGACGAATGGGATCTTCTTTGAGAAAATCGGCGAGAATCCAGTCGGCACCAGCCGGAACTTTCGCTAACAAATCGGCATACCCAGAAGCAGTTAATAGTGCAGGAGCCCGGGCCATCACATCACTATCACCAATAATAACAGTAGGAGCTGGACAGGGATGGGTCATTTTAAACCCCTCAGTGAGGAGCGCTGCTCCATCTGAAGCATAGCCATCGACCGAACAAGCTGTAGCCACACAAATGTAAGGTCTTTGAGCTAGGTGGGCTCCTAGCTTTACGATATCATTGATTGTCCCACTGCCAAGCGCCAAGGGAATCCCCTTGGGCGTTTTGCGAAAGAGTTCGCTTAGTTCAATGGCGTAGGTATAATCGGCTTCTAACGTAGGCTTGCCTGGAAATATATAGGGTGACTTTACGGATATTCCTGATTTTGCTAATAACTTTAGCGTCTCCTTTCCAACAGCCGCCCATGTATTCTCATCGGCCACCGGCAGTATAGGCATTGCTGGAAATAAACGGATAATAATTTGTGGTAGCGCCTGTATTGCACCAGAGTCACTGAGAAAAATTTTTGTGCTCGTCGCATAGCGCAGGGCATTATCTAGAATTTCTTGTTTTTTACCAAGATTCACCGTCTCTCTCCTTCTAATGCCCTACTGTAATCCTCTTTTCCCCTTTTTACCACTATCGTAAAATCAACAACAGAGAGCATTAACAAAAGAGCTTTTTTTAAATCTGCGTACTTAATACCGTTACTTCATTTCTAATAAAAGAATTACCTATAGCACCCTAACCTATCTCTTTATAGGTTCTGCACACTTTTTTATTCTCTTTAGCCCCTTCATCTTTGAATAATTTTTTGAATATGGTAGGATTGACTCTGTCGTTGGCGACGATAGGAGGAACCGATGATTTATACACGGTTACAAGATTCAAGTGGAATATCACTTGATGCAATGAAAAAACAATTCTTTAAGGGTCTTAAAGCCCTAGGTAAGCGTGAACGAGTACTATTGATTCCACCCGATATTACCCGCTTACACGGACTCGGGGGCACTTTGGCAGTCTGGGCAGTAGAATATTATCAAGAAGCAGTCAAAGCAATATTACCAGCTCTAGGCACCCATGTTCCCATGACAGAAGCTGAAATTAACACTATGTATCCAGGCTTAGACCATAATCTATTCGTAAACCACGATTGGCGTAACGATATTGTGACATTAGGGACCATACCCGCTTCCTTTATTGAAGAAGTCTCTGAGGGGCGTCTCTCATATTCTTGGAAAGCCCAAGTCAATAAATTATTAATTTCGGGTGGCTTTGACCTCATCCTCTCTTTAGGACAGGTAGTACCGCATGAAGTAGTGGGGATGGCTAACCATACTAAAAACATTTTTATTGGCACCGGGGGCGCTGAAGGAATAAACAAGAGCCACTATTTAGGGGCTGTGTATGGAATGGAACGGATGATGGGGCGGGCAGACTCTCCCGTAAGAGCAATCTTAGATTATGCTCATACCAACTTCGCGGCCGATATGCCGTTAGTTTTTGCTCTGACAGTGGTGGGCCGTAATTCTAATGGAGAAATGGTCCCAAAAGGGCTATTTCTTGGAGATGACCGAGCCTGCTTCGACGAAGCCTGTGAATTATCCTTGAAAGTTAATTTTACCATGGTTGAACAACCACTGAAAAAGGTAGTCGTCTATCTTGATCCAAATGAATACAGATCGACTTGGCTTGGGAATAAAAGTATCTATCGCACGCGAATGGCGATTGCTGATGGTGGAGAACTCATCGTTCTAGCTCCAGGTGTGCATACCTTTGGCGAGGATGAAGAAATTGATCGCCTTATCAGAAAATATGGATACTGTGGAACCGATGCTGTACTAAAGGCCGTGACGCAAAATGACGATCTTAAAGCCAATCTCTCTGCCGCGGCCCACCTTATTCATGGCTCGTCGGAAGGAAGGTTCTCGGTCCGTTATTGCCCAGGTGCTTTAACCCAACAAGAAGTTGAATCAGTTGGGTATCTCTACGGTGATTTAGCCCAAGCAAAGGCGAAGTATATTACTGACAGTACTGTTGAAGGTTTGAATACCGATGCAGAGGGTAATTCTTACTACTTTATCTCAAATCCTGCTGTGGGATTATGGGCTCATCCTGATCGCTTTGAAAATGCATAAAGAATTTATTTACATTATAAGATAAGGAGACTGGAAAATGAAAAAACAGGCTGATATCGGATTAATCGGACTGGCAGTTATGGGACAAAACTTAGTCCTAAACATGAACGATCACGGGTATACCGTTGCGGTATACAATAGGACAACCTCAAAAGTTGATGACTTTCTTAATGATGCTGCCAAAGGCCGTGATACTATTATTGGCACCCACTCGATTAAAGAATTGGTCGCAACTCTCGCAAAACCACGTAAAGTAATGCTCATGGTCAAAGCAGGAGCAGTGGTTGATGCTTTTATTGATCAACTTGTACCCCACCTAGAACAAGGTGATGTAATTATTGACGGAGGAAACTCACACTTCCCCGACACCACACGCCGCACACACGAGTTAAAAGATAAAGGGATTCTCTATATTGGTACTGGCGTAAGTGGTGGCGAAGAGGGTGCTCGCTTAGGACCTTCCATTATGCCAGGAGGAAATAAAGAGGCCTGGCCACTAGTTAAAGACATCTTGCAAGCTATCTCTGCTAAAGTAGATGGAGACGTTCCTTGTTGTGATTGGGTTGGTGAAGATGGTGCTGGTCACTATGTCAAAATGGTCCACAATGGCATTGAATATGGTGACATGCAAATGATTTGTGAAGCTTACGACCTCCTCCATACCGGTTTAGGTCTTTCCTATGATCAACTCCATGCCACTTTTGACGAGTGGAACAAGGGTGATCTTGACAGTTATCTCATTGAAATCACCCGTGACATCATGAAAATGAAAGATGAAGATGGCGAGCCATTAGTAACAAAAATCCTCGATAAAGCAGGCCAGAAAGGTACAGGCAAATGGACCGGCATTAACTCATTAGAGTTAGGCGTTCCTGTAACCCTCATTGTTGAAGCTGTCTATGCGCGTAGTCTTTCAGCACTCAAACACGAACGTGTGGCCGCTTCTAAAATAATTACCGGACCCAATCGAACCATTAGCGGAGAACAAGCAGAGCTAGTTGAAGATATTCGCAAAGCTTTATTTGCCTCAAAAATAGTTAGCTACGCCCAGGGTTATATGCTCATGCGGGAAGCTGCACAAGAATATGGCTGGGATCTTAATTATGGTGGAATTGCCCTCATGTGGCGCGGTGGCTGTATTATTCGCAGTGCATTCCTCGATAAAATCAAAGATGCTTTTGATAACAACAGCGCTTTAAACAACCTCTTGGTCGACCCGTACTTTGTAAAAGTTATGGCAGAGTGTCAAGGAGCATGGAGAAGAACAGTGGCTCGGGCCATTACAGCTGGTATTCCAGTCCCTGCGATGAGCTCTGCTCTCTCTTTCTTTGATGGGTACAGAAGCGAACGTTTGCCAGCAAATCTGCTACAGGCACAACGAGATTATTTTGGTGCTCATACCTATGAACGCATTGATAAGCCCGAAGGTGAATTCTTCCATACCAACTGGACAGGGACGGGAGGCAATGTAGCCTCTTCAACCTACCAAGTATAAGTTTCTCTAACTCCAACCAATGAGGAAAATTTCTCCTTGGTTGGAGAACTTTTTATAGCTCTCTTGTAATTATGTATCTGGTTGTGCAAGAATAGGTTAGAGATCCTTAAAAAAAAGGATCTAGTTTAGTATTGACAGGGAATGGGAAATACCCTATTAGTAACGCGTGATTGCAGTTGCTCTTGAGTTTTATTCGTTCAAGCAACACTGTTACAAGGAGGAAAGGGAAACAGATTGAAAGGTTTTGACGTCAAGGTTGAGAACGTTTCGCGGGCTTATGGTAACTTTAAAGCCCTCGACGATGTGAGTATTGAAATCAAGAAAGGGGAATTCTTCTCCCTTCTCGGGCCTTCCGGTTGCGGCAAAACTACCCTCTTGCGTATAATAGCCGGATTTGATTCGCCAGATACTGGCATAGTATTACTAGATGGGAAAGATATCTTACCACTCTCGCCCGATAAGCGACAGGTCAACACCGTCTTTCAAAGTTATGCCCTCTTTCCCCATTTAAGTGTCTATGAAAACGTGGCGTTTCCTTTGCGCCTACGCAAGGTACCTCACGCTATTTTGGATGCTAGAGTTAAAGAATACCTCCATTTAGTCCAATTAGAAGAACATATTCATAAAAAACCAGCTAAGTTGAGCGGGGGTCAAAAACAACGCGTAGCCATAGCCCGTGCATTAATTAATGAACCAAGCGTCCTCTTGCTTGATGAACCACTATCGGCTCTCGATGCCAAATTACGGCAAAACCTCTTAGTTGAACTAGATCATTTACATGACCAAATTGGTATTACTTTTATCTATGTAACCCACGACCAAAGTGAGGCGTTGTCGATTAGTGACCGCATCGCCGTGATGAACCAAGGTAAAGTCTTACAAATAGGGACCCCCTATGAGATCTATGAAAGCCCCGCAACTGACTTTGTGGCTCGTTTTATTGGTGAAACGAACCTATTCCCAGCTGTGGTTAAAGCGTGTATTCCATACGAAGATTATTATATGACTACACTCGATATCCCCGCTTTAGGGGCTCAAATAAAAGTCACCGATTACGATGATCTGCCAGAAGGTCAACATGTCTCTTTCACAGTTCGCCCCGAAAAACTAAAGATCACCGGTGATAAACCAACTCGAGTTGGCAAAGACATCAACCTTTTTAAAGGTATTGTTGAAGAGCCCATTTATAGTGGCTTTCAGTCAAAATATTATGTTAGCCTGGAAAATGAAACGGTAGTGAAAGTTATTCAACAGCATGCTAATTACATGGATGAAGGACCAGATATTGATTGGAAGGATCAGGTTTATGTCTCTTGGAGTGCTGAAGATGGGTATATTGTTGAGGTGGTTGATTCATGAATAATCTTCAACAAGAAAAACGAGGTCGGCGCTTAGGAATTACCTACTCGGCACCAATGGGTATTTGGCTCACGCTGTTTTTTCTAATACCGCTCTCCATCATTATTTTATACAGTTTCCTCAAGAAAGGGCTCTATGGTGGTGTTGAGTGGGAATTTACGTTAACAGCCTATAAACAAATGCTCAACCCGAATTTCATGCGGGTTTTTTGGCGTACTCTTTGGGTAGCTACATTTGCTACTGTTATTACCATTTTACTGGCTTTACCCTGTGGCTATGCCATGGCGAGAAGTCGCCATCAAGTATTTTGGTTAGGTATGGTAATTATCCCATTTTGGACAAACTCTCTTATTAGGATCTACGCCTGGATTGCAATCCTCTCGAGTGAAGGGTTTGTCAATGAGACACTGCGCACCTTGGGTATTATCAAAGAGAGTTTACCACTCATCTACAATCAAGGAGCAGTTATTACGGTTCTCATTTATATGTATATTCCGTTTGCCATTCTTCCTTTATTTACCACCATAGATAAATTCGACTTTCAATTGCTTGAAGCAGCCCGTGATTTAGGAGCCTCGAAGCCTGAATCTATTGTAAAAGTATTGATGCCTAATATTCGTGGTGGTATTGTAACAGCCGTTATCTTTACTTTTATCCCCATTTTCGGAGCTTACACTGTACCCTTGCTGGTAGGTGGTAAAGACTCTTATATGATTGGTAATATTATTGTTGATCAGGTCACCAAAACGAGAAACTGGCCGCTAGCTTCTGCCTTTTCTTTAATTATTACCCTTGTTAGTACCCTTGGTGTCATTTGGATGATGGCGACAGCAGCTAATGAAAGTGCTCGTCGAAAAACTCCTGTTAAGGTTGTTGATTCAAGTGGAGGCAGCGAGTGACTACCTTGAACAATCCCAAAACAAAGAGACGCCATAAGCTCCAACCAACTAAACTAGTACGCCCCGCTAAAGGTACGCAAGGTCCTTATAAAACACCAAAGAACCAAGTATTTCAAGATCACCGCCACTTTGGCTTTTCTAATATCATGCTAGTGTTAGTTGTTTTATTTCTCTTTGTCCCCTTATTTGTTGTGGTTATCTACTCTTTTAATGCCTCAAAAGGGATGCGCTGGACGGGGTTCTCGTTGCAGTGGTATACAAAACTACTATTTGATTCTGACCAATTATGGCGCGCCTTTGCCAATAGCTTCATCATCGCCATTAGCAGTTCAGTTGTAGCAACCATTTTAGGGTCATTATCGGCGGTGGGTATCAAGTGGTATAAATTTAAGTCTCGAGCCTACATTCAAGTGGTCAGCTTTCTTCCCATGGTGTTGCCGGAAGTAATCATCGGTATCTCTATGCTTATTTTCTTTACTGCGGTTAAAATACCATTAGGTATGTTCACAATATTCGTAGCCCATACCACCTTTAACCTCCCCTTCGTCTTCCTGCTAGTTTCGGCTAGGTTAGATGAATTTGATTTTTCGGTTATTGAAGCTGCTCGTGATTTAGGTGCTACTGAGCGACAAACACTCACTAAAGTGATCGTCCCCTCGATTATGCCAGGAGTTATGTCTGGATTGCTCATGGCAATTACGATGAGCTTAGAAGATTTCGTAATTACGTTCTTTGTTTCAGGGCCAGGATCAACGACCCTTCCGCTCTATGTTTATTCGATGATTCGTTATGGAGTATCTCCGGTGATTAATGCTTTGTCCTTCGTCCTTATTTTAGGTATTATGATTCTGGCTTTGTCCTTCAGGAAATTTTTAAAGACCATTGCTGCATCAAGTTAAATTTTATTACACGCGTTTTAGGGTATGGCCGTATGGTTGTCCTAGGCGTTAGAATCCCCTTTCAGGAGTCAACAATGGAAAGAAAACCATTATTATCTGTTACACTGGCAATTGTGCTTCTCGTCGCTGCTTTAGTATTTAGTACTGGATGCTCAAAGAGTGAGTCATCTGCAAAAAACAATCACAAGACTCTCTATTTATATAACTGGACCTATTATACTCCAGAATCGGTAATCGAAAAGTTCGAACAGGAATATGATGTTAAAGTCGTAATTGATTATTTTGCTTCAAATGAGGATATGTTTGCAAAGCTCAAAGCAGGAGGAAGTGGGTACGACATCGTTTTCCCTTCCCAAGATTATACTGCAATTATGATGAGCGAAAAAATGTTACTACCAATAGACAAGAGTAAGATTCCTAACTTACAATATATTAGTCCTTTGGTACTCCAAAAAGCTACTTATGATCCCGATATGGCTTGGTCGGTCCCCTATTATATGGGAGCGGCTGGCATTGCTGTTAATAAGAAAAAGGTGGCGCAATACGAGCGTAATTGGAGCATTTTTGCCGATAAAAGATTAGAGGGACGCATGAGTATGCTCGACGACATGCGCGAGGTACTCGGTGATGCATTAGTGCATCTTGGGTATTCAGTAAACTCTACCAACGCTCAAGAGCTG
>Ga0265293_10010350_pt1 | contig 13060 bp, 13 predicted proteins | sample Munlanlewell138R_FD_192505 | JGI IMG/M metagenome (GOLD analysis project Ga0265293, IMG submission 192505) | Leachate microbial communities from a municipal landfill in Southern Ontario, Canada - Leachate well 138R | ecosystem: Engineered > Solid waste > Landfill > Unclassified | place: Canada... | reverse complement strand
CGGGAAGATCAGGCAGCGGCCCACGAGCGGCTGCCTGGGCAGCAACAGTACGCTTCTTCTTCATTGGCATATCCATGGTTTTTAACCCTCATGATATGCCTCACCCACAAAATTACGGATAGGCTCGTAAACAACGCCTCGTAGAGAGGATGCTGATCAAGACCTTGCCACACACTGATTACCGCTCTGCCCGACTCTCGTAGTACACGCCGCATCTCACGAACGGACGCAGCCCGATCTGGAAAGAACTGCAGGCCTTGCTGGCACACCACGAGATCGAATGTGTTATCCGGAATTTCCAGGCGAGTTGCATTGCCTTGCTGCCAAACAATTGAAGCACCAACCGGTATGGTCTGCATGCGCCCGACATCAAGCATTTCAGCATTTATGTCCACGGCCAGTACTTCGCCCGAAGCACCGACCACAGGAGCAAGCTGCCGGGCAACACTACCGGTACCGCAGGCCAGATCCAAGACTCGTTCACCCAGCAAAGGGGCGGCGAAACCGAGCAACACCCGGGTCCAAGGATCTGCAATGGTGCGGCTCATGTACCGTTCATAAACCTCCGCAGGACTAAGATCGTGTTGGTTCACTACATGCTCCTGGTTGCCGCCCGGATCGGACGAATTGGTCTCATTGCGCAGCGCGGTATGTAATTCCATTCGGATTCGGACCGACCTCATAGGTCGCTACGACGCTCTGCGTATCAGTGTCAATTGCGCTCACCGTATCAGCCTTGTTATTGGTGATGAATACTAGTTTTCCGTCGTCGCTGACAACCACGCCATGCGCGCCCTTGTCTGTCGTTACGGTAGCCACCACCTGCTGCTTGCCAGTATCGATTACCGAAACAGTGTTGTCGGGGTTGATCTCGGTTCCCTCATTGGCTACATAGACCTTGCTGCCATCGGGCGTAGCAAAAAGCTGAATAGGGCCGCGTCCCACCTTGATCGTGTCCGTCACCTTCATGCTGCTGGTGTCAATAACTGCAACGCTGTCTTCATCCCGCAGCGACACATAGACCTGTTCTCCATCAGGCGTGAATGCGACCTGAACTGGAGCCTTACCGACAGAAATCCGGGCGGATTCCTTCAGGTTCTGGGTATCAATCACAGACACACTGTTGTCTGTCACGTTTGCCACGAACAGTTGCGTCCCATCAGGGCTCAGGCGCAGACCGTGGGGATAACCTCCTGTCGGAATTTCTGCAACGATGGCTTTCCGATTAATTTCGACCACGGACACCCTGTTTGTATCAGCGTTGGTGATATAGGCAAATGCGCCGTCCTGACTCGTCACCACATGCGCCGGGTGGCTGCCCGCAGGCAGGCTTGCGATCACCTCATCCGGTCTGCTTGCGTTCAGCAGTACCAGGCCCAACTCTCCAGCATCGGCATGTGAGGCATCCGAACTCCCATGATCATTCTTTGCCTCACCACCGTGCCCACCGTGCTCCCCGGGCGCCGTGCCGACTGCCAGAAGAAATTTCCCGTCCGGCGATATCTGGACGTTGTGAGGCACCACAGGAATGTCAACGGTATGAACGGCACCAGTGCTCAATGTAATCGCGCTGATGGAACCGTCTCCCTCGTTAGCGCTATAGACGGTCCCTTTTGGCAACGAAACGGCATTCGCGGTACCGAACACGGCGGTAAGGGCGATCGCGATTAAACCTGCGCGAAACTTCTTCATCTTTATATCTCCTGGGGTAAACGCAACTGATCGGCAACGCGCACAGGTTGCGCCTTACTTTGCTAATGTAGGGGTTGAGCGACTGGCGGTTTGTTCACACTCGCTCTTTCAAACTGTCTTTCGCATCCGGTAATGGTGCTGGTCGCAACTGATGTTTATCGGCCTTATGATCTTCATGACAAGAGTGCATGCCTTTCATCATGAAAAACATCATCAGCGGACAAATCAGCAGAAACAACGCGGGCGCTAAAGCCACAATCACCTCACGAGCCGCAGGCAATGCCGCATAGGCCACCGCTACTCCAGCGGCAAGGCCAAGCCCGGCCTTAAGCATCATTCTCATATCGCATTTCATGTTGGCGTTCCTGTGTGAGTGCGCTGAGTCAACGCAGCGCCATGCGATGGCACCACGATTACCCCAACTGTAGCCAAGCGGCTCTGTCAGCAACCTGTCACTCGGATTACATCTTTGTCATCTTTTACCGAAGGTTGTCAGGAAAGGTCTTTTCGTATCGAAAGGTGTAAGCTGGGCGCAGACTGCCGATATTGCTATGGAAGGCTATTGGAGGATGTGACATTTACAGGTGGCCAGGACTACGACATTTCGTTATTGATCTCCCGTGGCAGAAAACCCGATCATGCCAAGTTCGGGTCAATAAAGGAAAGAATAACGAAGGTCAATCCCAAGCAGACGATATGGCGCAAGGGCACCGCTCGGGAAGCTCCGTCACTAACACAGCAGTTCCCGAAGCGGTCTGGACGTGCGAGCGGCTACTGCGCCATCCGACGGCATTCTTCCGCGCATTTACGGCAGGCGTCGGCACACCGCTGGCAATGATCCATTTGATGCTTCGCGCATTCTGAACCGCAGGCCTCGCATATCTCAGCGCACAGGCGGCAAACTGCCTGCGCAAACTCACTGCCTCTTGCCATATAAGCTGCCGCCAAACGACATATTTGCGCACAGTCCAGGTCCAACCTGATACATCGGGCCATATTCTTAACGTCCTGCTCCCCTAAGCACGCGATGGCGCAGTGATCGCACTCCGTTGCGCAGGCGTAGCATGCATCAATGCAAGACTGAAACTTTTCGTGTGACATACTCATCTCCAAAATTGAGGAAAATTCGTGGCGATATACCGCAAGGCCACGACAAGGAGCCAGCAACAGGGATGCCCCGAGGAGCAAAGCTGCCATAAGCATGTGAACGATTTTTCAAAGGACGAACCATCGGCGGTTAAACATTACAATCTTGTAATCATCCGGTCATTCAGGCGTCAGGATCGCCCCTCTAGACTATGAGGACAGGCGGGTACAAGGAGATGCTCGGCCCAGCGTATCCCGCCGCCAAAGCGCGAATTACAGGAGCACAGCAATGAAACTGCTCGTTGTCGAAGACGAGATCAAGACAGGAGATTATCTACGTCAAGGTTTGGTCGAATCGGGGTTTGTAGTTGATCTGGCGCGCACCGGCCTGGACGGACACCACTTGGCACTGACCGGTTCCTACGACCTCATCATTCTGGACGTCATGCTGCCCGACGTTGACGGTTGGCGGATCATGCAGTCTCTGCGAGATTCCAAATCGCCGACTCCTGTGTTGTTCCTCACGGCGCGGGATAGCGTTGAAGACCGTGTGAAAGGTTTGGAGCTTGGGGCAGACGATTACCTGGTGAAACCATTCGCCTTCGCGGAACTTCTCGCCCGGGTGCGCACACTGCTGCGACGCGGCGCCGCCCCTGCAGCCAATGACCAAATGCAAGTGGCGAACCTCATGCTCGACATTCCTCGGCGACGCGCCGAACGCAATGGCACGCGTATCACGCTCACAAACAAGGAATTTGCCTTGTTGGAGCTCCTTGTTCGACGCCAAGGCGAAGTGTTGCCTCGATCGCTCATCGCCTCCCAGGTCTGGGACATGAATTTCGACAGCGACACTAATGTCATAGATGTCGCCATCCGGCGTCTACGCGCCAAAATAGACGACGAGTACGAACCCAAGCTCATCCATACCGTGCGGGGCATGGGTTATATGCTGGACGTGAACGACCCAACGCCGAGCCGATGAAACGCCGTCCTGTCTCTCTGGCGGTACGACTTACTGTCTCTATCGGAGCAGTGATCACTGTTGTGCTGCTCGCTTTTGGATGGATTATCGAGCGGTCGATCAACAACCACTTCATCCAACAGGATGTGGACGAATTGAATTCCGTACTACAAGCGTTGCAGCACACGATTGCAACGCTGCCAGACAACTATGACCCGGAGGCTTTACAAGCCACGTTCGCAAGCGCGATTTCCGGCCACCATAATGCGCAGTACCGTATATCCACATCAACCGGCTCGGTGATCTACTCAACACCCGGCTCGGACCTGGAACGGTTTGCTAAGCTTTCGCAGCCCGTCGACCATATTGAGATAGACACGGTTGGTATATGGCAAGGTCATGATGAAACCTACCGTGGCGCCGTAGTACAAGTAACCCCAGATAGCCAGACCGGGATGCAGAATCTCACCATTACCGTCGCCACCGGCATAAATTTCCACCTTCATTACCTGGAAAGTTTCCGCAATTATTTACGGCTCGTCACGGCGGCGGCCGCCCTTATCGCGATTACCTTTACGTGGCTGGCCGTCCATCAAGGCCACGCGCCCATACGGCGGATCAGTCGTGAAATAGGAAGGATAAAGTCCGACCAATTGCATATCCGCTTGGCCCCTGACACAGTGCCAGCGGAGCTCGTCGAACTGGCCAGGTCTTTCAACCAGATGCTGGATCGACTCGAAGATGTGTTCAGGCGCCTCTCTGACTTCTCGGGGGATATCGCGCATGAATTACGCACCCCGATTACAAACATCAGAACACAAACTGAAGTCGCCCTTTCTCAGGCCCGCAGTGTCGACCAGTACCAGGAGATCCTGTACTCCAATCTTGAGGAATACGACCGAATGGCCAAGATGGTCGGCGACATGTTGTTTTTGGCCCAAGCCGACAACAAGTTGCTAAAACCGGAATTTATCGCCATCGATCTTGAGGCCGAAATTCGCACGCTCTTCGATTATTTTGGTGCCTGGGCTGAAGAGCGCGGCGTCACGTTGGAGGTATCCGGTGAACCTGCCCGAATGCTAGGTGACCGTTTGATGATTCGCCGTGCGCTAAGTAATCTATTATCAAACGCGATTCGACATACGCCGGAAGGCGAGACCGTTTCGGTTCGACTGCAGGGCACCGCAGCAACGACCTCAGGTGTCGTCAAGGTCCGCATACAAAATCCCGGCTCCGCTATACCTGCCGAGCACCTGCCTAGGATCTTCGAACGCTTTTATCGGCCTGACTCATCTCGTCAGCGCTCCGGAGAAGGTGCCGGGCTGGGGTTGGCGATTGCGAAATCAATCATCGACGCGCACGGCGGCACGATCTCTGCCACTTCGAACGATGAAGCGACGGTGTTCGAAATATCTTCACCTGGATTCGATTGCTCAACCCAAGAGAAGAGCTCCTAAAACCGACCGTGCGATGAACGCCTCGCGCCGCACCCAGGGCAGCGCTGAATCATGCCAGTATGTGCTCATTCTGCTGCTGGTCAGCTTTTTCCTCTTGGAAGGCTGCGGCATTCCGGTCAGCGCCCTTAGCCGCGACTGGAGCGGCTCTGAACCCTTATGTTTATTCTCATTGAGCGGTCACACGACGGGCTACCGCCACACCTCCACCAAATCCTCCCATCGCGTCGTATAGGATGGTGACATGCGCTCTTGCCGCATTTGCCATGCAGCAGTTTCGTCATGCACACTACTGGCGAGTTTGACGGTGTCTCGGCCATACCGGGTATTCAGCTGATCCAGCACACCCATGGCTTTGTTCATCTGCGGCGACTCTGCAGCCGAATCCTGAACCTCAAACGCTAACAGCTGCTGAGCCTGGGCTGCCTGCCGTGGCCGCACATCCAGCAGGCAGACTCCGGCTTTCGCGTAGGCGAAGCCAGGCCGGAAGAACTTTCGCAGTGCCTGCCGTGTTGCTGCCAGCAGCACACGGGTGTCGTCAGTCGGCTGCCCCAGGGGCATTACCGCACTGCCACTGTACTGTGGGGTCTGCCTGAAAAAACTGGTCCTGGCGAACACATGAATGGCCGTGGTCATCGACGCCTGCGCCCGCAGTTTTTCGGCGGCGCGGCCTGTATAAACGCTGAGCGCTTCTATCAGCGCGCCGATGTCACCCACCGGAGATCCGAAGCTGCGCGAACACATGATCTGTTTTTTGGGGGCCGGGCTGTCTTCCCATTCGATACACGATTCCCCGGCCAGCTCTCTCGCCGTCTTGGCCAAGACAATGGAAAACGTATCACGCAGCACCCGTGCATCCGCACAGACCAGATCAGCGGCAGTCTGGATGCCCAGCTCCTGCAGCCTGGGTGCTAGCCTTCGACCCACACCCCACACTTCAGATACAGGCACATGGCGAATCGCACGCATCAGGCGTTCGTGCGACAGCCCTGACAGATCACACACGCCTTCGAGCCTGGGCAGTGACTTGGCCAGGTGATTGGCGAGTTTTGCCAAGGTTTTGGTCGGACCGATGCCAACACAGGTGGGGATCCCTACCCACTGGAGCACCCGGCGATGAATGGCCGTTCCAATTTCCCTGCCCGTACCCGGCACCCCGGTCAGATCAAGAAGGGACTCGTCGATGGAATAGATTTCCTGCCGGGGTGCAAACTGCCCGATGACTTGCATCATCCTCTCGCTGAGGTCGCCATACAGGGCAAAGTTTGCGGACAGGGCCACCAAACCCTCAGACTCCAGGCGCCTGATCTTGAACCAGGGGTCGCCCATGCGAATTCCCAGGGCCTTGGCCTCTGCTGTCCGCGCAATGGCGCATCCGTCATTGTTGGATAGCACGATGACAGGCTTACCATTCAGCGCAGGCCGCAAGGCGCGCTCACACGATGCATAGAAGCTGTTTCCGTCTATCAGCGCAATCCGCCGCGACGACTGGCCTGCTTGATGACCCACGTCACTACCCCCCAGACGCTGAGTTCCTGGCCTTCTCGTATAGTGATCTCGGGAAACAGCGGATTGGCCGCTTTGAGCGATACCTTTCCATTTCGCTTGAACAGCGTTTTGACGGTGAACTCACCGTCTATGACGGCCAATATGACATCGCCATGCCGTGCTTCCAGTGACCGATCGATGATGATGCAGTCGCCGTCCTCAATGCCGGCATCGCGCATGCTCGTTCCCCGCACCCGCATGTAATAGGTCGCCGCAGGCTGGTGCAAGAGAATTTCGTTCAGGTCGATACGCCGTTGAGTATGGTCATCGGCTGGGCTTGGGAAGCCGCATTGCGCTGCCGCTTCCACATGCCAGCACTCGACAGGCATCTGCGCAATAGGTTGAGGTTTAGCCATAGAAATATAGAACTTACTGTACAAATATACAGTTTATTCTATAAGATTGAATTGCGGGACAGCCAGTACGTCGGATCCACCCGAACATTTCAGGCATCCAGCCCCTACCCGCGCTTTTACGCGGGTAGAATGCGGCCCTTTAGTCAATGGCACGCCAAATCAGACTCGATTCAGGGTGCTGACCCACATACTGGCACAGCCCGTGATAGCGCTCGATCAGCATATCGCCATGCGTGGTGGAACCCAGGTGATTCAACCCATAGAGCGTGGCAACGATGCCTGCCGCATCAGCCGACATTTCACCGTCAAAGTAATTATTTGCCCATTCCAGGCGTAACTTTGATGCGATGTCCGGTGCCATGTAAAAGGCACCGTTCGACAACCAGTAGTAATGCCAGTAGCCACCCTGGTAGTCGTTGCTGAGCTCGCGTAACCAGCTAAAAATCAGTCGCTCCCCGTACAGGTACTCTGCACCAAGAGCTTCCGGCAGAAAATCCATGCGCTTGTCATCTTCCACGCGCTGCACGGTGATGATGGGATATGCGGTTTCGACATTGATGTTGGACATGATGGTCTCCGGTATTCAGGGCGGGATTGCCCGGAACCCTAGGGGCATGGCGCAGCGCAGGTTTCAAGGGTCGAAGACGGCCAGCGGCCGCAAGCGGCGCCCACGGCGACGTGCCGCCCTTGAAACCGAGAACGGCATGACACAATGACCGGAAGCAAGACAGCCATACAGTGTCACTTGGTCTTGTGTTGGGAAACTCCGCGTGAAGCGCGGCCATATCCGGCAGGAAAACCGGGAGCGGCGATGCTGCGCCCGGACTTTGACCATCTGCCCCAAAACGCCAAAGCTTTGGGGATGATGCTGGCTGAACAGCGAAGCGCCCCGGCCGGAACCGGGGCGCGGGCCTATCGTCAGGATTACGCAGCGAGGGAATTAGCGGTTTCGTCAGTGTCTGAATCGCAGTCAGATTCCTGCGACGCATCCACCCGGAAGATTGCAGGCATCCACCCCGTACCTGCCACCAGGCGCTCTGCTTCGCTAACCAGCTGACCCTTCTTCAGTTTTTCCAGCCTTGCCGCCTGCTCAGGCGCGAACTCACCCACGGCATCCAGAATCATGGCCTTGGAAATATGCTGAAAATAGCCTTCGGCGGTCGGTTGCCACCATGCCGCCATGTGCAGGCCCACCGCCTGCGCCAGTTCTGCCCCTGGCTGGTGCTCGCTGGCGCGGTGAATCACCGCATCTACTGCAGCTGCGGCGCACACAGCTAACAACCGTAGCAGTTCATCCTGCGGCTTTGCCAGCAACACGGCAAACAGATCGGCGCTATCCTGCGGCAAGTCTGCACCTACTGCCTGTTGCAACTCACGCAAGGCCACCGCAGCGGGTGATTCCGGCCAATCCGGGGCTATGCTGTCCAGCCGGTTTTGTACGTTCAGACGCATGTCCAACGGTAAGCTGTAATGGGGATAGCGGCCCACTGGCAGCACCGTCTGCACCATGCCATGCACCACGGCAGCCAGGGCGGCTTGCGGGTTGCGTGCCAGTTCAATCTGTAGCGCTGCTGTACGGTGCGCGCTCAAGCGCTGGGCCAGCTTGTCGGAAATAGAAGCAGCCTTGGATTGGTCATTGTTCCCATTGTCGCCGCCATTGCTTTCTTCTTCGGCCAGCCCTTGCTGTAGCCGCTCCAATGTCCGCAACGCCTTGGCTTCGGCTTCCCGTAATAGACCGCGATGAATCACCACCTGCCCCTGCCAGTCGATGGTCACAACGGCACCCGCCGCTGCCTTGATGGTGGGGTTGTAGTCCAGTAATCGCTCTCCCAACTCTTGCAACTGCGCAGCCAGACTGTCACCCTCTTCCTGCAGCGCATCTGCGGTTTCTTCGTCGTCCGTTTCCAGTGCTGCGTCCAGTTCCTCACCTATGGCCTGCATCCTGACTTCCAGCTTTTCTATCCGTGCGCTTTCCCGCTTGCCCGGAGTACGGCGCTCACGCGGCGCTCGTTGAAAAGCGTGAAGATCGGCATGGGTCATGGACGGCGTCGCATCCACCCAAGCCCACCCCTCAGATTTGACCTGGGCGGCATGGCTGTCCAGCTTTTCCTTCACCAGCCTGTCCAATAGCGCTGTATCGGTGATATAGGTGCCGTTATCATCCTGTGCAAATAGATCACGGCGAACACCGCCACCGGCAGCTTCATAAGCATCCAGCCCCACAAAGCGCACCAGGGAATGGCCCGCGTCGATATCCTGCTCAGTCAGTCTGGCCCGCAAAGAATGGGGCTGCCGCTGCCATTCGGGCGCTTCGTAGAAGGCCGCTTCCTGTGCCGCATGGTCATCTGTGATGGCAAGCGCCATCAATTGCTCAAGGTTCACCGCGTCGGCCCGGTAGTCGGCCAGCAGACGCCGCGACACATTCGCCAGCTTCAAGCGCCGCTGCACCACCAGGGGCGTGACACCAAAGTCAGCCGCAATATCTTCAATCGGCTGGCCTTCTGCCACCAGCGCAGCAAAGGCTTCAAACTGGTCTGCCGGGTGCATGGCTTCACGCTGCACGTTTTCCGTCAGGCTCACGGTTCGGGCATCGGCACTGGCGACCAACATGCACGGTACCGCCCATTCCTTGGGTATGCGTCCAGATTTGGATAACAGTTTCAAGGCTGCAAGGCGACGCCCCCCGGCCACTACGTCGTAATACTTGCCGTCGCTGGCCTGCACCACGGTCAGGTTCTGCAACAGCCCGACCCTGGCAATGCTTGCGGCCAGCGCTTCAATGGATGAGCCGCTACTGCGAATCTTGCGCACATTGCGCTTGGATACGCGCAACTGCGACAACGGCACCACGATGTTGCTCTGCTCGGGAATGACCACATCCCCGGTCGTCGCTGTTTCAATGGCCTGGACTTCGCTGTGATTGATCGCGTTCATGGTAAATACTCCTGACGTTGAAGGGTTAGCTGTTCACCGCATACCGGATTCCAAGATTCGGAGCCCGCTTTTGCTGTTGATATGCGGTCGGCACGAAGAACCCGGTTGGCCTCGTTGCCACCGTCTTTCCTGAGTTCATCGCCCGCGACGGCCAGTAGCCCACGAACGTGAGCCGTCAATGAAAGAAGCGCCAGGTGGGTGCGGCCCGCAGGCGCAGCCGAGGACACGGCCTGGCGTGCCTTGACGGCACGCGGCCACGGGCTACAGTCGCGGACCAGGTGATGAGGTCAGGAAAGATGGCTGCGCCGGCAACTGCCAGGTGCTTGGTGTCGCCCGCAGGCAAGCGAAGCGCGCAGGCCCGGTCAGGAAGCCGGGTCGGAGGCGTCAGCGATGGGGAAGGCTGGCTTCAGCCAGTCCCGTCAGGGATGAGCGAACAGCGAACCAGGAGCAGCGCGGTCTGCAAAGCAGAGACGCACATAACCGATAGGCGGATGTCCTGTCTGCCCCAATAAAATCACGTTCGTGATTGAGTTTCATCGGGTCTGAATCCTGCTGTGTAATCGAAAAGTATGGTAAACGTGCGTTCCACTGTGATCCAATACCTGCCACAATGTCGCAAAACTGACTTTTTAAACCTCAAATTTATTAGTTATTTATTTTTATTTACAGTCATACTTTGACTCAGAAGCCTGTCATAATGTATCCAACTACTGAAAATCTCTCCAACTCACACACAGCATGAGCATTGGCGAACGCCTACGCATTGCACGCACCACACGCGGACTGACACAGGAAGCACTGGCAAACCTTGTCCAGACGCCCCTCACTCAAGGTGCTATCGCCCACATTGAAGGCGGCCGCAGCGAATCCTCACGACATATCGTTTGGATCGCCGCTGCGTTGCACGTGCGTGCTGAGTGGCTGGTTACTGGCAAAGGGGAAATGTTCGAAGAACCATGGCCCTGGCCGTCTATCTCCCGTAGCGCCGTTGGAGAATTGCCTGGCCACGTTCAGGAAGACATCAGCGATTACATTCAGCTAAAGCTAAACAAGCACGCCCGTAAAGGGGATGAGACAGGCCCAGACGCCTGAATCTGCAATTCTCCTGCGATTAGCCAACAGAAAAACCACAATTTTTTTACGCCTGCGTTCATTCTCTGGACGGTTCAGGCCGCAGCTTGCTGCATCATTCCCTCCCCCATTAAGCACAATTGACATCAATTCTCATTAACGATATTACTTTTTCGTATTAGATTAGTATTGACCGATTTCAATAGATACGTAATGATTACATCAAACCTGCTCTTTAACAACACAGCACCGATAAATACCGCGCCCTGCTCACCATGAGCGGTGCGAGTGCGCGGCTACCCGTGTCGTCAGCATCATGCGGGGCGACATGCACCTGGGTAGGAGTAAAGCAGGTGAAAAACCATTCCCCTTCCGGGCCGGTAGCGACTGGTGCTAACTGGAAGGCGTGAGTGACGATCCGTTCACACGGACGCCGGTACTGCCGAAGGCAGAGCACATTCGATGGATGGCGCGTAATCCGTCGATGACAGCGGCAAAGACCGCAGTTTCCAGTATCCCAACGAACCGCAGCAGCGGAGCCAGCGGCGGGCGCTGCTGGGAACGATCGAAGCACCCGGCCCCCATCGTGGCATCTTGGCGGGCCGGACACGACGGCGCAGGCAGCGCCGGCTTTGGAAAGCATCCTGATGCCCAGGGTGCTTCCCAAGGTCTAACGGAGGAGTATATGAAGGAGCAGGCAATGCCAAACAGCATCTTTGGCTACCCGTCACCCAGCAGGCAAACCCCGAAACAACCCGACGAGGCACTTCTGTACCGCGTACACACGGCGCAGGCAAAGCTGGGCGTGTCGCGTTCAACGATCTACCGGCTGGTCAACGAAGGGGAGCTGGTGCTCATAAAGATCGGGAAGCGCTCCAGCGGCATCACTGCAGCTAGTGTCCATGCACTGATTGAGCGGAACAAGGCACTGGTTAACTAATCGGAAACACTAAGCCCGTTTCATTTGCAGCACTTTGGCGGAATCAGCCTGCTCGTGCAGGAAATCCGCCCACACCTGCATGACAACCCGGCGCTCGTCCTCAAAACGGGCGCGGTCATATGCAGCCTGGACCTCATCGGCCTTGGCATGGGCCAGTTGGGCTTCTAGTACGTCAATATCAATCTTCAGACGCTCACGTGCCACCGTGCGCAACATGGCCCTGAATCCATGGGTCGCATGTTGCCCCTGAAACCCCATATCTCGCAAAGCCTTGCTCAGTGCATCGCGGTGCAGGTGAGGGTTGCCCCGCTTCCCAACCCCCGGAAAGACGTACTCGCCTCCCCCATACTGGCGCATCTCATCCAGCATCGCCACCGCCTGCTTTGGCAGACTGACGATATGCTCAATCCGGGTTTTCATTTTGTCGGCCGGGATGCACCATTCCGCATGATCCAGGTCTATCTCAGCCCAACGCGCAGAAGCAACTACCCCCGGCCTGCAGGCCGTATAGGCGGCCAACAGCAGGCCGCCCCGCACCACCCGCCCCTCATAGGACAGAATGGACCGCATCAACGGCCCCACCCCTTGTATTTTCGTCACAGCGGGAATATGACCTCCCCGATGCCGGGGCAATGCCCGCTGCAACCGAAGAACCTGATCATCACCGCGAATACCACGAACAATGCAGTAATCGACAATGCCATTCAGGCATTGGCGAGCCTTAATAGCAATCGAGGGCGTCGCCGTTGCCAGATCCACCAGAACCGGGACAACATCCTTGCTGGCCATCGTTCTCATATCAAGATGACCGATCAATGGCTGAAGGCGCTTCTGCACCACAAATTCAGACTTATCGTACGTGGCTGGCGCCCAGCCTGGCTTTCGATACTGAAGCCAGGCATCCGAAATCACTGTGAACGTATGTTTTCTCAGTTCCTCTGCGAGCTTCTGCTGCTGAATTTCTTCTTCAGTTTTGGCCTCCCGTGCCGCTCTGCGCAAGTCATACATGCCTTGCGGC
>Ga0265293_10010348_pt1 | contig 13063 bp, 10 predicted proteins | sample Munlanlewell138R_FD_192505 | JGI IMG/M metagenome (GOLD analysis project Ga0265293, IMG submission 192505) | Leachate microbial communities from a municipal landfill in Southern Ontario, Canada - Leachate well 138R | ecosystem: Engineered > Solid waste > Landfill > Unclassified | place: Canada... | reverse complement strand
TGTCCGTGCCGACCTTGTCCATGATGTCGATGATGCTCTGGCCAGCCTTGCGCACCGCCTCATCGGTCAGCGTCGGCCGCGACGCCGGGTTGGCTCGGCTGGACACCAGCTCCGCCATGTACTTGTAGCTCTCCGGGGGAATCACCACGTGCGCGTGGGAATCAATGATCAATGACATGTGAACTCCATGGTTCGAGGTTGGGCAGCTTGACGCCGCGATGGAAAAAAAAGAGGTCCAGCGCTCACAGATCGAGTGTGAGTTCCGGACTGAGACTTCGGGATACGCAAGGTCGGATTCGATCGACCGGCGGATGGGCCATGGACGCATAGCGCGAGTCACGGTGCAGCGGGGTTCCCGCCAGCACCTTCAGCTCGCACGAGCCGCAATTCCCGGAGTTGCAGGAATGGCGGACCCTCACCTTCGCGTCGATCAGGGCATTCAGCAGCGATTGCCCCGCCGGCACTTCGATCACCCGGCCCTTGCGGGCCAGGCGCAGCACCACGGGGCGATCGCCAGCGTCGGCTTCAGGGTTTACAGCGTCTCCTTCCATTGTTCGTCGTTATCGAATTCGCCGGAGATCGGACGGATGGCTGCATAGTCGATCTGATCGTGCTGGGCAACCGCCGGCTTCTTGCCGTCCATGAATTCCCGCACGGCGCTCAGCAGGCTGCGGCGCACCTGCACCACCGCGCCATCGCCGGCGCCCAGGAATTCTTTGGATCGATCGACGATCGGGCCCATGCTCTCGATGACGGCGAAGTCTTCGGTGCCCAGGCTCTGCGGGAAACCCGTGAAGTGGCCACGGCGCATCGCTTCGCGGTCCTGGCCCCAGTTGTTCTCCGGCGTGCCAGGTGTGGCGGGCGGCCAGTTGTTGCGGTCGCTGGGGTGGAAGTAGGGCTCGTAGGGCACGGGGCCATCGGTCACGAACGAGATGTGCCAGTACCAGGTGTTCTCGTCGTCGATGGGGATGGAGAAGAACATCGCGCCCCGGGTCCGGTCTTCGGCGCGGCGCGGCGAGATGACGCCATACCAGGGCAGCACGAACGCATTGGTGCGCACGTAAGAACGCCCGCTCGGCAACTCGCGCACGGCGGCGTAGCGGAAGCCATAGGGCTTTTGCACCAGGTGGTACACCGGCGCCTGGTTGACCGACGCGTTGGCGATGGAACTGACCAGCCAGCTCTGGTGCAACACCCCCAGGTGGGCCGAGTCCATGGTGGTCTCCACGCCCTGCAGCCAGTTGCATTTGACCTTCTGGCGGTAGGCCGACACGTTGGCGCCCGGCAGCCCGACGAAAGCGAAGTTCTGGAACTCGGGCGGCGTATCGCCCTCGCCCAGCCACACCCACACCACGCCGGCTTCCTCGCGCACCGGGAAGTGCTTGAGCGGCACGTGCTTGCAGTACTCGGCCTCGTTCTGCGGCTGCGTGGGCACCTCCACCGTCACCCCGTCCACGCTGAACTTCCAGCCGTGGTAAATGCAGCGCAGACCGTTTTCTTCGTTGCGCGCCAGCGCCATCGAGGCACCACGGTGCGGGCAGGCCTCATCGATGAAGCCCACCTTGCCGTTGGTGGCGCGGTAGGCCACATAGTTCTCGCCAAACAGACGCACGCGCTGGGGCGTGCCGTCGGCCACCAGCGTCTCCGACACCGCCGCCGGGATCCACCAGTACTGCTTCATCATCCGGCCCATCGGGGCGCCGTTGGACACACGTGTCAACAGTTCGTTGTCTTCTTTGCTCAACATGCTTGTTTACTCCTTGCGTGGGGGTTGTGGGATTTCAGATCCGTCATGCCGGCAGCACGCGCCGCCGCGTTGCCACCACTTCACGGTAGTGCGGGTCCGCCTCCTTGAGAGAGCCGGCCTTCACCAGTGCCTGCAGGTCTTCCGGCCCCAGTTCCGGCAACTTGAGCGGACGGTCGGTGACGACCAGCGCGGCGCGCAGCTCGTTCACACGGGCATCGTCCATACCGAGCACGGTGCGAAGCAAGTAATCGTTGTCGCCACCGAAACGCGGTGCCGGGCCACGCACGGCCACGTCCACGCCCTGCCAGACATAGGGGCGGCCGATCAGCGGGCGCTTGCCGGCGCGGCCGAAATCGACGTCTTCGCAGAAGCCCCGCTCGTTCAGGTGCGGATCGCAGATCAGATCGCGTGCGTCGTTCACCGGGCCGGCCGCGATGCCGATGGCCTGCAGTTGCGACGCCGCTTCCAGCGGCGAGCGTTCGGCGCACCAGGCGGCCAGTGCGGCACGCGCCTGGTCCTTCGAGGCCGAGGCCTGCGCGGGAGACACGAGTGCCAGCAGGCGGCGCAGCTGCTCTTCATCGGCCACGCTCACCACCACCCAGCGGTCCTCGCCCTTGGCCGGGAACACATCGCTGAGCAGGGCGTTCCAGTCTTCGTTGCCGCGGCAACCGACGTCGCCCTGGCCGGCCTGCACGGCGATGAACGTCTCCGGGATCACGGGGGCGCCGAGCTGGTACATGCCCAGATCGACCCACTGGCCCTGGCCGGTGCGCTGCCGGTGCACCAGGGCCGCCATGATCAGCGTCAGACCGCTCCAGGCGGCCAGGAAGTCGGGATAGGACTGGCCGACCTTGGCAGCCGCCCCACCGGGGTAGCCGGCGTAGGCCCCCAGCCCCATGGTCGCTTCCAGCGTGGTGCCCTGGGCGCGGTACGAGGACCACGGCCCGGTCGAGCCATAACCGGTGTTCGACAGCATCACCAGCTTGGGGTTGATCTTGGCGAGTTCCTCATACGGCAGGCCCCAGCCCCTCATCACGCGCGGCGTGAAGTTGTCGATCAGGATATCGCTCTGGGCCACCAGCTCGCGCAGCACTTCCCGGCCTGCTTCGGTCTGCAGGTTCAGCACCAGCGAGCGTTTGCCGCGCTGCAGCGTCTGGAAGGTGGTGTAGCGGTTCCAGGGCTCATCGCCCGACTCGTTGTCGATCAGGTAGCCGAAGCCACCGGCGCGCAACTGGTCGAGACGACCGGGAGCCTCGATCTTGATGACCTCCGCGCCCATGTCGGCCAGCAGCGCCGCCATGTAGGGGGCGGCGAACACGGTCGAGAGATCCAGCACCCGCATGCCGCGCAGCGGTGCGGTGCCACCGTCATCCGGCACCACGGCAGGCACGCGCGCGGCGCTGGCGGCAGCGGCTTCGGCCACCGCCGCCTCGAGCGGCGTTTCACCCAGCGCGGGGGCCTGACGACGCACCGCCATCGGCGTGGCCGAGAGCCGGCCGAGCTGCGCCGGCAGGCGCCAGGCGCGGCCATTGGCGCCAGCCCCTTCCGTACCCGGGAGCTCGGTCCAGACACCACGCTCTTGTAGCTGGGTGCACTCGAGCAGTTGATCCGCCGTCTGCAGCAGACCCACCAGCAGGCCGGCACCGTTGGCGCGCTCGAACAGCTCGCGGCCCGACTCGTTCGCGAGGCGCTCGACCAGAATGGCGCGAATTTCCTTGGCCGCCAGCACGCGCGCACGGTGGCTCGCGTACTCGGGGTTGGCCAGGCGCTCCTCGTTCAGGAATTCGGCAAACTTCTCCGGACCGTACAGGGTGTTGACCTGCATCGTGACGAAGCCGTCCTTCACCGGCAGCGGCTGCCCGCTGAGCAGCGGATCCTGGCTGGCGGAACGGCGGGCATTGAGCACGCCCAGCAGCGAATACGCGGGCAGCACCGACACCAGTTCGGAAGCCACCACTTCCACGACGGCCAGATCGGCAAAGCTGCCCTTGCCGTTGCGGCACGTCGCGAGGTAGCCGGCCATGGCCACATAGGCGGCGTTGATGCCGGCACAGTAGTACGACTGGCGCAGGCCGGGCTTGAGCGGCTCGCGATCGCGCAGACCGCTGAAGGACATGATGCCGCCCATGGCCTGCATCACCAGGTCGCTGCCATGCCAATGGGCGTACGGCCCCTGCCAGCCGAAATCGCTGACCGCCACCACCATCAGGTGCGGGTGGCGGGCCTGCAGTTCGGCCGGCGAGCAGCCCCAGGCTTCGTCCAGAGTACCCGGGCCAAAGCCGTGCAGCAGGATCTCGGCACCGTCGAGCAGACGGTGCAGCGCGTCCCGGCCGGCCTCGCTGGCGGGGTCGGCCACCACGCTGCGCTTGTTCCAGTTGAGGTATTCGAACAGCGCGCTGTGATCACCGCTGCCGGGCGCACAGGGGCCCTCGCGACGCACCGGGTCGCCGCCCGGGCGCTCCACCTTGATCACGTCGGCGCCAAGATCACCGAGCAGGCGTGCGCCGAACGGCGCCGCAATGCCTTCACCAAACTCGATCACACGCACGCCGGCCAGCGCGCCCTGGGAAACACGATCAGTCATGAGGGGGAACAAAGGGGTAAGGAACGGGTTTGCCGCCCTTGAGTGCAACAACGCCCGTGGCAGAGCCCGGGGTACTTTCCTGGCCATCCTGGTTGCGGATGCCGATCTCGCAGGTCACGTAGCCGAGGCCATCGCGCACCTGCAGATCGGTGACCTTGGCCCAGGCCGTCAGCGTGCTGCCGGCCACATCCATCTTGCGGAAGCTGAAGTCGATCTTCCACAGCCAGCCGGTCGGGCCGAGGAACTCGCGCATCATCTGCACCAGGAAGTGCTGCTTCCAGGTACCGTTGACGAGCAGGCCGGGCAGCTTGTCATGACCGGTGGCAAACGGGTGGTCGTAGTGGATGCGGTGCCAGTTTTCGATGGCCGCCGACCAGCGCATCAGGTGCGACGTGGTGATGGGCCCGCGCACGAGGGTGTGCACTTCCTGACCGACCACGAGGTCTTCGAAGACCAGGGGTTTCACGATGTCTTGCGTCATGGTGGCTCTCCTCAGCGGGCAATCGTCGTTTGCACAACGCGCATCAATGTCGCGCCGTTCTGGTTGGTGTAGGTCGTCTCGATATTGATGAAGACCATGGGGCCGGAGGAGCTCTCCCGCTCGGTGATGCTCTTGTAGCGAGACTGCCGGCTGATCAGGTCACCGACCTGGGCCAGCTGATAGAACTCGCAGGAATAGCCACCATTGAGCAGGCGCTTGAGCGGCAGCTCGACCTTGGGCAGGCCGGTATTGCCGCCGCCGCCCATGCCGTCCCAGTCGGCGTTCTCCTTGAACTTCTCGAAGGGATCGGGCGAGCCCGGTGCACGCTGGAACAGATGCTGCGGCTGCAGCGGGGGCGCCACGACACCCGCGAAGCCCGCCGCCTTGGCGGCAGCCTCGTCGTAGTGAACGGGGTTCGGGTCCATCACGGCCTGCATGAAGCGGCGCAGGGTATCGGCACCCAGCGGCAGCGGCGCGGTCTGCACCGGACCGGTGACACCAACCAGGGCCTGGATCTCGGGGGTGATATATGACACGGTCACTCCTAATGATGGGTTGGGAAGGTGCGCTGGCGATCAGCCCTTGAGGATGTAGCGGGCGATCAGCATGCGCTGCATTTCGGTGGTGCCGCCGCCGATCTGCATGTGGCGCAGCAGGCGATAGAACCAGGTCAGCGGCAGCTCCAGGGCTTCGCCCATGGCGCCATGAATCTGGATCGCGTGATCGATGGTGCGGGCACCCCACTCGCCGCCGCAGTACTTGGCGATGGAGGCTTCGCGGCGCACGTCGATACCGGCGTCAGCGCGGGCGGCAGTCGCGTAGGTCATCGAGCGCAGGGCTTCGATGTCGATGTGCATGTCGACCAGGCGCCACTGGATGGCCTGGCGATCGGCGATCGGCCGGCCGAAGGTGACACGCTGCTTGGCCCACTCCACCGACATGTCGAAGGCGCGCTGCATCTTGCCCAGCGCCTGCGGTGCACGCATCAGGCGGTCGTGGATCGTCAGCCATTGCTGACCCAGGCTGAAGCCCTTGCCGACCTCGCCCAGAACGTCCTCGTCCGGCACGAACACATCGTCGTAGTGCACGATGTACTGGCGCGGCCGGTTGCCCAGCCAGGTCGGGATGCCGCTTTCCTCGATCTTCAGGCCGGGCGCGTCGCGCTTGACCAGGAACATGGTGATACCGCCCCGCTGGCGCTTCTCGGGATCCGTGACGGCCTGCGTCATCAGGATGTCCGAGTAGTGGGCCATCGAGATCCACATCTTGGAGCCGTTGATGAGCCAGCCGCCGTCCACCTTGGTCGCGCGGGTCTTCATCATGCCGCCGGGGTCCGAACCGGCGTTCGGCTCGGTCTGCGCGAAGCAGGTCTTGATCTTGCCTTCGATGGCCGGCTTCAGGATGCGTTCGATCTGCTCGCCCTTGCACTCATAAAGAATGTTGGCCACGTGTTGCTGGGGCAGCGGCACCAGGGTCTTGTGCAGCTCTTCGGTCACCACCGCCTGAGCCAGCAGGCCCAGACCGGGGCCGCCGTATTCCTCGGGGATGTCGATGTTGTACAGACCCGTTTCTTCCGAAATCTTCTTCAGGCGTTCGTAGACCTTGTCATCGCCGAAGGCCACACGCAGGTTCTCGTCGTCACGGGCACCGTAGCAGTGGGCGTTGGAGATCAGGTACTGAGGCTCCAGCGGCATCAACTCTTCCTGCACCACACGGCGGGCCATGTCGCGGATGGCGATGATTTCACTGGGCAGTTCGAAATTGGCTTGGGCGCCATCCAGGATGTCAGCTGCGTTCATTAACTACTACTTTCTTCAAAACAATCGACAAAGCCCCACCCCGGCCACCCCGACGGACGGGGTCGCCGTGTGTGGTGGAGGCATGAGTTCGCCCTCGTCAGGCGGCGGCGGCAGCCTCCTTGGCCGCACGGGCGCGTTCGCGCAGACGATCCAGGTTGCCGCCGATCTTCACTTGACCGGGCAGCGGGTGGCCCACGATCTCCTCGACCATTTCGGCGCACTCGATCAGCTTGTCCAGATCGATACCCGTCTCGATGCCCATCTCGTTGAGCATGAACACCAGGTCCTCGGTGCACACGTTGCCCGCCGCACCCTTGTTGCCCGCGAACGGGCAGCCACCCAGACCACCGACACAGGCGTCAAACTGGCTCACGCCCATCTGCAGACCCGCGTAGGCATTGGCAATGCCCATGCCGCGGGTGTCGTGCAGGTGCAGACCGATGGTCTTTTCCGGGTACTTCTCGCGGATGGCACCGACCATCCGGTGGATCGCCACCGGCGTGGCCCAGCCCATGGTGTCGAGCAGACCGATGCGGGACGGCTCCAGTCCGTGCTCACGGGCCAGGGCAAACGCCTTGTCGATCAGGCCCAGCACGCGCTCCTGGGGAATGTCGCCTTCGAAGTTGCACCCGAAGGCCGAGGCCACGCCCACGCTGTTGACCGGGATGTTGTTGGCCACGAAGTTCTGCACGATGCGGCCGCTCTCGGCCAGGTTGTGCTCGAAGTTCGAGTTCTGGTTGCGCTTGAGAAAGGCCTCGGAAGCCGTCAGCGTGATCGAGCCGCTGATGTCCAGCACGCCCGTGGCGCGCGCGCGGTCCAGACCTTTCTCGTTCAGCCAGACACCGGTGTACTTGACCCCGGGCTTTTTCGTGATGCGGCGGCAGATCTCGTCCGCGTCGGCCATCTGCGGCACCACCTTCGGGTTCACGAAAGAGCACACCGCAATGGCCTTCAGGCCGGTCTCGGACAGCGCGTCGATGAAGGCCACCTTCTGATCCGTGGTGATCGGGCCTTTCTCGATCTGGAAACCCTCGCGCGGGGCCTCCTCCTTGATATTGACGAACTTGGGAAAATCGCTCATGTCTGGACTCCTTCTTGATTCACTCGCTAGGGTTAGGCTGATCGCCCGTTCAGATGCCGATCACGTTGAGCAAGGCATGCCGCCCCTCCACACGGGCCGCATGCATCGCCCGCTGCAATGCGGGAATGAGTTGCTCACGCTCCGTCACCCGTTCGCCATAGCCTCCCGAGGCTTCGGCGTACTTCTCGAAATCGGGCATGGGACGCAGGTCGGACAGCGGCGCGTAGCCGTTGTCCCGCACATACTGTTTGGTGGCCCCGTTGGGGTACACCGCCAACGTCGACGCCTCCACCGCTTGCCAGTGCTGGTTGTTGTAGACGATCATCACGACCGGCAGCTTGTGCATCGCCGCGGCCTGATGACAGGCCGCCGGGTTCGTGAAGATGTAGGCGCCATCGCCCTGCACGGCAAAGACCAGGCGGTCGGGCGCCGCCTGCTGGGCACCGAGTGCGGCCGGAAAACCCCAGCCCAGGCCACCGGCCGTGGAATTGAGGAAGTAGGTCCCCGGCTGGGTGAAGTTGATGTGCTCGGGACGGACCGAATACTCGCTGATCACGATGGAATCGGCCGGGCGGACCTGACCCAGGCAGTGCGACAGGAACACCTTGCTGATGGGGCCACCGGCTTTCGCGTCCTGCTCCACCTGCGCGGCCACTGCAGCGCGCCAGCGGTCGGCCGCGGGACGCAGCCGGGCCACACGGTCGGCTGCACCTTTGGCCGCGCCACGGCGTTCCAGCGCGGCACGCAGCGCGGCCAGGAACGGGGCGGACTTGGACGTCACCGACACGTCGGAGCGGAAGGTGCGCACGGGAATGCCGGCAAACAGCGGATCGACGCCCACCTGCGCCACGAAGGCCTCGGGCCTGGGCTCGCCACGGGCAGGAATCCAGGGCACATCGCTCTCGAGCACCAGGACCACGTCGGCCTGCTGGACCGCCGCCGCCGTGTCGTAACCCAGGTGCAAGGGGTGCGCGGACGGCACATTGACGTGGTGGTGCATGCTCTCGGCCACACCGATACCGAAGTCCAGCGACAGGCTGGCCAGCGCCGCCACCGTCGATTCATCGGCACCGCTGGCGCTCGTGATCAGCACCGGATAGCTGGACCGGTCGATGGCCTCGGCAATGCGCTCGACGGCAGCCGGATCGGGGTACGGGGACGCCGGCACCGACTGCCCGGGGCCGCTCTTGAAGTCCTTGACCGGCTGTGCCAGCACCTCGCGCGGCAGCGTCAGGTAGATGGGGCCGCGGGGCTCGGCCATGGCCATCGTCAGACCACGATCGACCACCTGCTCGACATTGATGCCGTCGCGCAGTTCGTAATCCCATTTCACCAGTTCGCGGGCCATGCCCGGCTGGTCATACATCTCCTGAGCCCAGTGGATCGGGCTGTTGCGCGAGCCCAGCGGGCCGCTCTCGAACAAGGGCGTGCGGCCGGCGGTGAAGAACATCGGCACCTGGGCACGCGCCGCATTCATCAGGCCGCACACGGCGTTGGCGGCGCCCACGGTCACGTGCAGCATCACCGCCTGGGGCTTGCCGCTGACCATGTAGTAGCCGTGTGCCATGCCCACGGCCAGGTTCTCGTGCACCGCCACCACGGGCTCCGGAAACGCCAGCCCCGACTGCGCTGCCCGCGAATAAGCCTCCACGATCGGCGCGGTGTCGGTGCCGGCACCCATGTACAGGTAGTCGATGCCGCGGCTCTTCAGAACGCTCAGATAGGCCTCGGCCACCGATTCCGGCGTAGGGGACGTGGACACCTGGGTGTCCTGTGCTGGGGAACTCATTTGGTCTTTCAGTTGATCAATCGTTGGGAACTCAGGTGGCGAGCAAGCCTGTGACGGTGCGGAAGTCGCTCACCTGCTCCAGCTCGCCGATGGTGTCCACGATCTGCTGGAAGCGGGCCTCACCCAGCACCGGCACGATCAGCGAACGCGCTTTGGCCAGCAGCTCTTCGTCGGTGACCGGGTTGCGCGGATCGCCCTTGGCCACCAGCACCTGATGCGACAGGCTGCGACCGTCCTTGAGCACGACCTCGATCTCCGGGGTCATCCGCACGTCGGGGTCGCGATCGGCCACAACGCGGGTGTTGTCGAGCAACTGCTGCACGCGCGGCTCGGACGTGCGCAAGGGATCGAACTGGGGCAGATCGGCACGGCCACCGAACGCGGTGACGGCCAGCGCATACGGCAAGCTCATCTGCGCATCGAGCACGGTCTGGATGCGGCGGTTGCCGACCAGGCGCTCGGTGTACTCGGTGCCGTGAATGAGGATCTGGGCGATCTGCTCACCGTCAAAACCATGGGTCTGCATCAGGTGCAGCAGGGCATCGATGCCGGCATGCGCGCCACGGCAGCAGGCGTAGGGCTTGATACCGGTCGAGAGAATCCAGTTGCGCTCACCCAGCTCTTCCAGCAGGGCCTGCGGACGGGCACTGTCGCCGCAGTAGGTGGGGAAGAAGCCGCCCCACTTCGCCTCCAGGATCTGGGCCGGCCCGGTCATGCCACCCTTGGCCAGGAAGGCCGCGTTGACGCCATTCTCGGCCGCCTTGCCCGGGTGCAGACGCTTGGTCATGGCACCGTCGCCCATGAAGGCCCATACGCCACCCACATAGGTGCCGGCGATGCCCAGCGCATGGGTGAACTGTTCGGCCGGCAGGCCGAGCACCTTGGCCGCGGCCGCCGCCGCGCCGAAGCTGCCGCAGGTGGCGGTGGAATGCCAGCCGCGACCGTTGTGCGGCTGGTAGCCGCCGCTGGCCTCGAGCATGCGACCGGCGATGTCATAGCCGGCCGCAATGGCCGCCATCACCGTACGCCCGTCGGCGTGGATGACATCGGCGGCGGCGCACACCGTGGGCACCACGACGGCACCGGTATGGCCACAGCCGTCGAAGTCGTCCATCTCGCGGGCATGGGCGGTCGTGCCATTGACCAGCGCCGCCGCGCCGGCAGGCAGGCGCACACCCTGCCCCCACAGCATGGCGCCGTTCGGGTCAGGGCGATGCAACATCGCCATGCCGGCCGAGGCCGAGCGTGTTTCCGCCGAGGCGACGCCGGCCAGGCCGGCCGCCAGCGTGTCCAGCAGCGCCCGCTTGGTGGCGCGCACGATCTCGGCGGGCAAGGCCTCGAAAGGGGTCGCCGACCAATGTGCAGAGAGAGCCTGGGAATAAGTGGTCATGTCCGTAGGGGATCAGTTGCTGGCCTGGGCACCACCCGAGCGCAGCCAATAGTTCGAAAGATCAAGGTTCAGGAAGTTGGAGGGCATGTCCACCACACCGCCCACATCCGTGGAAATCCCGCGGCGCCAGGCCTGCCAGAACATCGGCAGCACGTAGGCCTGCTCGATCAGGTACTTCTCCATCTCCTGCACGCGCACGCGCCGCTTCTCCGGGTTCACTTCGCGTTTCTGCGCGTTGTAGAGCACCTCCAGCTGGGGGTCGTTGCTGCGCGTCGTGTTGGCGGGGTTCTTGTCGAACGGCAGGAAGTTCGACCATTGCACGATCGGGTCGTCCAGGTACTCGGGCATGGCTTCCACGATCAGGTCGTAATCGCCGGACTTCTTGCGCGCGTTCACGTTGTCGGACACCTGGTGCTCCACCGTCACGCCGATCTGGCGCAGTTGGTCGGCCAGGTAGACGCCCCAGAAGGTGGATTGCGGCCGGTTGACGAACACGACCTTCAGGTTCTTCTGGCCGGCCTCGGCCAGCAGGCGACGGGCTTCCTGGCGTGAGGCGGCAATGTCGCGTCCGAAGCCGGGCAGGGTTTCGAGCTCCTGCGGGCTGCGGGCAAAGGTCGAGCCCGGGCGCGACAGGCCGCCATTGAGGTGCACCGGCGTCAGGTTGGCCATCGCGCGGCTGCCGGCATACCGGTCCATCGCCAGCGTCAGGGCACGCCGGACCCGCACGTCGCTCAACGGGCCGCGCTGGGTGTTCACCGCGATGAGGATGTGCAGGGGCGTCGCACGTTCACCGCCCACAAAGAAGGTCTTGTCGCCGCGCGTGGTTCGCACACGCTCGGCATCGGCCGGGGTCTGTCCGTTCATGGTGTAGTGGACCTGCCCCGCCAGCAGCGCGGTGAGTGCACCCGGCTGGGTGGTGTTGAGCACGCGGAAACCGTCGAGGTAGGGCTTGCCGGGCTTGAAGTAGTCCTCGAACCGCTCGCCAACCCAGTCCTGCCCTGCCGTGTGCCGCACGAAGCGGAACGGGCCCGAGCCCATCACCTTCCGGGCCGGGTACGCCGGATCGGTGGCCAGCAGCTTGGCCGAGTAGATGCATGCATACGGCACGCCCAGCAACTGCAGGATGGCCGAGTTGGGCGACTTCATGTTCAACACCACGGTCGTGGCATTGGGCGCTTCGATGGACTTGATGTCGTCGTACATGGCACGCCGCACCGAGACCACCCCTTCCGGCGGGTTGATCAGGCGATCCAGGGTGGCCTTCACATCCGCCGACGTGAGCGCGGAGCCATCATGGAACTTCACATTGGGATGCAGGGAGAACTCGTAGCGCAGGCCATCGTCGGACACCTTCCACGACTGGGCCAGGTCCGGTTCGACCTGCGGGTATTTGTCCACGCTGAGCTTGACCAGCGTGGAGTAGTGAGGTGCCAGACGGAACGCGAGGTTCTGGAATCCCGCCTGGCAGTCATAGGTGGACGTCTCGCCCATGTGCACGGGGTACACGAGCGTGCCGCCACGCACCGGTTTGTCCGCAGCCACCGCCGAAGCGGTGGCCGCCAGCGCGACACAGGCCACACCCAGGCTGCGCAGCGATGCACGCTGCACGCGCCGGAGGATGTCCGATTTTTTCTTGTTGAGGTGATGCATTTTCATTGTCTCCATAAGTGGCCGGTGACGCTGCCGGCGATCAGGACTTGCCGCCCGAGCGCAGCCAGATGTCGGCCAGATCGTTTTTCAGGAAATTGGACGGCATGTCACCCACGCCACCAACGTCGGAAGAGATGACGCGCGTCCAGTTCTGCCAGAACAGCGGAATGACATAGCCCTGATCCAGGATGTAGCTTTCCAGCTCCTGCGCACGCTGGCGGCGCTTGACGGGATCCATCTCGCGCTTCTGGGCGTCGTACAGGGCTTCCATCTTCTCGTCGTTGACGCGCGAGGTGTTGGCCGGGTTGTCCTTGAACATCTGGAACGGCGACATCAGCACCGTGGGGTCATCCAGGTATTCCGGCGGGTTGTCGAAGATCAGGTCGTAGTTGCCGGATTTCTTGCGTGCCGTCTGTGTGGCGGCATCGGCCATCTGGTGGTCCACGGTGACACCGATCTGGCGCAACTGGTCGGCAATGAAGACACCGAAGTAGGGGAAAGCCTGGTGGTTCGAGAACACCAGCTTCAGGTTCGGGTGACCG
>Ga0265293_10010347_pt1 | contig 13064 bp, 13 predicted proteins | sample Munlanlewell138R_FD_192505 | JGI IMG/M metagenome (GOLD analysis project Ga0265293, IMG submission 192505) | Leachate microbial communities from a municipal landfill in Southern Ontario, Canada - Leachate well 138R | ecosystem: Engineered > Solid waste > Landfill > Unclassified | place: Canada... | reverse complement strand
CAGTCCCTCGCAGAACTCGAGCGGCGGGTGGGCCTGCCGCTGTTCGAGGCACGGGGCCGCCGCCGCGAGCTCACCGAGGTCGGCCGCGAGGCGGCGCGGTACGCCTCCGAGGTGCTGGGACGCACGGCGGAGTTCCGGGAGTGGGTGGAGGCGTACCGCGCGGGCGGCGCCGGCACCCTGGCCGTCGGGATGATCGACGCGGCGAGCCTGTACGCCCTCCCCGGCGCGGTGCGCGAGTTCCGCGAACAGCACCCGGACGTCCACCTCCAGCTCGTCGTGGACTCCTCGACCGCGCTCGTGGAGCGCCTCCAGCGTTATGAGCTCGACCTTGCGTTCGTGGTCGCGCCCGTGGCCGGTGACTTCGATGCCGTCGAGGTCGGCCGCGAGCCCCTCCACGTCTACGCGCCGGCCGAGGACGGCCGGGAGCCGGAGGACGTGGAGTGGGTGCTCTACCCGGAGGGCTCCCACACCCGTCAGCAGATCGACGAAGGCCTCGCGCGGCTCGGGATCATCCCGCGTGTGACGCTGGAGTCTCACAACCCCCAGGTGCTGCGGCAGATGGTGGAGCTGGGCCTCGGCTGGACGGTGCTGCCGCCGGCCGTGGCCGGGGACGGCGGTCGTCTGCGGCAGGGCCGCCAGGTAGCGCTCCGCACGCTGCTCGGCGTCCGGCGCAAAGGCGCACCGCCAGACCCCCGGGCGGAGGCCTTCCTCGCGGCGGCGTCACGCGTGGCGCTGTAGCCGCCCTCGATCGGTCTGAGATGCAGCGACGCCGCCCGGGGAGGGCGGCGCCGGTCGTTCTGCTTGGGAGGAGGGGAGTCTAGGTGTGCGCGGCGGTCTTGCCGATCTTGAACATGCGCGTCCCGCAGACGGGGCAGGACCCCTCGGTCGCGGGCTTACCGTTCTTCATCGTGATGGGATTCGGATCCTTCATCTCACGCTTCTCACGACACTTGAGGCAATAGGCCTCCATATGCACCTCCATGTCGCAGTGCTGCGACGATATTCGTGAGCCCTCGGCCCCGCCCCGAAACAGGCTTCACATACGAATCTTTCCAGTCCTCGTACGCTCGGCGCAAGGGCATGTCAACGTTGAATCGACCATTATCGAGATGTGGTCTCAGTGACTGACATGGGGACGTTATTCGGTGATCGCGTCCGGATCCGGTGTGAACACACGGAACGGGTGCCACGAACCCACCCCTCGACCGGCCTCCACGAGGGCGATGAGCTGCCCATCCGGCCCGTAGCAACGAGCGCGTCGCTCGCTTCCTGGCCCCTCGGGGGGCGTTCCATTCGCGGAGGGCACCACGTAGTCGCGCCTCGGGAGGACGACGATGTCGAGCCCCTGGCGTAGCTTCGCGGCCTGCTCGCGACTGACCACGAGGGCGGGCCACCGCTGGAGGACGATGTCCGGCGCGTGGACCAGGCGGGCGTACTCGCGTGCCTCCAGCAGCCTTACGGCGGCGTCGAGGGGTGTCGCGTCAGCGATCGTGAACGGGCCGACCTGCGTGCGCCGCAGCGCGCCGAGGTGCGCCCCTACGCCGAGTACCTGCCCGAGGTCATGGGCGAGCGACCGGACATAAAACCCCTTGCCGCAGCGGACATCGATCCGCAGCACCGGACGGGCAGGGGTGGAGGTGTCCCACGACAGCACGTCGATCCCGTGCACCACCACCGGCCGCTCTGCGAGCTCCAGCGGGTTGCCCGCCCTCGCCGCCTTGTACGCGGCCACGCCCTCGCGCTTCACCGCGCTGTACGCGGGCGGTCGCTGCATCAGGTCACCCACGAACAGGGTGAGGGCGGCGCGGACCGCATCCTCGGTCAGGTGGGAGGCGTCGTGCGCCTCGGTGACCGCGCCCTCGACGTCGTAGGTGTCGGTCGCCTCCCCGAACACCACGGTCGCCTCGTACCGCTTGGAGGCGTCCACGAGCTCATCGACGAGCCGGGTCGCCTCCCCGATGGCGACGGGCAGGACGCCGGTCGCGTTCGGGTCCAGCGTCCCCGCGTGCCCGACCTTGCGGATCCCCGCCGCACGCCGCACCCGCCGGACCACGTCGAACGACGTGATCCCCTGCGGCTTGTCGACGTTGATGAAGCCTCGGACCACTTCCCGCGCCATTCCTAGAGGGCATTGGATAATCCGACGAGGACTTCATGTTGTCGAACGGGGCGTGCACGGTGTCCGTCTCCGTTTGGCGCGGGATCAGTCCAGGTATGCCTCGACAGCCTCCCGGACCAGTTCGGATTTGGACTTGCCCTCGGCCCGCGCGCGGGCTTCGAGCGCCGCGTTGAGCACCTCGGGGAGCCGGACGCCGATCTGAGGAGAGATGCCCGTCGTCCCCGACATGGATGGCCGACCAGTCGCCTTGCGGACGCGGGCCACGACTTCGTCGACATCGACGATCGAGCCGTCCTTGTCTATCAGCGGCTCATCGATATACGGACGCCCTCGATCCTTGTATCGAGTCATCTAGAGCCTCCTCAGCATCGTCGGCATCACGTGGATTACCTTCACGGCGTCGGGAAAGTCCACCGCCACGATCTCCAATTCTCGGCCGGTCTCATCGATGCCGATCCACTGGAGGGTGTCATAGCGCCCTTCGACCGGGATGCGGGCCGGATCGTTGTGCTCGATCACGTATCGGGCGTGTGCTCTCCCAACCTTGTGCTTGCGAGCACTCTGGGCGAAGTCGACGGGCTTCATGGGGAATTTTGCTCGACAAAAACAATTTGTCAACCAAAAGCGCACCACACCGGACCACGTCGAACGACGTGATCCCCTGCGGCTTGTCGACGTTGATGAAGCCTCGGACCATCGAGTCGCTCTACCTAGAGGTCGCGGCCCTCGGAGCGGGCGACGTCGCGGAGCATCTGCGTCATGCGGTCGCCCTCCTCGATGGACTCGTCCAGCTCGAAGTGGAGGGCGGGGACGCGGCGCAGCTTCACCTCGCGGTTGATCTCCCGCTGGAGGAACGACGCGGAGTGTGTGAGGGCCTTAAGGACCTCGCGCTTCTCCTCGTCGTCGCCCATGACAGAGACGTCCACGCGAGCGTGGGAGAAGTCCGGCGACACGTCCACGTGGGTGAACGTGAGCAGGGCGTCCGAGAGCCGGGGGTCCTTCACGCGCAGCCTGACGGCGTCCGCGAGGACCTCCCGGATCAGGTCGTTGACCTTCTCGGTCCGCCGGCTCAGCGCACCTGCTCCTGGTGGAACGTGAGGATCGTGTCGCCTTCCTCGAAGTCCGTGAAGTTGGTGACCATGATGCCGCACTCGAGGCCGGCCGCGACCTCGCGGGCGTCCTCGTCGATGCGCTTCAGGCTCTCGATGCGGCCCTCGTGCACCAGCTGGTTGCCGCGCATCACGCGGCACTGGGAGTTGCGGACGGCCGTGCCCTCGCGGACGTAGGCGCCGGCGATGGCGTTGCGGCGGCCCAGGCGGAAGACCTGGCGCACCTCGATCGTGGCGTCCTGGACCTCCTTGTAGATGGGGGCCAGCATGCCCTTCACGGCCTTCTCGACGTCCTCCAGGATGGTGTAGATGATCTGGTACTCCCGGATCTCTACTCGCTCCTGCTTCGCCAGGCGCTCCGCGCCGGGCTCCGTGGGGACGTTGAAGGCGATGATGACGCCCGCCGAGGCCACCGCGAGCTGCACGTCAGACTCCGTGATGGAGCCGACGGACGCGTGGATGACCTTCACGTTCACTTCTTCGACGGACAGGTCCTGCAGCGACTGGACGAGCGGGTCGATGGACCCCTGCACGTCCGTCTTCAGGACCAGGTTGAAGTCCTTCACGTTGCCCTGGCGGATCTCGCCGAACAGCGTGTCCAGCGTGACGCCGGTCTTGTCCACCGCGCCGGCTTCGAGGGCGCGACGGCGCTCCTCCGCCTCGGCGCGGGCTTCCTTCTCGTTCTTGCGGACGACGAAGCGCTCACCGGCCGGGGGCACCTCCGACAGGCCGAGGATCTCGACCGGGGTGGAGGGGCCCGCTTCGGTCACGCGCTCGCCGGTGGCGAGGGTCATCGCCTTCACGCGCCCGTAGGACAGCCCGGCGAGCAGCGTGTCGCCCTGGCGGAGGGTGCCCGTCTGCACGAGCACGGTGGCGACGACACCGCGGTGGCGGTCCGTCTGCGCCTCCAGCACCACGCCGATGGCGTTCTGCGCCGGGCGGGCGGTGAGCTCCTCCAGGTCGGTGAGCAGCTGGACGCTCTCCAGCAGCTCGCCGATGCCCTCGCCCTTCAGGGCGGAGACGGGGTTCACCAGCTGGTCGCCGCCGTACTCCTCCGGGACCAGTCCCACCTCGGTGAGCTGTTGCTTCACGCGGTCCACGTTGGCGTTGTTGGCGTCGATCTTGTTGATCGCCACCACCATCGGCACGCCGGCGGCCCGCACGTGGTCGATCGCCTCGCGGGTCTGAGGCATGACGCCGTCGTCCGCGGCGACCACGATGATCGCCACGTCCGTCACCATGGCGCCGCGGGCGCGCATCTTGGAGAACGCCTCGTGGCCCGGCGTGTCGATGAATGTGATCGTGCGGCCGTCCGGGGCCTTCGCCTGGTACGCGCCGATGTGCTGCGTGATACCACCGGCCTCGCCGGAGACGACGTTGGTCTCCCGGATCCGGTCGAGGAGCGTGGTCTTGCCGTGGTCGACGTGTCCCAGGACCGTCACGACCGGCGGGCGCACCTCCAGCCCCTCGCCCTGCTCCACGATGCGGAGCGTGCGAGGCGCGGCGGCGGCCGCCTCCTCGGTCTCGTCGGTCTCCTCCGGAGCCGCGGCCCCCTGCTCCTCGGGTGCGAACCCGAGGTCAGCGGCGACGACGGCCGCCGTGTCGAAGTCGACGACCTGCGTGATGGTGGCCATCACGCCGTTCTTCATCAGCTCCTTGATGACGTCGATGCCGCTGACGCCCAGGAGCTCCGCAAGGTCGCCGACGACGATCGCCGGCGGGATCTGCACCACCTGCTGATTCGTCATGCGTCCTCGCTTTCGTGCTCGTTGGAGTCCTCGTCCGAGGAGTCCGTGTTCTCAGTTGGTGCGAAGCGGGCGCCATACGCGCTCAGCGCCTCGCGGTTGGTCCCGTCGATCGAGGTCCGCAGGCTGTGGGACAAGGCACCCTTCAGGCCCCGGTCCCAGCAGCTTGCCTGCCGGCAGAGGTAGGCGCCGCGCCCGGCGATGTGCCGGCGCCCCTCATCTACCTCCACCCGCGTGCCCGCCTCGTCCGTCAGCCGGACCAGGCGGACAAAGGACGACTGGTCCCCCTCGCGCCGGCATGCGGCGCACGTCCGCTGGGGGATGGGGCGCTGTCCTCGCGGACGCCCCCCCTTAGTAGTCGTCGCCCTCGTCGTCATCCTCGTCATCCAGGAAGTCGTCGCCGTGCAGCGCCGCTTCGATCTCTTCCTCGTCGATGTCGTCGAGGTCGAAGCGCCGCCCGCTGGTGCCGCCCCGCGGGGGCCGTGCCGGCCGTGCGGGGCCTGCCGGGGTTGTGCCGCCACGGCGCTTGCGCCGGTCGCGACGGTTCGCCTCGTCCTCGTCCTCGGAGCGCTGGACCTCGCGGATCTCCTCCGCGAACCGCAGGCCACCGGCGGCGGGACGGTCCGCACGAGGGCGTTCGACGCGCACCGGCGGTTCCGGCTCCGCTGCGACAGCCTCTTCGACCTCCGGCTCGGCCTCCACGATCTCGGCGAGGATCTCCTGCTCCGGGGTGAGCCGGACCTCTTCTTCCTCGACGGGTGCGGGGGCCACCTCCGGCTTCGGGTGCTCGCCGGGCAGGCCCGGGCGGGCGTACGCGGCCTGCGAGGGCGCGACGCGCTCGGGCGCGGTCTCCACGGCAGCACTCGCCGCCGCGGCGCGCTCCACCGGGATCGCCTCCATGTTCGGCTCCGGCGGCGGGTACATGTCCTCGCCGGCCTGGATCAGGGCGCTCTCCGGGCGGATGTCGATGCGGCGGCCGGTCAGCTTCGCGGCCAGGCGGGCGTTCTGGCCCTCCTTGCCGATCGCCAGGCTCAGCTGCTTGTCCGGCACCGCGATGTACGCGGTGTTCTCGTCACGGTCCAGGCGGATCGAGACGACCTCCGCGGGGCTGAGGGCGTTCGCGACGTAGGCTTCTTCCACCGGATCCCAGCGGATGATGTCGATCCGCTCGCCACCTAGCTCGTTGATGATGTTCTGGATGCGCGCTCCGCGGACACCCACGCAGGCGCCGATCGGGTCGATGCCGTGCTGGCGGGAGACCACCGCGACCTTCGCGCGGTAGCCGGCGTCACGGGAGATGCCCATGATCTCCACCACGCCGCGCGCGATCTCCGGGATCTCCAGCTCGAACAGGCGGCGCAGCAGCGCCGGGTTGGAGCGGGACACCACCACCTGCGGGCCCTTGGAGGCCTTGTAGACCTCCTTCACGAACACGCGGAGGCGCTGGCCGACGCGGTAGTGCTCGGCGCGGATCTGCTCGGAGGCGGGAAGGACTGCCTCGGTGCGGCCCAGGTCCAGGATCACCTGGCGGCGGCCACCCTCCACGCGCAGGACGGTGCCGGAGACCAGCTCGCCTTCCTTGCCCGTAAAGTCCTCGAAGACGGACTCGCGCTCCGCCTCGCGGAGGCGCTGCAGCACCACCTGCTTCGCGGTCTGCGCGGCGATCCGGCCCTGGTTCGGGGTGGACTCCAGCCGCTCGAGGACCTCGTCACCGGCCTGCTTGCCGGGGAAGCCCATCTTCGCGGCGCGCTCCGGCGACATCTGGATCTCGTCATCCTCGATGTCGTCGTCGGCCATCACCTCGTAGCGGCGGAAGGTCTCGATGTCGCCGCTGTCGCGGTTGATCTTGACCACCACGTCCGCCCACTGGAGGTCGTCCTTCTTGAGGGCGGACGCCATGGCGGACTCGACGGCAGCGAACACCGTATCGGAGTCGAGGTTCTTCTCGGCCGACAGCTGCGTGATCGCGATCACAAACTCGTTCTTCATGCCTCAACCTGTACGTCCGCGGTTCTCGCGGGCACTCCGGACGACCGATGGGAGGAGGCCCAACAGACTGTCCGAGCGGCGCCGGTCTGTGGGGCAAAAAAAACGTGGGCACCGGGCCCACGTCTCCGAAAGAGGCGCTGCCCGTCGATCATACAACACAATCCGCCGCAACCCAACACAGATGTGAGGGGCTCTGAGCGGCGGGGTGGGAGCATCCCATCACCTGAGGTCTCCACACCGCTGGGAAGCGTGAGGGAGACCCCTGACTCAAGGCCCCCTCCGCGCGCGTCGATGATCCCCTGACATCCACGAGGCGAACCCCGCGTGGTAAAGCCAGTGTCAGCGGGAGCAGGCAAGGATGCGGCGCGTCCCACTCGACCATCCGTCCATCGACGGCGCTGTGCTCCTCCGCGACGTCCGGGGGCCCTCGGGCGATGTCCTCGCGCGGGCGGGACTGCGGCTGACGGCGCGGTCGGCGCGGGCGTTGCGCGAGCACGGGGTGGCCGTCGCGTTCATCGAGGACGCCGTCTCCGCGGGGCTGGAGGTCCAGCCGCTGATCGACCTCCCCGGGGCGGACGCGGCACTGGCTCGCACGCTGCGGGACACCTGCCAGATCGCGCTGCGTGACGTGGCACCGCTCTTGCAGCAGTCGACGAGCCGGTCCGTGGTGATGCTGAGGGACGTGCGTTTCGTCCAGGCGATGGACGCGAGCGGGACGATGGAGCGCCTGCGGATGGCGATCCACGACCTGGTCGACCGCATCCGTGACGCAGACCCCGCCTCCGGCTTTTTGACGGAGCGTCCGCCGGGCGACGATCTCTACGGGCACTCGGTCGGTGTCGCGGCGCTTGCGGTGCGGCTCGGGGCGGAGCTGGGGTTCTCGCACGGCGACCTCGCGTGGACGGGCCTTGCGGCGATCACGCATGACCTCGGGCTGCTCATGGTGCCGGACGAGGTCCGCCGGACGCCGGCCGCCCTCCGCACGCCCGGCCAGCAACGACGCTACGAGGACCACACGATCCTCGGCGAGGCGCTCCTGCGCCCCCTGGACCGTCGCGGGCCGGCGTTCCCGGTGGTGGCGGCGGAGCATCACGAGGAGCAGTCGGGTGGCGGCTACCCGCGAGGGCTGACGGGCGGCAACCGCGTGCTGCGGAGCTCCAACGCCACCGGCTCCGGAGCGCCTCGGATGGCGCTCGTCTCCGAGATCGTCGCGGTCGCCGACCGCTACGAGCGCCTCGTCTCGGGCGCGCCCGGCGAGGCGCCCGTCTCCGCCGCGATCGCGCGTCACATCGTCGCGCACGAGGCTGGCGCGAAGCTGAACGCGGAGGTCGTCGCGCGGTTCGTCGATCTGGTGCCGCGCTACCCCATCGGCTCGGAGGTGGTGCTGCACGGCGGCGCGTACGAGGGCGCTCGCGCGGTCATCGTCGAGCAGGGCGAGGAGCGCGACCGCCCGATCGTGCGCGTCTACGAGACGCCCGAGGGCGCCGTCATCCCCACGGATATGTCGCTCGCGGACGAGCCTGTGGTGTCCCTCGCGCCGGTCGATGCCCTGATCGCGGCCTAGCTGCCGGCGCGCGCCTGCCGCTCGATCTCCCCGACCGTGAGACGGCCGAGTAGCTCCTCGCGGATCGACTGCACCCTCGCGACCACCTCGGTGCGGGCGACGGACTCCGCCTCGGACGCCTCGCGCGACTTCACCTCGACGACGCCGGCGCCGTGGTTGCGGCTGGAGACCGTGAGACGCACCGGTACGCCGATGAGGTCGGCGTCGTTGAACTTCACGCCGGGCCGCTCGTCGCGGTCGTCGAACAGCACGTCGAGGCCGGCGGCGGTCAGCTCCTCGTACAGGCGGTCGGCGTCCTCGCGGACAGCCTCGTCGCGGTCGAGGCCGATGCCGACCATGACCACGTCGAACGGGGCGATCGAGGCGGGCCAGCGGATGCCGCCGTCGTCGTGGTTCACCTCGACAGCCGCGCTCAGGATCCGCTCCACGCCGATGCCGTAGCAGCCCATGGTGGGGCGGACCGGGTTGCCGTCCGCACCCTGGACGGCCACGTCGAAGGCGTCGGTGTAGACGTACTGGAGGCGGAAGACATGGCCCATCTCGATGCCCCGGCCCATGCCGAGGGTGCCGCCACAGCGCGCGCAGGCGAAGCCGGCCTGCGCCGTCGCGATGTCCGCGACCGTGTGCGCCTGCCAGTCGCGCCCGTAGTTCACGTTCCGCAGGTGGCGCCCTACCTCGTTCGCGCCCGCGACCAGGTTGGGCGCCTCCGGCAGAGCGAGGTCAGCGACCACGTGGACGTGCGAGCGCGCCCCGATCGGCGAGGCGTACCCGGCCACGAGCCCGTGGTCGGCGAGCTCCTGGTCCACCATCGGCCGCAGTTCCGTGCCGCCGAGGGCGTTCGCGAGCTTGACCTCGTTCGCCTCCATGTCCCCGCGCACCACGGCGAAGACGGGGAACGGGTCGCCGGACTTCGGCGTTGCCATGAAGAACACGGCCTTCGCCGTCTGTCGTTCCTCGATCCCCAGGAATGCCGCCAGCTCCGCGATGCTCGACGCACCCGGCGTGTCGACGACCTCGGTGGGTAGGGGGTCACCGGCCACGGCCGGAGGACGGACGAACTCGGCCTTCTCGGTGTTGGCGGCGTAGTCGCACGAGTCACAGAAGACGATGGTGTCCTCGCCGTACTCGGTGAGGAAGATGAACTCCTGCGAGCCCTTCCCACCGATCGCGCCGGAGTCGGCCTCCACCGGGATCGTGGGGACGCCGCATCGCGCGAAGATGCGCCGGTACGCCTCGAACATCGCGGCATAGGAGGCGTCCAGTCCCGCGTCGTCCGCATCGAAGGAGTACGCGTCCTTCATCGTGAACTCGCGGACACGGACGAGACCGCCGCGGGGGCGCGCCTCGTCGCGGAACTTCGTGTTGACCTGGTACAGCGTCGCCGGCAGGTCGCGGTACGACTGCGCGTGATCCTTGAACAGCCGCGTCACGACTTCCTCGTGCGTGGGGCCGAGGGCGAGGCCGCGCTCCTTGCGGTCGCGGAGCTGAAAGAGCACGTCCCCCATGCCTGCCTTGCGGCCCGACTCCTCCCACAGCTCGATCGGCTGTAGCGTGGGGAGGCGGACCTCCTGCCCGCCGGCGCGGTCCATCTCTTCGCGGATCACGCGCTCGATCTTGAGCCGTACGCGGTTGCCCAGCGGCAGGAAGGAGTACACCCCCGCCATGAGCTGATCGACGAAGCCCCCGCGCAGCAGCAGCGCGTGGCTTGGCGTCTCCGCCTCGTTCGGGAACTCGCGGAGGGTGTGGCCAAACAGACGGGACATTCGCATGCCGCGATCCTACGAGGGGAGGCGGGAGGCGGCTACAGCGCCACCTCTCCGAAGTGCTCCACCACGGGGAACGGGTCGTAGAAGTGATGGAGGAGGGCTCGCCACCGCTGGTACTCCTCGGAGCCCCGGAAGCCCACGGTGTGGTCCTCCAGTCGCTCCCACTCCACGGTCAGCAGGTACTTCGACTCGTCTTCGATGCAGCGATGGAGGCGATGCCAGCGGTAGCCCGGCATCGACGCGATGATGCTCGAGGCCTCTCGGAACGCTGCCTCGAACGCCGCGTCCCTGACCGGCGATGACGTTGAGCACGGCTGCTTCAAGCACGGGCGATGGGGCGTCAGGCACGGTGGGCTCCCTCGATGAGACCGGTACGATACCTGCATGACCTCCCCTGACGACGCTGCATCGCGCGACGATCTACCGAACGAACTCGCACCCGACGAGGGCCCGCTCCCGCCCGCGATGAAGCCGGAGCGGCCGCGTGACGAGCTCGGGCGTCCGCTCCCGGCCGGCGAACCGAACCGCCTCGAACTGCCGTACTTCGACGAGATGACGCTGGAGGAGTGCCACGCCGAGGCGATCCGCCTGTTCGACGCCGGCAACTACTTCGGTGCACACGAGGCGTGGGAGACCTGCTGGGCCTACGCGAAGGGCACCGACGAGGAGACGTTCTTCAAGGGTCTCGCCCAGCTTGGCGCCGGATACACCCACTGGATGCGTGGCAACCCCCGCGGCGTCGTCGCGCTCCTCGGTCGCGCCGCCTCCCGCATCGAGGACCGCGGCCCGACCCACCGAGGCATCGACGCCGCCACCTTCCGCGCCCGCCTCGATCGCCTCATTGCCCTCGCGAAGCGCTACGAGTCGCACATCGACCCGCTGCCGGACCTCGTCGCGGAGTCCGTGCCGCTGGCCTAGCCCCGCGAGTCCGGCACGACACCGGCCTCGATCAGCAGCCGTAGCCCTGCGGCGAGGTCCTCGTCGGTCTCGTGCTGGTCCACCTCGAACGTGCGGGCGGCCGAGGGGTTCGCGGCGGCGATGCGGTCGGCGAGCCAGCGGAAGTCGACGTCGCCGTTGCCGGGCGCGCGGTGGTCGGTCAGCCCTCGGACGTCGTGGAGGTGGAGGCCCACCAGCCGCGGCCCCACCTCGTCCCACCACGCGGAGCGGTCGGTCAGCCCCAGCCGGTGTTGCACCTCGGCGTGTCCGACGTCGTGCACGTATCCCGCAATCTCCGAGGGGTACGGCGCGAGGAGGTCCCGCAGCTCTCCCGGCAGCGGGATCTCGTGGTAGCCGAGTCGCGTCTCGAGGCCGATCGTGACGCCTCGGGCGCTCGCGCGCTCCGCCAACTCCTCGACGCTCCGCCGGGCCGCCTCCAGCCAGGGCCCCGCCTGCGCGGCGCGGTCGCGCACGGTCTCGTCGATGGCCGCGTCCCACTCCGACGCGAGGAGCTCACGCCGCTCGTACATCCCTCGCAGCCGGCGCTCGCCCGCCAGCATCGTCGCCCCCACCCCGCCGAGGTGGACGACCACCACCTGCGCCCCCGCCTCCGCCGCGAGGTCCACCGAGACGAGGTGGTCCGCCACCGCCAGCGCGCGCTCCTCCTCGTCCGTCGAGGCGAGATTGAGCGCCCGGTTCTCCCCGCGCCCCGGCACGCTCCTCAGCGGCGCGGGCGCATGCACCCCCGTCACCCGCACCCCGCCGAGCGCCACCCGCCCGAGGATCGCGCCCACCTGCGCCGCATCCATCGAGTGGTTCACCTCGACCCCTGCGAACCCCAGCTCCCCCGCCCGTTCGAGGAACGCGGGGAGGTCGCCCTCGAAGCGTGGTTGGACCGCCCACATGGTCGACAGGGCGGGAACGGGTGACGCGGGAGGGTTGGTGGTCATGCGGGGATCCGGAAGGATCGGACCCAGTGAGCGGTCTGGAAGCTGGTTCGAGGCCGACAGTTCGAGGAGGACAGATTCCGCCGCCAGTACGTCATGGGCCGTCACATCCTGGACTTCGTGTGCTTCGAGTGCCGGGTGATCACCGCGGTTGATGGTGCCCATCATGCCGATCAAGTTGCTTACGCCGCAGTCCGCGATCGCCTGTGTTGGCGGGAGGGGTTCAGGTTCTCTGATCGAGAGGCTCTGATGCAGCCTGATCGCCCCGCGAGCGGAGATCAGAGGCCAGAGGATCGCAGGCAGGGTTAGGTCGCACTAACTGCTGGACGTAGCAGGCTCTTCGTCCTATCAAAGAGGCACACGAGGTCGACCGGCCGCGATCGGCCTGCGGGGCTCCATTCCACTGTCCGAGGCATTCCGCCAGGCAGCGACGTTGGCGTCGTTCGCCCGGCGTTGTAGTGAGGTCTCTTGCCGTCTTCGAACCAACGCTCCGGCCACCCCGGTTGGGCCGTCCTCCGTCGGATCGTGCGCAGGCACCGGCTGCTGCTGGGGGCCAGCATCCTGGCGGCGCTGGCGTGGCAGGGGGTGGTCCTCCTCGTCCCGCTGGTCCTGGGGTGGACGATCGAGGCCGGGATCGAGGGCGAGTCGCGCCGGGTGGTGTGGGTCGGGGGCGGAGCCGTGTTGCTCCTTGGCGCGGCGGAGGCGTTCTTCGACGCGGCGCGGCACCAGGCGGAGAACTCGGGGTCAGCGCGCGTGGCGGCGAGCCTGCGTGACGACGTGGTGGCGGCGGCCCTGGCGCTGGACGACGAGCAGCGCGTCGCGTTCCCACCGGGCGAGGTGATCGCACGCGCGACGAGCGACGTGGACGGGGTGTCCGCCCTGTTCAACT